>ERZ1673752.4205-NODE-4205-length-12359-cov-6.100943_pt1 | contig 12359 bp, 7 predicted proteins | sample MGYA00580195_ERZ1673752 | MGnify/ENA primary metagenome ERZ1673752 (study PRJEB41218, sample SAMN15661744) | gut metagenome | host: Homo sapiens | place: Canada: London | collected 2015-08-20/2019-03-30 | study: EMG produced TPA metagenomics assembly of...
GGAGCGGGGCATCGACGTGTTCCGTGTGTTCGACTCTCTGAACTGGATCCCCGGCATGGAGGTGGCCATGGACGAGGTGCTGAACCAGAATAAGCTGCTGGAGGCCACCATGTGCTACACCGGCGACATTCTGGATCCCAGCAAGGATAAGTACACCCTGAAATACTATGTGGACCTTGCCAAGGAACTGGAGCACCGTGGCGCCCATATGCTGGCCATTAAGGATATGTCCGGCCTGCTGAAGCCCTACGCCGCCAAGAAGCTGGTGTCCACCCTGAAGCAGGAGATTGGCATCCCCATCCATCTGCATACCCACGACACCACCGGCAATCAGGTGGCGGCCCTGCTGATGGCCGCCGAGGCCGGTGTGGATGTGGTGGATGCCGCCTGCGCCCCGCTGGCGGGTCTTACCAGCCAGCCTTCGTTGGATGCGCTGGTGGCCGCCCTGCAGGGGACGGAGCGGGACACCGGGCTGGACCTGCGGCGGGTGCAGGAGCTGTCCAACTACTGGGCGGATGTGCGCCTGCGGTATGAGAGCTTCGACCACGGCCTGAAAACCTCCACCACCGACATCTACCGCTACGAGATCCCCGGCGGTCAGTACACCAACCTGCGGCCACAGGTGGAGTCGCTGGGTCTGGGCGACCGATTCGAGGAGGTCAAGGAGATGTACAAGACCGTCAACGATATGCTGGGCGACCCGGTGAAGGTGACGCCCTCCTCCAAGGTGGTGGGCGATCTGGCCATCTTCATGGTGCAGAACGACCTGACCCCGGAGAATATCGTGGAGCGGGGCAAGGCACTGGCTTTCCCGGATTCCGTGGTGTCCTACTTCAAGGGCATGATGGGCCAGCCCGCATGGGGCTTCCCGGAGGATCTGCAGAAGGTGGTCCTGAAGGGCGAGGAGCCCATCACCTGCCGTCCCGGCAAGCTGCTGCCGCCGGTAGACTTTGACCGGCTGGAGCAGGAGGTGCGGAAGTTCCGGGACGACCCGGAGCGCAAGGACCTGATCTCCTACGCCATGTACCCCAAGGTATATGAGGACTTCTGCCGCCACCGCAAGGAGTACGGCTATATCACCCGTATGGGCAGCCATGTGTTCTTCAATGGCATGGCGCTGGGCGAGACCAACAAGATCAACATCGAGGACGGCAAGACACTGGTCATCAAGTATCTGGGGCTGGGTGACCATAACGATGACGGCACCATCAATGTCCAGTTCGAGCTGAACGGAATGCGCCGTGAGGTGGCGGTCCGTGACCCCAATGCCTCGGAAAAGACCCGTCAGGTGGTGCAGGCCGACGAGAGCGACCCCCGTCAGGTAGGGGCCTCCATCCCCGGCATGGTGTCCAAGCTCCATGTGCAGCCCGGCGACACCGTGGAGGAGAATCAGGTACTCATGACCATCGAGGCTATGAAGATGGAGACGGCCGTTACCGCCCGCACCGCCGGCAAGGTCCGGGAGATCCGGGTGAAGGAGGGGCAGGCCGTCAAGGCCAAGGAGCTGTTGATGCTGCTGGATTGATTCCCTCACACTGCAAATCATACGCCTAACAGAAAACCATCCCCTCAATCAAACAAGGACTGCGGACAATGTCCGCAGTCCTTGTTTCTTGGTATATGGGGCTTGGCAATTAATTCTTGCCGTGCCGACGTTTCCACTCCGCCGGCAGGCGGAACAGGGTGGACACCAGCAGGATCCCCACCGCCAGACACCCGGCGATGCCCGCCGTTTCCAGGCCCTTGGCCAGCGCCGCATGGAAGTCTCCCGCCAGCCCCAGGCTCATGGTATAGTAAATGCCCGCCCCCGGCAGCAGCGGGAAGGTGGACACCACCAGATACGACGTCACCGGATACTTCCGGATGCGGGCCATGGTCTCGGCATAGAGGGCTGCCACCAGCGTGGCGAAGAAGTTCATGCTGTAAACACCATAGCCCAGCTGCTGCGCCAGCAGGTATACCATCCACGTGGCCACGCCGCCCAGCGTACACAGCCACATTCCGCCGCCGTGTACGTTGAAGAGGATGACGAAGCCCACGCAGCCCACCAGCACCGCCAGACCCTGCACCCAGAAGGGATGCACCACACCGGTGCTTACCGGCAGGCCGTACAGCCCGGAGGTGATGCGCCACGCCGCCGCCGTACCCAGTGCAATGGCGAAGGCCGACAGCAGCACCTGCACGATGCGGTTGATACCGGAGTTGGTATCGCCGTAGATGATATCCCGCATGGAGTTGGTGATGAGCAGCCCCGGCACCAGGATCATCAGTGCGCCGATGATAGAAGAGTCCACGGAATCCATCCACCCCAGACTGGCCGCCAGATATGCCGGAGCCGCCATGAAGAAGGAGGCGGCGATGGTGCGAAAGAAGGGGTTCACCTCCAGCCGGTTCAAAAACCCGTTGACAAGACCGATGATCAGCCCCAACAGCCCCGCCCACAGGCTGTCCCGCAGGGTGCCGCCAAAGACAAAGCAGTAGCCGAAGGCCCCCAGATAGTGGCCCAGATAGTACACCGGCAGGGAGTACCTCCGGCAGGCGGCCTGCGTCTCCTCCAGCCACTGCACCGCTACCTCCACCTCCGGGGTCTCCCGGCAGATGCGGCGGCTCAGGGCATTGAACTGCTCCACCGCATCCAGATCGTTGCCGTGGAAGCCGATGCGCTTCATGATGGTCAGGGGCTTGCCGTTGGCGGCCTCGAAGCTGATGGTCAGGCAGTTGGGGATGGCGAACACCTCACACTCGATGCCGTAGGCACGAAGAATACGCCGTATGGTATCCTCCACCCGAAAGGTCTCCGCGCCGCTGATGGCGAGACCGTGTCCCACCTGTGCAGCCAGATCCGTCAGAAGATAATAATCCATACGGCGTATTCCCTCCTAATTGGGGATAGCTCGCCTTACACCACTGCGAAGAACTTCACAATGAACAGGGCGGCGATGACATAGGTCAGGACGGACACGTCCTTGGCCTTGCCGGAGAACACCTTGATGATGGTGTAGGAGATCATGGCCAGACCGATGCCGTGGCCGATAGAGCCGGAGATGGGCATGGCGATGAGCATGATGAACACGGGGACGATCTGATCCAGATCGTTGAAGTCCACATTCTTCAGGCCCTGCAGCATCAGGATGCCCACATAGATCAGAGCGGAGGAGGTGGCCGCAGCGGGGATGATGGCGGCGATGGGGGCGATGAAGATGCAGGCCAGGAACATCACGGCGGTGGTGAGAGCCGTCAGACCGGTGCGGCCGCCGGCCTCCACGCCGGAGGCGGACTCCACGAAAGTGGTGACGGTGGAGGTACCGCAGCAGGCGCCGGCCACGGTGCCGATGGCGTCAGAGGTCAGGGCCTCCTTCATGTTGGGCATATTGCCGTCCTTGTCGGTCATACCGGCACGGGAGGCGGTACCCACCAGTGTGCCGATGGTGTCGAACATATCGATCATGCAGAAGGTAATGACTAGGGTGATGGCGGTAAACCAGCCGATGCGGAAGAAGTCGGTGAAGTCGAACTTAAACAGGGTGGTGGCAGCCATGTCGTGGAAGGGAGGCACAAAGGAGGCTCCCTGCAGGGAGGCGAAGGGGTTCACGTGCAGGAAGATGGCCTCACCGGCCCAGTAGATCACGGAGGAAGCCAGCATACCCACCAGCACGGCGGCCTTGACGCCCTTCTTGGACAGCAGGATGATGACGAACAGACCCACGAACATGGTGATGACGGTCAGGACCATGGTGCTGTACTCGGCGCCCATGTGATCCTTGATGACACTGGGGGTCATGGCGCCGAAGAAGTCACGCATGACATAGACGGGATCGGTGTAGCCGTTCCCCTCGGCGTAAACGCCCACGTTGGAGCCAACGCCGATATTCATCAGCATCAGGCCGATGGCGGGGCCGATGCCCAGCCGCACGCCCAGAGGGATGGCGTGAACGATCTTATCACGGATGTTGAACACGCTCAGCAGCAGGAACACGATGCCCTCCACCAGGATGATGCACAGCACCGCCTGGAAGGCGCTGGTGTAGTCGGTGTTCAGCAGGGCGGCCACGTTGCCCGCCACCACGGCGAAGAAGCTGTTCAGGCCCATGCCGGGGGCCATGACAAAGGGCTTGTTGGCCAGGAAGGCCATGCACACCGTGCCAATGGCGGAGGCGATGCAGGTGGCGAGGAATACGCCGTTCCACAGGGGCGTTCCGGTCTGGAAGCCGGTGAGCAGATTGGGGTTCAGGGCGATGATGTAGGCCATCGTCATGAACGTGGTGAGACCGGCCAGGATCTCTGTTTTCACAGTCGTGCCGTTCTCCTTCAGGTGGAAGATACGTTCCATTGTTTTCTCTCCTCTTTTTGTTATTTTGTCCGGCCGATTCCCGGACATTCTACATGATACAGCATCCGCAAAAAGTCTGCAAGGGGGTAGACGTGATTTTTTTCACATATAAGACATAAATCCTGCTTTTTCGTCGAGCTTCTCCGTCTGCTGTCCCGACGCCCTCCACTGGGTAAGATTTTACATGGATTTTACAAAACTCCGCTTTTGGATTTTATCTGCCGCCGGTAAAGTACTGATTAGATAGGGTATTTGGGAAAAACTGTGTAAAAAAGGTGCCGCCCGGTGGCGGCGGAGAGGAAAACGCTTATGAGTATTTTTGATGTATTGACCATGCTGGGAGGGCTGTGTCTGTTCCTGTTCGGCATGACGCTGATGGGACAGGCGTTGGAACGCCGGGCCGGGGGCCGCCTGCGTTCCCTGCTGGGCAAGATGACCACTGGCCGTCTGGCGGGCTTTTTCACGGGCCTTGGCGTCACGGCGGTGATCCAGAGCTCCTCGGCCACCACGGTGATGGTGGTGGGCTTCGTCAACTCCGGTCTCATGACCCTGCGGCAGGCCATCAACGTCATCATGGGGGCCAACGTCGGCACCACGGTGACGGCATGGCTGCTGAGTCTGGGCGGCATCAGCGGCGACAGCATATGGGTGCGGCTCCTGAAGCCCACCTCCTTTACGCCGGTGCTGGCGCTGGTGGGTATCATCTTCTTCATGTTCTGCAAGGACAATAAGAAAAAGGACACCGGCACGGTGCTGCTGGGCTTTGCCACGCTGATGTTCGGCATGGAAACCATGTCCTCCGCCGTGGGCGGTCTGGCGGATGTGCCGGCCTTCCGACAGCTGTTCATCGCCTTTCAGAACCCGGTGCTGGGCCTGCTGGCCGGTGCGGTGCTGACGGCCATCATCCAGTCCAGCTCCGCCTCCGTGGGGATCCTGCAGGCGCTGGCCGTCACCGGTCAGGTGAGTTATGGCGCCGCCATTCCCATCATCATGGGCCAGAACATCGGCACCTGCGTCACGGCGCTGCTGTCCTCTGTGGGGGCCAATAAGAACGCCAAGCGTGCCGCATTCGTCCACCTGTCCTTCAATGTGATCGGCTCTGCGGTGCTGCTGGCGGCCTATTCCATCGTCCGGGCGATTTTGGCCCCGGCCATTCTGGGAGAGGCGGCCACCCTGCCGGGCATCGCCGTGATCCACACCGCCTTTAACCTGTTGTGCGTGGCCATTCTCATGCCCATGGCCCCGCTGCTGGAGAAGCTGGCTCTGCGGGTCATCCACGACGCCCCGGCTCCGGAGCACAAGACGGAGCTGGATGAGCGCCTGCTGGCCTCCCCGGCTCTGGCGCTGGGCCAGTGCCGTGAGGTGACCATGAAGATGGCGGACTGCGCCGTGCAGGCCCTGCGCGGCAGTCTGCTGTCGGTGACGGACTATACCCCGGCGCTGGCGGAGCAGGTGCGGGCCGACGAGGAGGTCACGGATCACTATGAGGACATTCTGGGAACCTATCTGGTGAAGCTCAGCAGCCAGACCCTGACGGCGGCGGACAGTGAGAACGCCACGGAGCTGCTGAAGGCCATCGGGGACTTTGAGCGCATTGCCGACCACGCCGTGAACATCGTGGAATCTGCCGAGGAGCTGCAAAGCAAGGGACTGACCCTCAGCGAGGCCGCTCAGGCGGATCTGAAGGTGCTGGACGCCGCCGTGGAGGAGATCCTGGACCGGTCGGCGGATGCCTTCCGCCGGGGGGATGCACAGGCGGCAGCCGCCGTGGAGCCGCTGGAACAGGTGGTGGATCTGCTGAAGGAGCAGCTGCGTACCCGTCACATCCTGCGGATGCGGGAAGGCAAGTGCAGCATCGAGGCGGGCTTTGTGTGGGCAGACCTGCTGACGGATCTGGAGCGCACCTCCGACCACTGCTCCAACATCGCCGGCAGCGTCATCGATATGTCCCAGCACAATCTGAACATCCATGAGACGCTGCGCAGTGGCAAGCTGAACAACGAGGAATACGACCGCCGTTTCCGGGAATACGCCAGAAAATACGCCGTGGAGTAAGGCAGTAATACGAAACGAAACAGGCCCTGTGTCCATAGGACGCAGGGCCTGTTTCGTTTCGTATCTTGAAGAAAAAATGCAGGATCATGCATGAAGTGCCGGTTTGCCGGGTCGCCGCAGCAGGGTGGATGGCACAGACACAGGGAGCCGCTCTTGAAGGACAGCTGCCAATCGGTCTGCATCTCCGGTGCTGCTCTCAATATTACTACACCGCCGATACTAAATCGCCAATACTGAATCAGCGGGCCGCCGCCCTGTTCCTGAACCGCCGAGGGGTGCGGGAAAATATCCGCCAGATAAAGCGGCATCACATCCCGGTCATCGGAAGCGGCGTGGCGGGCAAATCCACGCCATGCAGAGCCGCATGACACACCACCATCAGTAGGAGCGGGGGATGCCGAGCATCTGCCGAGACAGGACGGCACGATTCGGCGGGAGCCCAATGGCGATGCGCTGACCGGATGGGGATGCACCGCCAGGTCAAACGGGGGTAAGAAGGTTATTGACTGGCGGAATGACAGAAACGCAAATGACTGACCGGCCATTGGGCCAGCAGGACCTCCAGCCGCTGACGGATGAGGGAGAACAGGCGGTCGTTGTCCGGCATCTCCTTCAGGTCGGCGGGGTCGCAGAGGGCAGCCAGATCCTCAGACAGATACCCCTCCTCAAACACGTCCAGTCCGGCCTGCTTCAGACAGTCAGAATAGTCCACTAAGCGCTGGTTTTTGTCCCATTCGCCCCGTTTGCGGAGGGCACCGGCCCAAGCAGCCATGGTAGCCAGCGGATTGGTGGAGACCTTCTCCCCCCGCCGCCAGCGGTAGAAGTGATCGGTGACGGTGCCGTGGGCGGCCTCATATTCAAAGTTGCCGTCCGGGGAGACCAGTACACTGGTCATCATGGGCAGAGAGCCGGAGGCGGCGGCGATGAGGTCGCTCATCACGTCGCCGTCGTAATTCTTGCAGGCCCAGATGATGCCGCCGGGGGAGCGGATGACCTTGGCCGCCACGTCGTCGATGAGGGCGTAGCGATAGGTGAGACCCGCCTTTTCAAAGGCCGTCCGGTACTCCTCGTCGTACACCTTCTGAAACAGCAGCTTGAAGGTCTGGTCGTAGTCCTTGGAGATGGTATCCTTGCTGGAAAACCACACGTCCTGTCCCACGGAGAGCCCGTAGGAGAAGCAGCACCGGGCAAAGGAGAGAATGGAATCGTCCCGGTTGTGCATGGCCTGCACCACGCCGGGGCCGCTGAACTGATACACCGTCTGGCGGGAGGTCTCCACGCCGTTTTCATCGGTGAAGACCAGCTCCGCCTTTCCCTTGCCGGGGACCCGGTATTCCACGGCCTTATACAGATCACCGTAGGCGTGGCGGGCGATGGTGACGGGCTTTTTCCAGCTGGTCACCACGGGCTTGACCCGTGAAATGAGGATGGGAGCCCGGAACACCGTGCCGTCCAGCGCCGCCCGGATGGTGGCGTTGGGGGACTTCCACAGTTGGCTCAGGCCGTACTCCTCCTGTCGCTGGAGGTTGGGGGTGATGGTGGCGCACTTGACGCCGATGTGCAGGCGGCGGATGGCCTCCGCCGCATCCTGTGTCACCTGATCCGCCGTCCGCTCCCGGTTGGGCAGGCCCAAGTCGTAGTACTCCGTGTTCAGCTCCACAAAGGGCAGGATCAGCTGCTCTTTGATCTTCCCCCAAAGCACATGGGTCATTTCGTCGCCGTCCAGCTCCGCAATGGGGTGGGGCATTTTGATTTTTTCCATGGGGTTCACCTCCGGTTTTCGGCGGCATTTTGGGCCGCATAGTGGTTCATGAGACAGCCGGTGAGCAGCAGCTCCCGCTCCTCGGCGGTGGTATTTTTCAGATAAAGCGTCAGGGCGTGGATGCCGCTGTCCGTCAGCAGCAGGGCGGGGAACTCCTCATCGCCACGGGTCACCTTCTCCCGCACCTGCGGCACATAGAGGAAGTCACCGGGGTGGCCGGGGAAATCCGTTCCTTCCGCCAGCGTAAAGGGCAGCATCCCCCAGTTGACGCAGTTGGAGCGGTAGCGCTTGGTGGCAAACTCGTAGCAGAGGTTGGCGCAGCCCCCCAGCACCCGCTGGCAGGAGGCGGCCTGCTCCCGTGCCGAGCCGTCGCCGGGCTTGTTGGCAAACAGCACCGAGCCGATCTGCACCCGGCCCATGTCGGGGATGGAGAGGGCTTTCTGCACGCTTTGCAGCTCCGGGGGCATGGCGCCGCTGCGGCGTGCCTCCTCCAGCGCCTGAGTGGCCCCGGCACGGGGAACATAGTCCGGGTCCCGGCGGGACAGGGCGAAGGACGCCAGCTTCAGGGGATTGGAGCGGTAGGAGGAGGTCTCGCCGGAGGGGATCAGCTCATCGGTGGTGGTGACGGGATCCCGCAGTACGGAGGCCACCTGCAGCAGCAGCTCCTCTCCCAGCGGCGGGATGGCGGGCCACTCGGCAATATTGGGGCCGTAGTGGAGGGGGGCCTCCGGCTGGGCCTTGCCGTAGCCGAAGTATACCCGGCGGCCATAGACCCCGCCGTCGAAGGTGCGGCGCACCGGGGCCGGGGCGGGATAGTCCATCTCGGCGGCGGAGGTGACCACGCCGTGGTTCCGAGCCGTGGCGGCGATGGAGCGGGCGTCCATCAGCAGCACCCCGGACAGCTGGCCGTCACCGGGCTTGGAACCCTCCCGGTTGGGGAAGTTGCGGGTGGTGTGGCGCACGGAGAGAGCGTTGTTGGCGGGGACATCCCCGGCTCCGAAGCAGGGGCCGCAGAAGCAGGGCTTGAAGAGGACCCCGGCCTCCAGCAGCGCCTGCTGCACGCCGTTTTGCATCAGCTCCAGATTCACCGGGATAGAGGGGGGGTACACCGACAGGGAGAAGGGGCCGCAGCCCACGTCACCGCCGGAGAGAATGGCGGCGGCCTCAGCAATGTTGTCATACATTCCGCCGGCGCACCCGGCGATGATCCCCTGCTGCACCACCAGCTTGCCGTCCACCAGTTGGTCGGTGAGGGAGAGGGTGGCCTTGCCGCCGAACTGCTCCGCCGCCCGCTGCTCCACCTGACGCAGATAATCGCCGGGATCGTGGAGCAGCTCCCGCAGCGTCACCGCTTCGGAGGGGTGGAAGGGGAGGGCGGCCATGGGCTCCAGCCGGGAGAGGTCTATGGAGATCATGGCGTCGTAGCAGGCGCCCTCCTCCGGGGCCAGCCGGGTATAGGCCTCCGGCCGCCCGTGGATGGTCAGGTACTCCGCCACGGCATCGTCCGTCTGCCAGATGGAGGACAGGCACGCCGTCTCCGTGGTCATTACGTCGATGCCGATGCGGTAATCCATGGGCAGATGGGCTACGCCGGGGCCGGCAAATTCCAGAATTCTGTTTTTGGCGAAGCCGTTTCCATACACGGCCCCGCACAGGGCGATGGCCACGTCGTGGGGACCCACGCCGTGGGGCGGCGTGCCGGTGAGCCACACCAGCACCACTTGCGGGGCGGCGATGTCATAGGTGTTTTTCAGCAGCTGCTTCACGATCTCCGGGCCGCCCTCGCCCACGCCCATGGTACCCAGAGCGCCGTAACGGGTGTGGCTGTCGGAGCCGAGGATCATGCGGCCGCAGCCGGCCATCATCTCCCGCGCATACTGGTGGATCACCGCCTGATTGGCGGGGACGTAGTTTCCGCCGTACTTCACGGCGGCAGACAGGCCGAAGGCGTGGTCGTCCTCGTTGATGGTGCCGCCCACGGCGCAGAGACTGTTGTGACAGTTGGTGAGAACGTAAGGCACCGGGAACTCCCGCAGGCCGCTGGCCTTGGCGGTCTGAATGATGCCCACATAGGTGATGTCGTGGGAGATGAGACTATCGAAGGTCAGGTGAAGCTGGCCCTCCCACGGCCCCCGGTGGTGACGGCGGAGGATCTGATAGGCCATGGTCTTATCACGGCCGCTGCCGGCGGCGGGGATCGGTGTGGGTACGCCGCCCTGCAGCATGACGCTGCCGCTGTGCAGTTGGATCATCGGTAAGCACCCCTTTTCGGATGATGGTTTTGTTGGATACAGTATAACACAAAAAAGCCAGGATGCAAGAGAAAATGAATGAATAAAATGAAATTCTTGCAATTTTTCCGTGAGCAGACCGGAGATAATCCAATATAAATAGGTTATGCATGGATATTTTGAAAGTTGCAAAAATTTTTCTTGCAAAATGGAGGAAAATGAGATACAATACGGGAAAATCACAGCCGCCGGGGAAACAGGCCGCCGGGGAAGGGAGCAGGAAATGAAGGAAAACGGCGTCATTCAGGAGTACACCGGGTCGCTGAGCCGTCAGATCCGGGAGGAATATCACATCAGTGAGGAATATTACCACGGCGAGATCAAACGGGGTCTGCGCAATAGCGACGGCACCGGCGTTATGGTGGGCGTCACCAAGGTGGGCAGCGTGCAGGGCTATCTGCTGCAGGACGGCCAGCGCATCCCCATCCCCGGAAGGCTTTACTACCGGGGCATCGAGCTCAACGACATTGTGGAGGCCCACCGGGCGGAGGGAACCTTCGGGTTCGAGGAGGTGGCGTATCTGCTGCTGATGGGATATCTGCCCTCGCAGGGGGAACTGCGGCACTTCAATGAGATCATGAACCGGGCCAGAAAACTGCCGGAGGGCTTCACCGAGGGGATGATCATGCGGCGCACCAGCGGCAACATCATGAATGAACTGGGCCGCAGCATCCTGTCGCTGTACTCCTACGACCCGGATCCGGACGATCTGTCGGTGGACAATCTGCTGCGCCAGTCGGTGGAGCTCATCGGGTATTTTCCCTCCATCGTGGCCAATGCCTACGCCGTCAAGCGCCACCATTTCGGCGGCGAGTCCCTGCACATCCACTACCCGGAGGAGGGACTCAGCACGGCGGAGAACTTCCTGCGGATGATCCGTCCGGATAAAAGCTACACCGAGGAGGAGGCCCATCTGCTGGATATGATGCTGATGCTCCATGCCGAGCACGGCGGCGGCAACAACTCCACCTTCGTGTGCCGGGCGCTGTCCTCCAGCGGTACGGATACTTACAGCGCCATCGCCGGAGCGGTGGGCTCCCTGAAGGGGCCGCTCCACGGCGGCGCCAACGCCAAGGTCATGGAGATGTTCCACTACATTCAGGAGAATGTGGATCCCCACGACGACGGATCCATCCGGGACTATCTGGTACGTCTGCTGGACGGGGAGGCCGGGGATCGCTCCGGCAAGCTCTACGGTTTGGGCCACGCCGTTTACACCCTGTCGGATCCCCGTGCGGTGCTGCTGAAGAAGTATGCCCGGCACATGGCACAGATCAAGGGGTACGAGGAGGAGTTCGACCTACTGCAGAAGGTGGAGGAGCTGGGCATCCCGCTGGTGCAGGAGCGGCGCCACAGCGACACCCCCATGTGCGCCAACGTGGATATGTACTCCGGGCTGGTGTATACCATGCTGGACATCCCGGAGGACGTGTTCACGCCGCTGTTCGCCTCCGCCCGTATTGCAGGCTGGTGTGCCAACCGCATGGAGGAGGTCATCACCGGCCACCGCATCATGCGTCCGGCCTACCGGGCCGTCACCATTCGGGGCCACTACGTCCCCATGGAGGAGCGCACCTCCCGCATCAAGGAATTTGACCTGTAAGTGAAAGCGCCCCCTCCTGCATCAGCAGGAGGGGCGCTTTATGAGGAAAATGATAACAAATGGTAGAATTATGGCGGCAATATACGATTTGTTTACGCCAGGAAGCCCTTGAGGATGGTCTCCTCCGCTTCCTCCGGGGAAAGACCCAGTGTCTCCAGCTTCAGCAGCTGATCCCCGGCGATCTTGCCGATGGCGGCCTCGTGGATCAGCTGGGCGTCCGGACAGTTGGCGGTGATGGCGGGGATGGACTCGATGTGGGCCTGCCCCATGATGATGGAGTCGCACTGCACATGGCCGAAGCACTGGCTGTTGCCCACC
>ERZ1673752.4217-NODE-4217-length-12300-cov-9.683218_pt1 | contig 12300 bp, 11 predicted proteins | sample MGYA00580195_ERZ1673752 | MGnify/ENA primary metagenome ERZ1673752 (study PRJEB41218, sample SAMN15661744) | gut metagenome | host: Homo sapiens | place: Canada: London | collected 2015-08-20/2019-03-30 | study: EMG produced TPA metagenomics assembly of...
TATTTGACATTTGAGTTATATGAAGGGGATCTTTTTCGTTTTCTGGTGGTCTATTAACGCATTCTCTTACCCCATCGACATGCTCCGAAAGACTGTCTGTAACGTGTGCCCACATTGGATCAAGTAAGAAATCAATTCCGCCGCGTCGCGCATACTTAGCTGCGGGTACAAAGTCTGAATCCCCCGAAATCATGATTATTTGGTTGACTATTCCAGCCTGAGCGAGAGAAGCAATGTCCAGACCCATGCGCATATCAACGCCTTTTTGGGCAATGTCAAACCCAAAATCTTGTTCGGTTAAATCATCGACCGTCTTTCGTCCTGCGCATAAATCCTTCAGTGGCGCAGGCTTTAAAAAATACCCGCGTTGGGTTTCGAGTTCCTCACCTCTACGGAACGCGACTTTGCGTTTGCGTATTAGTGCGGTGAAAAAATCATTTGCCCATCTATACTGGTCGCTTTTTCGTAGATTAACTTGTTTTTTCAACAGAGGATGGTAAAGCACCTTATCGGAGGGCGGGCAATCGTAGTAAAACACTCTGTACAAATTGCTACGCGATTCACGAATATGGCGGCGACAATATGCCATCAATTCATCTGCTCGATCCTGCGGTTCTTTATCTCCGAAAAGAAAATGAGCCCGTCGTCTGTAGAATCCGCCATCTACCATGATGGCGGTGATTAATGGGCGGCGTACAATTTGTAAATCTTCTGGTCTTTTGCCGTTGGCAGTGCTGTGTTTCGTCAATGTTTGCGCGAATCCTTGGGGTGAACGAAGCTCCTGTCATCGGCACTCTCCTGATAAGTGGAGGGTCAACGGCAGGAGCCCTTTCCCTTCATGATACCCCTATTTTCGTTATGATGCAGTTGCTCTGGACAGGTTTGCCGTGCGCGAATTGCTGGGGGTGAAGGTTAGGAGTCGGTCGCGGTAATACTCGTACTGTTTACGCCGAGCTTCGATTTCTGCCGGCAGCCCAGAAGAAAGATCGTTTACCAAGGCATCGAATTTGTCCAGAATGGCAACAATACGTTCCTGCTCTGAGAGAGGGGGAGCGGGAATTTATACTCCATGATTGCTTTCTTGTCCCCACGCGGCATTTTTGCCCCTTTGGCAAACCGGCTGTCATATTCAAAAAAATTCTCGGAAGCTAGAACATGGTATAGAAATTTTGAAATTATTTCTTTCCGCTTTTCATCTTTAATTGTAATTACTAAAACGTCGCCACTGGCGCCCCCAGTTAAATCACTGTGCCATATTTTCCGTAAGTACGGACGAATATTACCTATGAGAATATCGCCGGGATGGAACTCTGAAAGTTTATTCGTTTTGGGAGCGTAGTCTGATGTTTTTTTGCCACGCTTATTCGCTATCAGACTATCGACACCGACATATGAATTTTTGTCAGTTAAAGATGCGGATATTTTTTCTATCGAATAACTCGATACATCCTTCAGCGGTAGAAGCTTGACGTTGTCTTCTCCTAAACGATTGGTGAGGTTCTCCAAGGTTAAAAGCGAGTCGCGGTAATATTCGTACTGCTTGCGGCGAGCTTCTAGCTCGGCCTCCAATTCGGATTCCAGGTTTGTTTCCAGCTGAGTGTAGGAATCTAGTATCCGCACGATCTCATCTTGCACTTCCAGTGGCGGCACCGGGAGTTTCATATCCTTAACTACGCTCCAATGCCGGTTATAACCCCTATTTGTAATATCAAGGTTTTTCATGGCGTAGTAATAAAATTTAGGATTTCCGGGTACCTTTACTTGCAGAGGAACCAAACCGTCCGCACCCTGTACAAATGAACCCTCCCACCATTTTACGGTTCTAGTATGGTCACCAAATAAAATCCACTTGGCTGGAGGATTTGCTATTGACAGATCAGAACTATATGCAGCAATTAGGTCTTGCCCTTGATCAATAACTTCTATTAATCCCGATTCTTCATATTTAGATCTAGGTAATTTTCCCTTACTACGAACCTTCTCCGTAACATTGGAAACTTCGCGGTACTCCACGCCATTGGGGCAGTGGTGGGAGATTAGGTCTGCTATGCGGCTCATGCGGTTACCTCGTTTTTGGGGGTGCTGCTGGCGCTTTTGGGGCTTGGTGTTTGCGCTGTTGCAGCTTGCAAGGTGAACCTCCCGATAATCGCGACCTCGTCCTCTATCGTACAAAGTTACAAATATTCTAGCGATAGACCTGTCGCCGGTGATCTACATCGATTACTAGGACGACTAGCTCGGCGTCTTCCAGGTAGCAGATAATCCGCCAGTCACCCACGCGGTATCGCCACAGACCAGATAAGTTACCGGTTAGGGCTTTTCCCAGCTGTCTCGGGTTATCTAGTTGAGCGATTTGACGGAGTTTACGAACAATTCGTTTAGCGGTTTGTTTATCTAGTTTGCCCAGGGTGCGCTCGACACCCTTATCGAACTTAATCTCCCAAGCCAAGGTGGTCTTCTAACTGGTCAATCGAGACCGTTTCTAACCGTCCTGCCCGGTAGTCCTCAACTTTTTTGAGGAGTCCGTACTGGTATTCGAGTTGCGCGATAGATTCTTCGAGGGCTTCAGTAACGTAATAGGTTCGACTGCGTCCGGTAGCCTTGGCCAGATTGTCATAACGTTCTACTAAATCCACCGGCAGTCTGACCGCTGTCGGTGCAGTAGCAGTTGTTTTGCCCATGGACACTCTTTCTAGCTAGACATTTGTAAACTTTGTATACATTGTACTACAAAACATATTTAGTATCGCGGGGGAGAGATTTTATCCGAGTAGGCGCGGTGGGCATAAGAATTTGGAAAACGTCGCTACGTTTTCCAAATTCTTGGGCGGGAGGAAAAATCTCGCCCTCGTGCGCATAGTAAAATCCCCACGATGTCCATATATCGTTAAGGATTTTTTCTACCAGGAGCGGGAATGATTAATCCCCGCTGGAGTCGGCTAGGAACAGTTTGATTGATAGTGGCTCCAGGAAGACATCGTCACCGGCGAGGTTGAACGGGGGAGTTTCCGCTTCTGGTTCGGAAACCGCAGAATCCCAAATTTCTTGATAGGCGGTTCCTCGTCCCGGAGCTAAGCGCACATGCTTAGGATCGAGCGTCCCATTGAAAACCGCTAGCAAATCCTGATCCCCGTAGGGGCGTCCCGAACGGAGCATCTGGAAAACTCGGCTGGCCGGATCATGCCAGGCGCGATCACCCATCAGCAGTCCCACCTGGTTATACCAGGAAAGATCAGGGATGCTATCTCCCGGATGACGCTGTCCGCTCAAGTAGTTTGCGGGCCGGAAAACTGGGTGTTCACGCCGCAAAGTAATCAGCTTTCGTACTGCCACATAAAAGTCTTTTTGCCAATCCACCAGTTCCCAGTTCAGCCAGGTAGTTTCATTGTCTTGGCAATAGGCGTTATTGTTGCCGCCTTGCGTGCGGGCGAACTCGTCACCAGCCAGAATCATCGGGGTACCCGCAGAAATAAAAATGGTGGTAAACAGGTTAAGCGCAGAGCGCACCCGGGCATTTAGCAGCTCTGCCAGTGGAGAGTCGCCATCTAAAGCCAGTTCCTTTTCAATACCGAGTTGGAATGCGCGCCCTTCACTACCGTGATTCCAAGACAGGTTATTGGGGGATCCGTCCCGGTTATTCTCCAGGTTCTCCTCGTTATGTTTATGGTCGAAGCTAACCAAATCCCCCAAGGTGAAGCCGTCGTGAGCGGTTACGAAGTTAATCGAGCAGCGGGGAGGGCGCACGGCCGGGACATCCCCAACCCCATACATGTCTTGGGAACCAGAAAGCCGGGAAGCTAGTTCAAAGGGGGGAGCACCGCGAGATTCTCCCCGCGACTGGGCGCGCCCATCGGCAATCCAAAAACCGCGGACAGTATCGCGATAGCGATCATTCCAAGTAGAGAACGGTAACGGAAAATCACTGGTACGCCAACCGTCAGGTCCCACGTCCCAAGGCTCTGCGATCATCTTCTTGTTACGTAAAACCGGATCATCTAGGCAGGCCTGGAAGAAAGGATGGAAACGAGTGAAATGTTCCTCGCCCCGCCCGCAGGTAACGCCGAGGTCAAAACGGAAGCCGTCGACTCCCACATCGCCTGCCCAATAACGCAAAGAATCCATGACCATTTGGATCACTCGCGGATGCGCAGTATTCAAAGTGTTACCGCAGCCAGCATAATCGATATTGCCACCTTGGGAATCCAGGCGATAATACATAGCGTTATCGAGGGCGCGCCAAGAAAGTGTCTGTCCGTCGCCTCCGCCCTCGCAAGTATGGTTATAAACCACGTCGAGCAGCAGTTCGATTCCATTCTGGTGCAGGATCGAAACCATACCTCGGAACTCATCCAATACTGCCATTGGCCCGAGCATACGGGCATTCTTAGTGGCATAGGAAGGCTCAGGTGCGAAATAGGACAGGGTAGAGTACCCCCAATAGTTACTTAAACCTCGCTCGTTTAGGAACGCTTCCGATAGTTTCGCGTGCACCGGCAATAGTTCGACTGCAGTGATCCCTAAATCTTTTAAGTAGGCGATAGTGGCCGGGTGTGCTAGTCCCGCATAGGTTCCTCGTAGCTCTTCGGGTACTCCGGGCAGTTGCTTGGTTAGCCCTTTTACATGTGCCTCATAAATAACGGTATTCTCCCAAGGGGTGGCCGGACCGGGCGCTACGTCAAACTCTTTACCGGTGACCACTCCGCGCACGGTATAGGGAGCCGAGTTGGTGGGGTCTAGCTCGAAAGGATGTAGCGGATAGAGCTGATCATCGGTTTTATGGGCGTAAGTTTGACTGCAAAGCTGTACGTTTCCACTGATAGCGCGAGCATAGGGGTCGAGGGCGAGTTTATAGGGATTAAATACGTGCCCACGTTCCGGATTCCAAGTCCCCCAGGTGCGTAGACCATAGTAGGTGCCGGCTAATACCCCGGAAACATGCCCATGCCAGATACCATCTACCGGGCCTAAGAGGCGATAACGAGTTTCGGGAGCGGTTGGTTCCGCGGAAGTAGAAAAACAGATTTCCACTGCCGCGGCATTCGGGGCTACCACCGCGATATCTACCCCGTTGCCTTCTAGGTGTACCCCCAGGCGGGTCGGATCAGCGGCACCGTCATGCACATAGGGGCTGGACGGCCTAAAGAAGTCGTCTATTACTGGTCTTGACACGTAGCCAATCCTATCGGCTGGGGTTCGATAGAGCTATTCCGCTAGTTAAATGGGTTTTCGTCAAACAGGTAGTTTTTCTACTTGAATGAAGGTATCGAGCCTTTACGGTATGTAATCAACAGGGTAATAGAAAATAGTATCCCTACTACCGGCCAACAAGTATGCCAATTTTTAGCGGTGGCGAATACTTGGGCGGTAATACCGGCGGGAAAGAGGTGCTGGGTCACCACGATAGTGATGAAAACTAACGTTGGTATAACTATGGATACTGCTCTACCGGCTAAAAGGAGGGCGAGCATAGACAGGGATCCCAAAATGATAGGGGTGCCGAGAGAACCGATTATGTCGGGAAGCTGATAGCCCAGTTCGCTCCATTTAATCCGTAAATACCAGGTGATAGCGGGTAGACAAGGGCTAATAATCACTAAAGCGGTGAAAGTGCTGTGGATTGCGCGGCGCGACGGGGGAGCTTTAAGCTCAGCATTATTGAAATGCGTCTTGGTAATTGTGGGAAGAAAACTGGCAGCAATAAGTGCACATATCTCTGCGATACCTACTGCGCGGGCAGGAAACCCGGCTTTCACGCTAACCCCGACATAGGTCATGGGGAAAGATAGGGAAAGTATGGATAACGCCATCAGGAACAACGCGCCCACGTAGGCGTTGCGGGCGTGTAGGAATCCATTAACGGTGTTCATAGCGTTTTGTTTTCCAGGGAGCAGGAGGTGACGAGCCTATTTTGGGTGTGCAGGAATGAGTTAAGTTCCCTCTCGCTCATGTGCGCAAATGTGGAGTTTACCTCCGGAGAAATATGTTCGGCTAGATTGGGGTATTTGGCGCGCTGAAGCAGCTCATGGGCTATTGCCGAATTGAGGTCGTGACTTTCGATAGTTTTAGTCTTGTCGATACAGCGGTCGGTGGTAGCCGCGCTCACCACTTGCCAAGCAATGCTTTCTTCCAGGCTATTAGCAACGTTTTCGCTATCGTAAGGACCGGAATCAACAATGATGAAAGCCTCGCTGTTTCTTGGTAAATCCCGTTCAACAGCGGCATCGTCACTAATGGTGGTTAGTAGAGAACTGATTCCCACCTTTTGCAACCTGGTGATACTTTTTTGTATCGAGTCACGTGCTGGCAGGTTTTGTTCATGTAGACAGACCTGGAGCTCTTGAATCTTAAAGCAACTGGTTTTCACCGGGCGGTGAACGGTTAGCAATTCTGGTCGCCATACAAATGCGCATCCGATCAACGCAAGGACGCATACTGCGGGAACTATTTGGGGGAGTAGAAGATTTCTCTGGTTCGCTGACAAACCTGGGTTTTTGCCTGCAAGCGGGAAACTTAATACGCTGTAGCCTGCTAAAAGCAGCGTGCAGGCAAATATCAGCGAGAACATAGCTACTGCCGGATTGGTTTCAAAACGAGCCGAGCCTGCTACCTGGTGAACCGGAAATAGCAGAGCCAAAGGACGCAGTATCGGTTCGGAAATTATTGCCATTAGGGCAAAAGTAGCGACCGATATCAGCGGTGCTATAAAGATTCTTTTTATTGCCAGTCCAGTGAAAAAACCGATAGCGACTAGCGTTATAACCCCAGAAAAAGCGACTAGTAAGCTCGCCCACGATAGGCTTCCACCGCTCCCGTACCGGCTAGTGAAGTAAAGCAGTGGGGCGCAGCCAAGAAGATGCCCGGTAAAAGCGAGAGTAACGATGATTCCCAGTTGCCGCATGGCGGCTTTAGAACGCATTTTACCGGTACTATTTACCTGAAAAATTCCTTGTCTAGGCCAAATCATAATGGCTATGGCACTGCTTGCACCTGCTAGTAGAGAACCAGGAATCCACAAAGCATCGTGAAGAAAACGGTTAGTTTTTGACCAAAGGAAATAATCTGCCTGGAGGGCAGAGATGGAGGCGATGAAAGCTCCCGCCGCCATCATCACGAACACGAAAGCTAGAATAGTTTTTGGGATTGGCCACCAAGGTAGTTTCTGTTTTAGCTTCATATAACCGACGCTTTCAAAGAATCATTAACTGCCTGGTCATAGGCACGCTCGATTGCGGCACTGGTGACGCTGTTTTCGCCGGTAAATCGGTGGACGAAATCGCTAACTGAACCAGCGAAAAATGAAGTTCCTCCGCTGAGAAGAACAATTCTTTGGGCAATTTGGGTAACGTCCTCAATTAAGTGGGTACTTAAAAGTATGCAGCGATCTTTTGATAGGTCAGAGATTGTTTGCCGCAAATGATAGCGGTGCGAAGGATCTAAACCTACTGTTGGTTCATCAAGGAGTAGTAGCCGAGGATTATCGATTATTCCCACCGCTAGGGCTACTCGTTGTCGTTCTCCGCCGCTGAGAGTTCGCACCCGACGTTTCAGTAGTTTTTCTAAAGATAGGGCATCAATAACTTGCTTAACGCTTTGCTCTTGGGAGTCGCCATTTTTCCCGCACAGCCACGCGGCATAGCTTAATACTTGAATTACCTTAGCTCCCGCGGGCATTTCAGAAGATTGCGGGACGTAGCCGATTTTATATTGTTCAGGTATCTGGATATTTCCAGAAGTTGGGCGCAGTGCGCCAGTAATACATTTAAAAAGAGTTGATTTTCCAGCACCGTTCGGTCCTAAAAGCACCGTCACGCCCTCTTCGATCTCGAAGGTGACATTAGAAAAAACGGGGTGCTTGCGGTAGGCGAAAGAAAGATTATCAATAACCAAAAAGCAACCTTTCATTGGAGAACCGTGTGCTAACCGCAGGTAGCAATCTAGGTGGATTACCAACGGCATCACTTGAACAGATGTAATAAGTATATGCGTGCGACGGCTAACATCTGACGAAAAACTTCCTCTGTGAGCAAAGAGGACGTGCTGGCTACTTTTTCACTGGGAAAGCTTGTGGCAAGGTAGAAGTATGAGGATTGTCGTAACTGTAAAACATGTACCCAACCCGCAATCTGAGCGGCGAATCGAAAACGGTCACGTGGTGCGCGGAGAAGAAGATACTCTGAACGACCTGGACGAAAACGCCATCGAGGCGGCGCTCAGCGCGAAAGCGGCAGTACCGGAAGCCGAAATTATTGCCCTTACTATGGGGCCAGAGGGGGCAAAGAAAGCCCTGCTGCGCGCCCTCCAAATGGGGGCAGACCGGGCATATCACCTGTGCGACCCGGCCTTAGCGGGCTCGGATGTAACGGTGACTGCTCGGGTGCTAGCGCGGGCAATCCAAAAAATCGGGGACGTGGATTTAGTGGTTTGCGGAACCTCCTCCCTCGATGGGATGACCTCGATGCTGCCGGGAGCACTGGCAGCTACCCTGCAGCTACCGGTGATCACCGATGCTTCCGAAGTTAGTTTCAGTGCCGAGGCCGTGGAAGCCACCAGTTATCAGGTGAGCACGGCTTTGACCTTGCGTGCAGAATATCCCCTGGTGCTTTCGGTAAATGATGAAGCCAACCGGCCACACTATCCCGGATTTAAAGAAATGTTGGCGGCAAAGAAGAAACCGGTAGAGCAATGGGACTTGGCGCAGCTAGAGCTTAGCCCGGAAGAAGTAGGGGCAGCTGATTCTGGCACCGAAGTCCTGGATGCCCAGCTTTATCAGCAAGAGAAGAACCAGGGAACGATAGTTACCGACTCGGCAAACGCTGGCGAAGCGCTAGCCGAATACCTGGTCGAATCCGGATTTGCGCAGAAGAAGTAGGAGGAAATCGTGAGCGAAAAAATAGCAAAAGACGTCCTGGTTTTTGCCCACCCGGATGCGGCTCGGCCACAACATTTATCGGTAGCGGCCGCGCGCCTGATTACCCTGGCGCGCGAAATCACCAGTGGCAAGGTAGTGGCGCTCGCGCCCTCCTCTATTGCCCCGCACCATTTTTCCCAGGTCGGGGTAGCGGCAGTGCGTTATTTTGATCCGGAAGAAACCGAAACCTGGCAGGTAGGAGCCATCTTGGCTGACCTGGTGGTTTCGGCGGTTCGTACCGGAGACTTCGGGGCGGTACTCCTGCCGTCCACCGCCTGGGGACGTGACGGAGCTGCCCAGAGCGCGATTGTTTTAGGTTCCGGAGCCAGCGTAGACGTGACCAGTCTGAAAGTAGCTGACGGGAAATTGGTTGCCGGTAAATCGGTACTCGATGGCACCTGGGAAACCAGCTATTACATTCGCCGCGGCATCCCCATAGTCGCCATGCGGACTACTGCACTCTCTGCGGTACCGGTAGCAGAAGCCGGCGAAGTAGAAACCGAGAATCTGCCGGTTCAGCTACGCGACTCCACTAAACGGATCCAAGTAGTCTCTAAGGAAGACACCGGATCTTCCCACGCGGGACTCACCGAAGCCCCAGTAGTGGTATGTGCCGGTCGCGGCGTTAATGGCGATTTTGAGCCAGCCGAACAGTTAGCCGAGGTGCTCGGCGGCTCGGTCGGTGCCACCCGCGTGGCTTGCGAGCAAGGCTGGATTGACCGTGCCGCCCAAATAGGACAATCCGGGATTAGCGTTGCCCCCAACCTCTATATCGGGATGGGAATTTCCGGGGATCACCACCATGTGTGCGGGATTCGCGGTGCCAAGAAAATCGTGGCCATCTGTGATGATCCGGAGGCGCGGATCTTTGAAATGGCAGACTTTGGGGTAGTCGGAGACCTATTCACCGTAGTGCCGGATGCCCTATCGAGAATCAAACCGCTGGACGCATAGTGCAGCTAACCTACCTCGATAACGCGGCCTCCGAGCCGCTGCGCCCCGAAGCGTTAGCGGCTATGAATGAGGCTGCCGCTAGCCTTGCCGGTATCGGGGCTAACCCGTCTTCTGCGCATGCGGCGGGACGTAAAGCGGCCGCGCTCCTAGAAACTGCGCGCGCCCAGATAGCGAGGGCGCTGGGAGCCGAACCGGCAGAGGTTATTTTCACCGGAGGCGGCACAGATTCTTGCGCCCTTGCCTTACGCGGCCTGGCGAGGGCAGCGCGCCGCCAAGATGCCCGGCGCAGCCAAATAGTGATTAGCCAGGTAGAGCATGATGCGGTTCGACTTAATGCCCGCGACTTACAAGACGCCGGCTTCCAGGTGCAAGTGCTGCCGGTAGATGGCGGCGGGGTAGTCGATCTAGAAGCCGTATCCTCCCTGGATACCACCCAAATAGCGGCGGTGTCCGTGATGAACGTATGCAACGAAAACGGGGTAGTGCAGCCAGTTTCTAAGCTCTGCCACTTGCTGCGCGAAAAAGCAGCAGCAGATACGCGGGATAATCCGGGCGATAAGACTGCAGCCGGGAAAGGGATCGGGAGCGACTCAGATAGCTGTTTTGCTATTCACACCGATGCGATTGCCGCTGCCGGGCGCCAAGAAATAAACTTTGCCGACTCCCCGGTAGATGCCGTCTCGTCGGCCTGCCACAAAGTGGGCGGGCCGGCAGCGCTAGGGGTATTGTTGGCGCGCCGGGAAGTAAATCTTGCTAGTGACCGGCTTGGCGGCGGACAAGAACGGGCGCTCAAAGCTGGCACTCAAGACGTGATCGCCGCCGTAGGGGCAGCGGCAGCATTCGCGGCGGCCCAGCAGGAATTAGCAGAAACTACCCGACGTCACCAGCAGTTACGCGAAAAACTACTGCAAGGAGCGCTAGCGATACCGGGAGTAAAACTAGCTAGCGACGCCCCGGCAGTACCCGGCATCGTCCAGTTTGTGCTGCAAGGTGCGGAAGCCGAAGGGTTGCTATTTGCCCTGGATCAGGCGGGAATCTGTGCCTCGGCCGGGTCAGCTTGCCACACCGGGGTAGCCCGTCCCTCCCCGGTACTATTAGCGCAAGGCTACAGCGAACAGGACGCCCTCGGATCTTTACGGATATCTTTTGGCTGGTCCACGCGCCCGGAGGACGTAGACCGGTTATTGCAGGCACTACCGCAAGCCCTACGTGCCTCCCGGAAACTAGCAGAGCGGGAGAGGAAATAAATGAAAGTATTAGCAGCGCTCTCTGGTGGAGTTGATTCCGCGGTCGCCGCCGCCCTCGCTAAAGAGGCCGGACACGACGTTACTGCCGTACATATGGCGCTAAGCGCTAACCAGACCCAAAACCGTTGTGGCTCGCGCGGATGCTGCACAGTAGAAGATGCCTCCGATGCCCGCCTGGCTGCCTCCATGCTGGGGATACCGTTTTACGTGTGGGATATGGCAGAGACTTTCCAGGAAACCGTAGTAGAAGATTTCCTAAATGAATACCGCCGGGGACGCACCCCTAACCCGTGCGTGCGCTGCAACGAGTTCGTAAAATTTAAGGAACTTGCTACCCGCGCCGATGCTCTGGGATTCGATGCCGTGTGTACCGGACATTACGCGCGTGTGATCACTGGGCCAGCTGGAGTAGAACTACACCGCGCCAAATGTATCGAAAAAGACCAATCCTACGTATTGGCGGTAATGGGGCGGGAAGCTCTCGAGAAAGTAATATTCCCGCTAGGGGAGTATGAATCGAAAAGCCAGGTGCGGGCAGAAGCCGAGCAGCGCGGCCTGCCCATGTCTGCCAAACCAGATTCCTACGATATTTGTTTTATCGCGGATGGGGACACTCGCGGATTCTTGCGTTCCCACCTGGGCAGTAAAGCCGGAAAAATCGTGGACACAGACGGTAAGGAAGTGGGAACCCACTCCGGCGCCTATCAATACACTATCGGGCAACGCAAAGGGCTAAACCTGGGTTGGCCGGCCGCTGACGGTCGTCCCCGCTACGTACTAGGCACCGATATGAAAACCAATACGGTACTAGTCGGCGCCAGCGAGTTACTTAGCGTAGATAGAATCATCGCCACCGACGCAGTGTTACTGACTGAGCCAGATGATCCGGCACTATCCGGGCAGGCAGAAGTAACTTTGCAGTATCGCGCGCACGGACAACAAGTCCCGGCGAAAGTTTATTTAGAGGCAGACGGCACCTTGCGGGCGGAGCTGCTAAAGCCCACCCGCGCGGTCGCCTCCGGACAATCCCTGGTGGTCTATGCCGGAGATCGCGCAATCTGTGAGGCAACTATCGAAGAGGCGTTTCGGCAGGAAAAGGGGCAGTAGCCAATTCTGGGACTGGAAAGGGCAGTGCTCCTTAGGTTAATATATTCAAGCCAGCGCGAGTGGCGGAATTGGTAGACGCGCTAG
>ERZ1673752.4222-NODE-4222-length-12288-cov-4.021499_pt1 | contig 12288 bp, 14 predicted proteins | sample MGYA00580195_ERZ1673752 | MGnify/ENA primary metagenome ERZ1673752 (study PRJEB41218, sample SAMN15661744) | gut metagenome | host: Homo sapiens | place: Canada: London | collected 2015-08-20/2019-03-30 | study: EMG produced TPA metagenomics assembly of...
ATCTAAAATGTTATTAACAGAAATATGCTTTGAAAATGTGATAGAGTCTGAATCATTTGAAAATATAATTGTTGCATTAAGAAGTACAAATTATAATTTTATGGAATTTACTTCTAAAAAATTTAATCTATCAGAGAAAGTTGCAGAAGAAAATCAAGAAAATACTTTAGAAAAATTTAATATTAATGAATATGTAGATGAATTATATGTTTCTCCATCGGTTAAACGTTCTATAATTCAAACTTATAAAATTGCTATGGAAATAAAGAAAATTACAGGTAAAAATCCTAAAAAAATATTTATTGAAATGGCAAGAGGTGGAGGAGAAAAAGGGAAGAAAACTGAAAAGAGAAAAGAGCGTATAAAAACTTTATATGCGAATATGAAAGATTCAAATGAGGAATTTTTGAACAATTTAGATAATTTAAAATTATCAGTTGACAATTATGATGATAATAGATTAAGAGAGAAAAAATTATTTTTATACTTCATGCAACTCGGAAAATCTATGTACACAGGTAAAAATATTGATTTAAATGAACTATTATTTGCTAATACTTACGATATAGATCATATAATTCCTCAATCTAAATTAAAAGATGATAGTTTTGATAATATTGTTTTAGTTGAAAAAACTATAAATAAAGATAAAGATAATAGGGATTATTTGGACGAATCTATTAGACTTAGGATGAATAAATTTTGGAATTTTTTAAGAGAAAAAGGATTTATTACTATTGAAAAATATAATAGATTAAGAAGAAATACTTATTTTTCAGATGATGAATTATCAGGATTTATTTCTAGACAATTAGTAACTACAAGGCAGTCAACTTTAGAAGTAAAAAAACTTTTTGAGTTTATTTTCCAAAATACTGATGTTGTTTGTTCTAAAGCTAATTTAGTGAGTGATTTTAGAGAAAAGTATGGGATAATAAAAGTTAGAGACTTAAATGATGCACATCATGCTCAAGATGCCTATTTGAATATAGTTGTTGGAAATGTCTTTGATACAAAATTCACCAAAAATTATTGGAAATTTATAGAAGGTAGAAGAAAAGTTGATAATACTAGAGAAACTTATAATTTTAAGAAAATATTTGATTATGATGTTTCAAGAGGCGAAAATGTTGCTTGGCTAAAAGACTATTCTATAAATACTATTTCCGAAATGATAAATAAAAAGACAGCTAATATTACTCAAATGATTACTGAGGGTAAAGGACAGTTGTTTGATTTGACAATACTAAAAAAATCTAAAATCGATAAAAAATTAACTGTAATTCCAAATACTCCTAAAATATTGAAATCAAGTTTAAAAGATAGTTGCAAAATTGCTGAAAAATATGGATATTTTAGTACGCTTATGCCTGCATATTTTGTTGTTTTTAAATTTTTATATTTGATAGAGAAAAAAGAAATTCTAAGGAGGATATTGAAAAATATTTAGAAGACAAAGGATATAATAGTCCTAAATTTATTAGAAAAGTAAATTTAAAACAAAAAATTTTATTAAATGGTTATCCATATAGAATTGTTGGATTTACAGATAATAAATTAGAAATAAAAAATTCAAAACAATTTTATTCAGATGGAGAACATTTAAAATATATCAAACATTTATCCGCTTTTTATAATAACAATAATAATGTTAAAAATGGAGAATATAGAATTAATTTCTTGAAAAAAACTTCAGAAAATGATAGAAATGAAACAACAGATGAGGCAAAAGAGAGATTAAATATAGAATTTATAAAGTTGTATGAATATTTTTGTGAAAGATTAAATTCAAAGATTTATGCTAATTATTATAATAGTAAAAAATATGATGAATTAATAGAAGTGTTTGATTGTTTTAAAAATTTGAATTTACTTGATAAAGCAAAATTATTATTAGAATTTTTAAAAATTTTCAAAAAAGATACTTATGGTAATTTTAAATTATTAGAAAAACCTGAATTAGATAAAAATGGAAAACAAAAATTAGATAAAAATGGTAATCTTTCATTTGAAGGATTAAGCATGGCTTTTGGGAAATTAAATGGTAAAAAATTTAAGCAACTTGTTGAAAAAGATATTCAATTTGTGGATGAATCTGTTACAGGACTTTTTGAGAAAAAAGAAGGATTAGAAAAATGGCAGGATGGAGAACAATAGTAATAACTGATAGATGTAAACTTGACTTAAGATATAATAATATGAATATAAGAAAAAATGATAAGTTAAGTCAAGTAAATATTGGAGAAATAGGTGTGCTTATAGTAGAAAGCACATCTGTTTCTATAACTACTGCTCTTTTAAGTGAGCTTGTAAAAAACAAAATAAAAGTTATTTTTTGTGATGAAATGCATAATCCTCAAAGTGAACTCATGTCTTATTATGGCTCTTTTGATTGTAGTGAGAGAATTAAATTTCAAGCTAATTGGAAAGATGAAATAAAAGGCAAACTTTGGGCTATTATAGTATTCGAAAAAATAAAAAATCAGAAGGAACTTTTAAGATATTTTAATATTAAGCAATATAAATTATTGGAAGAATATATGGTAGAAATAGAAAATTTTGATAAAACTAATAGAGAAGGACATTCTGCTAAAGTTTATTTTAATGCTATTTTTGGAAATTCATTTTGTAGGGAAGATAAAGAAAATCCGATTAATATGGCATTGAATTATGGATATTCTATAATACTTTCTATTTTTAATAGAGAAATTGTTTCTAATGGATATATAACAAATCTAGGAATATTTCATAGAAATAAGTTTAATCCATTTAATTTATCCTGTGACTTAATGGAGCCTTTTAGACCAATAATAGATAAAAAGATTGTTGAGATGAATATTGAAAATTTTGGAACAGATGAGAAGAGAGAAATACAGAAAATTTTATCTAGTCAACTTATAATTAATGGACAAAAATATTTTATTCAAGACGCGATAAGAATTTATACAAAAAGTTTATTAGATGCTTTGGATAGTGAAGATTTTTCAAATTTAAGGTTATATGAAAATGAGTTATAGATTTATGAGAATTTTATTATTTTTTGATTTACCAACAATAGAAAAAGAAGATTTAAAAGAATATAGATGTTTCAGAAAATTTTTAATACAAAATGGATTTATTATGTTACAGGAATCTTTGTATGTAAAAATGTTGTTGAATTCTACTTCAGCTGAAAATTTTATATCAAAATTAAAGAAAAATTTGCCACCAAAAGGACTTGTTCAAGTAATTAATATTACAGAAAAACAGTTTCAAAAAATGCAAACTTTAGTAGGAGAATATAATTCAAATATGTTAGATAGTGATGAAAGGATAGAAATATTTTGAAATTACAAATAAAAAATTTTACATTTCATTTAGATTTGAATGAAAAAATTAATGTATTAATTATTGAAAATAAAAAAGAATATAGAGAAGTAGTTGATTCTTTTGTTAATAAACTTGATATAAAAGATGGTAAAATTTTACTTTTTGATAAAAATGAGTTGATTGTACCTTCAAAATTTTTATTTACTTTTAATGATTACTATTCTTTTGATATTAATAAATTGTGTTTAACAAAAATGTATAAAAAAATTAAAGAAATAAGTTTGTTAGAATATTCTGATGAAAGTTTTAAAATAAAGTCTGAAATCGAGAATTTTATATATAAAATTATATCTCAATATGATTTATATTTGGAAATTGATAGTGAAATGGATATACTAGATTTATTAAAGTCAGTTAAATTAAAAATAAAAAATTATGAAAATTTAGATTTAGATAGAATAATTAATTATATGAATATAATAAACGAATTATTTGGAATAAAAAATTTTATATTTATAAATTTCAGACAAAATTTTAGCGAAAAAGAAATAATTGACTTTTATGAGTATGTGATATATAATGATTTTAATATAGTTTTAGTTGAAAGTATTACTATTAGTAAACTACAAAAAGAAAGTATCTTTATAATAGATGATGATTTATGCGAAATCTATTGATTAGACAATGGCTCGTAACCATAAAAACTCTCACAAAAATTTTTATTTGAGGTTTGAGAGTAGTGTAATTCACAAAGGTACTAAGACTTACACATATTATAGCAACGAAATTTGGTGGTTTGAGAGTAGTGTAATTCACAAAGGTACTAAGACGAAACAATATATATTAAGGGAGAAAATTTGTTTGAGAGTAGTGTAATTCACAAAGGTACTAAGACTTAAAACATCAGAATTAAAAGCTATAAATGGTTTGAGAGTAGTGTAATTCACAAAGGTACTAAGACGTTTGTAAAGAATATCGGTAAAGGCATTAGTTTGAGAGTAGTGTAATTCACAAAGGTACTAAGACTAAAGGATAACAGGAAACAGATTGAAGAGGAGTTTGAGAGTAGTGTAATTCACAAAGGTACTAAGACACAGCAGATTTATTAAGTAAAAAATACAATGTTTGAGAGTAGTGTAATTCACAAAAATGTTAAATTAAAAGTGACAAAAGAATATTTTTGTATTTTATCAATCGATTTCATATTTGGTGTGTTAACTTAGGAGGTGGTTTATGAAAAATTTAAAACTTTACAATGTATTTTTTCCGGTTTGGTTGTTAATTTTAATTCCATTTACTTGGGTAATTGCAATTCCTGTAAATTTCATTGTAGATTCACTTGTAATTTTTATATCTTTGAAATTTTTAAAGATAGAGGAGGCGTTTTTAAAATATAAAAAAGTTATTTTTAAAGTATTCATATTTGGATTTTTGTCGGACTTTATCGGTTCTGTATTTTTGATTTTAGTAACTTATTTAGGAACAATAGGAGGAGAATCGAGTGCTTTTATAAAATGGTTTGAAAAAAATATTGTTATTTATATAATGTCAAATCCTATTGCAAATATTTATGCATTTACTATTGTTGCATTGGCAGTTTTATTATCCGGAATTTGTATTTACTTTTTCAACTTGAAAATAAGTTTTAAAAATCTTGATATTGATGAAAAAGATAAAAGAAAAATGGCTTTAATTATGGCAATATTTACTGCACCGTATTTATTCTTCTTGCCTTTATCTTTAATATACAGTGGTTATGCTATGTAATAAAAAATTTTTGGAGTTAGTCTAGGCTAGCTCTTTTTTGTTGTAAAAGTAGTTTTTTAATGGGAAATATGGTACAATTTAAGAGGAATATTATTTTAATTAATATAAATTTGGAGGAATAATTAATGAATATAAATTGGTATCCGGGTCATATGAAAAAGACTATGGATAATATAAGAGCGTCTTTAAAATTGGTTGATATTGTTGGAGAAATTATTGATGCAAGAATTCCGATAAGTAGTAAAAATCCGGTTATCGACGACGTTTTAAAAGACAAGCCAAGAATAATGATTTTAAACAAATCGGATATGGCAAATGAAAATGAAACTAGAAAATGGCTTAATTATTATAGAAGTAAAGGCTATGGTGCAGTTGTTATTGACGCACTTCATTCTAAGGGATTAGATAAGATTTATCCACTTGCAAAGGAAATGTTGGCTGATAAATTTAAAAAACTTGAGGAAAAAAATCTTTCTTCAAAGACGATTAGAATGATGATTGTAGGTATTCCAAATGTTGGTAAATCAACTTTCATAAATACGGTTTCAAAAAGAAAAAGTGCAAAAATAGGAGATAGGCCCGGCGTTACAAAGCAAGTTCAATGGATAAAAACGAAAAATGATTTGGAGCTTTTGGATACTCCGGGGGTATTGTGGCCAAAGTTTGAAGATGAGCAAACGGGGTTGCATTTAGCTTTTACCGGTGCTATTAAAGATGAGATTATGGATATTGAAAATTTAGCTTTTCGTTTCATTGATGAGTTAAATAAAAGAGATATAAATATTTTGAAAAATAGATATAATTTATCTGAAGATTTTTACGAGGATACTTTATTTTTAATGGACGAAATAGGTAGAAATCGTGGAGCGATCTTAAAGAAAAATGAAATTGACTATTTTAAAGTTGCAAATTTAGTTTTTGATGATTTTAGAAAGGTTAAACTTGGTAGGATTACTTTAGAAACTGTTGAGGACCTTGAAAAAGTTGAGGAAGAAAATGGAAATTAAGGAAGAATTAGAGAAAATTTATGAAAATTTTAATTTAATCATAGGTGTTGATGAAGTTGGTCGTGGTTGCCTTGCAGGGCCTGTCGTTTCTTGTGCAATTATAATGAAAAAAGATAGTGCAATAGATGGAGTTACGGACAGTAAAAAACTTTCTAAAAAGAAAAGACTTGCACTTTATGATAAAATTTTGGCTGAATGTGTCGGATATGGGATTGGAATTGTAGATAATGTAAAGATTGATGAGATAAATATAAAACAAGCAAGTAGGCTTGCGATGAAGATTGCAATTTCAAATATAAAAGACCTAAATGGAAATAAAGTTGTGGGAGATTTTTTAATAACTGATGCTGAAAAGGTTGATGTCGATATTCCACAGATTAATTTGATTCATGGTGATGAACTTTCTTATGTGGTTTCTTGTGCCTCAATAATTGCAAAGGAATTTAGAGATGCTATGTTTGTTGAGTATGAAGAAAAGTATCCGAACTACAATTTTATAAAAAATGTGGGTTATGGTACAAAGGCGCATTACAAAGGTCTTGATGAAAGTGGCATTACTCCGATTCATAGAGTAACTTTTTTGAAAAAATATTTTGAAAAGAAAAAAGAATATGAAAGCTAAAGATATTGGAAATTTGGGAGAGGATTTAGCAGTTAAATTCCTTTTAGAAAAGGGATATGAGTTGCTTGAAAGGAATTTTTTTAAGCCTTTTGGAGAGATAGATATAATTGCAAAAGATAAGGATTATTTAGTTTTTATTGAGGTTAAGGCTAGAAAAAATGTGAATTTCGGTTTTCCCAGAGAATTTGTAAATAAAAATAAGATAAAAAAGATACAAGATGTTGCACAAATGTATATGCTTGAGAAAAATTTGTTTGGAATCAAAATTCGTTTTGATGTTATAGAGATAATTTTTGATGAGCATAAAATTACACATATAGAAAATGCTTTTTAGGAGGTTTGTATGTTTACTGCTTATGTAATTACCGTTTCAGATAAGGGCTCAGTTGGAGAAAGAGTTGATATTTCTGGAGAGGTAATCGTTGAAATACTAAAAGAAAATAATTATGATGTTATAGAAAAGATAATAATTCCAGACGAGAGGGAGATAATTGAAGAAAAGTTAAAATATGCTTGTGATACTTTGGGTGCGAATTTAGTTTTAACAACCGGTGGAACGGGTTTTAGTAAAAGAGATGTTACACCGGAGGCGACTTTAAATGTGGCGACCAAAAATGCTTTTGGAATTTGTGATTCAATCAGACAATATAGCTTAACTATAACTAAGAGAGCGATGCTTTCAAGAGCAGTTTCAGTTATAAGGAATGATAGTTTGATTGTAAATTTACCTGGAAGTCCGAAGGCTGTTAGAGAATCTTTAGAGTATATTATTGATTCGGTAGAACATGGACTTCAAATACTTCTTGGAACGGCATCAGAATGTGCTAGAAAGTAGGTAAGATATGTATTCTAAGACTAAGACTTGTGTGTTAAATGGATTGAATGGTTATGATATTGATGTAGAGGCTGATTTATCAACTGGACTTCAGGCTTTTAATATCGTTGGACTTCCCGATTTGTCAATAAGGGAATCAAAGGAAAGAGTTAAGTCTGCGATTTCAAATAGTGGATATTTTCTTCCACCGGGTCGGATTACGATTAATCTAGCTCCTGCAAATTTGAAAAAAGACGGCTCACAAATGGATTTGGCAATAGCTGTGAGTTTATTGCTTGCTATTGGTGTGATTGAATATTTACCTGATGAAAAGACAATTTTTTTAGGAGAACTTTCTCTTGACGGAAGAATTATAACTTTTGATGGAGCTTTACCGATGATTATTTCATTAAAAGAGCTTGGTTTTAAAAAGTTTTTTATTCCACAAACTATAAAAGATGAGGTAAATATCGTTCAGGGAATTGAAATTTATCCTGTTTCACATTTAAAGGAATTAGTTGATTGTTTAAATGGAATTACTGAAATAAAAAAAGAAGAAATTATCAATGTAAATTTAGATGAAGAAGTAAAATATGATATAGACTTTTCGGATATAAAAGGTCAGGAAAATTTAAAAAGAGCAATGGAGATTTCTGCAGCAGGTGGACATAATTTGTTAATGGTTGGGCCACCCGGAAGTGGAAAAACTATGATTGCAAAGAGATTGCCAACGATTTTACCAAAACTTACTTTTGATGAGTGTATTGAATGTACTAAGATATATTCGGTTGCAGGAAAACTTAAAAATAATAAGTTGATTACACAAAGACCTTTCCGTTCTCCACACCATACAAGCAGTCCGATTTCACTTGTTGGTGGTGGAAAAATTCCAAAACCGGGGGAAGTTTCACTTGCACATAACGGAGTTTTGTTTTTAGATGAATTTCCTGAGTTTTCAAAACAAGCTATTGAAGTTTTAAGACAGCCGATGGAGGACGGAAAAGTTACAATTTCTCGTGTTAATTCATCAATAACATATTATTCAAACTTTGTAACGGTTTGTGCTTTAAACCCTTGTCCTTGTGGGAACTATGGCTCACAAACTGAAAAATGTACTTGTTCACAGTTACAGATACAGAGATATTTAAGTAAAATTTCAGGGCCAATACTTGATAGAATAGATATTCAAGTTGAGGTTGAGCCTGTTAAATTTGACGACTTGGCATCGAAAGAAGATTTGGAAACTTCTTCTGATATTAGAAAAAGGGTTGAAAAAGCTAGAGAAATTCAACTTAAAAGATATAAAAATGAAAAAATTTATAATAATGCAAGTCTTTCTGCAAGACAGATAAAGAAATATATTGTACTTGATGAAAAACTTGAAAAAATAATTGAATTTGCTTTTAAAAAGTTCAAATTTTCAGCAAGGTCTTTCAATAAAATTTTAAAATTGACAAGGACTATTGCCGATTTGGACGGAAGTGAAGAAATTAAAGAAGAACATTTGTTAGAAGCCATTAGATATAGAAGTTTAAGCAATAAATATTGGAGTTAGTTATGAGAAATGAAGACGCTTTACTGTTTTTGAGTTTTTTGAATTTTGATTATAAAATTAAAGATGAGTTGTTAAATCATTTTACTTTGGAACATATTGAGGAGATTTTTGATTTATCTGGAGAATATTTTAAAGAAAATAAGCTTTTAACTAAAAATAATATTGAAAAATTAGTTGAAGAGAGAGAAAAATTTAATTCAGATGCTTATAGAGATTTTTTAGAGAAAAAGAAAGTTAAGTATGTAAGTATTTTAAGTGAAGATTATCCAATTAATTTAAGGGATATTGAGTACATTCCTCAAGTAATTTACTATAAGGGAGATATTTTGCCGGAAGACGAATTTGCACTTTCCGTTGTAGGATCAAGAAAGTGTACGAATTATGGTGCTTGGGCAACGGAATATTTTTCAAAATCCATTTCAGAACTTGGGATAAGAATTGTATCAGGAATGGCTTTAGGTATTGATTCAATTTCACATAGGTCAGCTTTAAAAGTTGGTGGAAGAACGATAGCCGTTTTAGGTTGTGGGGTTGATATAGCTTATCCTAAAACTAATTACAGATTGTATAATGAAATTATAGAAAATGGTGCAGTGATGAGTGAGTTTCCTGTTGGAATGCCACCACTTGCACATAATTTTCCTGTTAGAAACAGAATTATTTCAGGACTTTCAAAAGCCTTGCTTGTAATAGAGGCACAAGAACGCTCAGGAACACTTATAACTGCAAGATTTGCAAATGAACAGTCAAAAGAAATTTTTGCACTTCCTGGAAATATAAACAGTCTATACAGCAAAGGAACGAATAAATTGATAAAAGACGGGGCGTTGATTGCTACGAATTATCAGGATATTATAGACGGTGTTATTGATTTTTCAGAATTTATTTTAAATAAAAATAAAAAAGAAAAAGATTTGGATATTTTAGATGCAAAAGAACTTTTGATTTATAATTTAATTAATGAAGAGCCGAAATCACAAAATAAAATTTCAACAATAACAGGCTTTTCAATTATAGAAACAAATACAATTTTAACTGCATTGGAACTTAAGGGATTTATAAAAGAGCTAAATGGAGGAATTTTTGTAGTTGATTAATTAAGAGATGAAATTTATCTCTTTGTTTATAAAAATGGAGGATTTATGATTAAAATAATTTTTTTAATTTTACCTTTTATAATTATGTTTATACCAAATAGAGATTATGACTTGATGTCTAAGGAAGATACTTTAGTGTTTAAAGGAATTTTTTCGATTATAGTAATTTTACATCATGTTTCGCAAGTGGAAAATAATTTACCAATAATTCATTACTTTGCAAATTTCGGAATGTATGCTGTTAGTGTATTTTTCTTTATTTCTGCTTATGGAATGACTAAACAGGTGAAGCTTAATAGAGAAAAATATTTAAAAGGATTTTTTAAAAAGAGATTTTTTAAATTGTTATTACCAATATTTATAGTAACTATTATTTATATAGTTTTAAATATTTTGATTTTCCATAAAGCATATACTATAAGTTCAATAATTAATGTATATAAAAGTGGATCATCTATAATAAATAATGGTTGGTATCTAAATTCTATTTTAGTAATATATCTAATATTTTACTTTAGTTTTAAATTTTTCAAAAATATAAAAATATCATATCTTATTTTCTCATTTTTGATATTTGTTTATATCTTTGTTTTAAAAAGAATAGGCTTTGGAATTTGGTGGTATAACAGTATGATAGGTATGATATTTGGAATGTATTTTGAAATATTTGAAGAAAAAATTAAAAGAGTGTTAAGTACTCATTTTTATAAAATACTGTTGATTATATCTATTTGGTCATTCTATATAGCCAATAATAGAGAGTATAATATTATTAATATGTTTTCAAAGATGGGAATATATTCTAATTATGCAATTATTCAAAATATTCTTTGTTTGAATTTTATAATCATGATATTATTAATTTCAAAGAAGATCAATTTTAGAGAACTTGTAATTCATAAAAGTTTTTACTATAAAAAAACAAAATCCATTGGGAAATACAATGTGAATTTCATTGCAGAAAGTAGTAAGGTCTATTCTAAATTTGTTTTGATAAGAAATAGAGTATTATCTTTTTTAGGAAAGATTTCTTTTGAAATGTATATGATTCATGGACTTGTTATGAGAATATTAGCTCTATATTTAAAAGTAGATATAGTTTATCTTCTAACTCTATTTGGATTAACAATAATAAGTTCGTATTTGTTGAATTTATTATTTAAAAAATTATATATAGCTTTAAACTTAAATAAATAGGAGAATTTATGAATTATACAGTTTTTGATTCTTTAGTTGGAAAGATAAAAATAATTGAAGAAGAAAATAAAGTAATTGAGATTAAATTTGTAAAGAATGAAAAAAATATTAATCCCAAAACTGAAATTTTAAAACTTGCTAAAAAAGAATTGGAAGAATATTTTTGTGGGAAGAGAAAAAATTTTACATTTCCTTTTGAACTAAATGGAACAGAGTTTTCTATTAAAGTTTATCAGGCTTTAATGGAAATTCCTTATGGAAAGACTTGCAGTTACAAAGATATAGCTAAAAAAATCGGAAATGAGAAATCACAAAGAGCTGTTGGTGGGGCGAATAATAGAAACAAATTGCCGATTTTAATTCCCTGTCATAGAGTGATAGGAAGTAATGGAAAAATTGTTGGCTATGCAGGTGGAATTGAAATAAAACAAAAACTTTTGGAGCTTGAAAGAAAAAATTTAAGATAATAAGGAAAATAAAGAGTTTACAAAAAGTTACAAATATTTTTTATATTGGATAATGAATTTAGTAAAAAAATAAAGTAAAAAAATATAAATGATGAATAATACAAATAATATAAATTTCTTCAAAAATGAAAGGAGCGAATTATGAATTTTAAAAAATTAAATATTATTGCTGCTATTGTAATTAATATTTTACTAGCTATTTTCTTTATATTAAGTATTTCTGGGAAAATTGGTTATGATGAAGGAAGAAGCTTATTGCATGCATTGTTATTATTAAATATTTTTACATTTGGACTTAATAGTTTTCTAAATAAAGATGATAATAATAAAATTTCTAACAAAAAAATATTATTACTTTTATTAGTAACAATAATATTATCCATTTTAGCAATTGTGGTATTATTTACTAATAAATAAAAAAACAAAGCAGTATTGGAGTTAGTCTAAAACTTT
>ERZ1673752.4230-NODE-4230-length-12262-cov-14.694929_pt1 | contig 12262 bp, 6 predicted proteins | sample MGYA00580195_ERZ1673752 | MGnify/ENA primary metagenome ERZ1673752 (study PRJEB41218, sample SAMN15661744) | gut metagenome | host: Homo sapiens | place: Canada: London | collected 2015-08-20/2019-03-30 | study: EMG produced TPA metagenomics assembly of...
TGTTAAATCATTTTCTATGAATGGTGAGAAAGTTGAAGATAGATAAAGACAAATTGTCTCCTATGATGAGGGAGTATGTAGAACTTAAGGAAAAGAATCAAGACGCTATAGTGATGTATAGGATTGGAGACTTCTTTGAAATGTTTTTCGACGATGCAGTTGAAGCGAGTGAACTACTTGATTTGGTCTTAACAGGACGTGACTGTGGTCTAGATGAAAGAGCTCCTATGTGCGGTGTACCTGCTAAAGCTGTTGACGTCTACATCAATAAGCTTGGTCAAAACAATAAAAAAGTTATTATTGTCGATCAAGTAGAAGACCCAAGACTAGCTCAAGGCCTAGTTAAAAGAGACATAGTAAAGATAGTTACACCAGGAACAACATCAAGCGAAGAAGAGCTAAATAAGTATATCATCTACCTATATATAGACGATATGGGCGCATCAATCTTTAAGTGTGACTACCTAACGGGCGATATTGATGCTCATGACTACATTCTTAAGGGCAGTATCTATGAGATTGTTGACAACATTTTTAAATACAATGTTGCAGAAGTCTTTATTAATGATGACTATAAAGATATAGAAGACCTTATTAAGTATCTAAATAAAAAATCGCTTGACTATGTAAAGACTTATAAAGTAGAAAAAAATCTTGATGATATCATAGCAATTTTAAAAGATAGCCATAATATAAGCCTAAAGAAAAATGAATATAGAAAGATAATTGCTATCTATTATCTTATAAATTATCTAGAATACACTCAAAAGAATGATTTGAAGCACTTTAAGTTTGAAAATATCAATGATGATGTAAAGACAATGGTCTTAGATGATCAAACTAGATTAAATCTTGAGATAGACTCATCTTATAATACTAAGTCAAAAACTTTATTTGATATACTTAACGATACAAAAACAGCCATGGGCTTAAGATACCTTAAAAACGCCATGCTAAAGCCGCTTATCAATGCTAGTGATATTAATGAAAGGCTTGATTTAGTCGAATATTTTTATAAAAATGAGATGGAAATGACAGGCATTAGAAACTATCTTAAAAATATTCGTGACGTAGACAGAATTTCAAACAGAATCAATGAGATGACAGTTACAAAGCAAGATATGCTAAGGCTTAAGGACTATATTATCTACGCTGAAAACTCTGTAGCTCTTATAAAAGATGAAAATATTAAAGATAATTTCAAATTTTATGACTTAAATGACTTAGTTAAACTAATAGATATTGCCATTGATTCAATGGATAGTGACTATATAATTAAGCTTAACTATAACGCAGAGCTAGATAAATACAGAAGCTTGCAAAATGATTCATTAAAAGAGATACTTCTTCTTGAGGATAAGGATAGAAAAAATACTAAGATTAAAAATCTGAAGATAAAGTATAACAAGATACTTGGTTATTTCTATGAGGTTACTAAATCTAACTTAAATATGGTTCCTGAGTACTTTATTAAAAGAGCTACTCTTGTTAATAGTGAAAGGTTCGTAACTGAAGAGCTTAAGGCTCTTGAAACAGAGATACTTACAGCAAAAGATAGGTTTGAATCATTAGAAAAAGAACTATTCAATGATATTAAAAATAAATTATTAGATAGTTTATCTAGGGTAAAGAACTTAAGTGAGAAGATTGCATATCTTGACTTTATAGTTAATCTCGCTTATATAGCTAGGAAAAATAAATATGTAAGAGCAAGTATAAGTAACGAAGATCTTGTATTAAAAAATTCAAGACATCCAGTTATTGAGAAGAATCTCAAAGATACAGCCTTTATTGAGAACGATGCATACTTTGATAGCAATAAGTATATAAAAGTCATCACAGGCCCAAATATGAGCGGTAAATCAACTTATATGAGGCAGATAGCTATATCTTTATACTTAAATCAAATAGGCTCCTTCGTTCCAGCGAGCGAGGCAAAATTACCTATAGTAGATAGGATTTTTACTAGAATAGGCGCTTCAGATGATATTTCTAGAGGCAATTCGACATTTATGGTCGAGATGAAAGAAGTAAATGAGATACTTAAATTTGCTACAAAAGATAGCTTCATCGTTTTAGACGAAGTAGGCAGAGGCACTAGCACTAACGATGGCTTGTCCATTGCCTTTGCGATACTTGAGTATATATCAAAGAAGATTAAGGCTAAGACCATATTCAGTACGCACTATCACGAAATACCTCATTTAACTGAAAAATTTAAAAATGTTGAGCAAATATCTATGGATATATTAGAAGATGGCGAAGATCTTATATTCTTAAGAAAGATTAAAAACGAAGCGCAAGACAAGAGCTACGGTATATATGTAGCAAAGCTTAGCGGCATTAATGATGAGGTTATATCAAGCGCACAAGAGATGATGGATAGACTTGAATACCAAGATCTTAGCGTTAGAAAAAAAGAGAAAGAAACGACAAACATTAGCCTAGATGAATACAAGTATAGATCTTATGTTGATTCAATCAAGGATATAAACATAAATGCAATGACCCCAATGGATGCTCTAAACGAGCTAAATAATATTATAGAAAGAGCAAAAAAATTAGGTGATTAGATGATAAAAGTACTATCAAAAGAAACAGTTGAAAAGATAGCTGCAGGTGAGGTTATAGAAAGGCCAGTCTCAGTTGTCAAAGAACTTGTAGAAAATTCAATAGATGCAGGCGCTACAAATATCATTATCAAGATATATGATGGCGGCAAAAGAAAGATATCCATTTCTGACAATGGCAGTGGTATTAACAGAGAAGACGTTAATCTTGCCTTTATTAAGCACTCTACGAGCAAAATCGAGAATGTTGATGACTTATATAGGATACACACTATGGGCTTCAGAGGCGAGGCATTGGCAAGCATCAAAGCCATAAGCAATGTTACACTTATAAGTAAGACTGAAGATGAAGAGATTGGCTCTAAGATAAGCTTTTTTAATGGCAATAAAAGGATAGAGAATATATCCACTAATAAAGGCACGTCTATAATAGTCGAAGATATCTTCTATAATATTCCAGCAAGAAAGAAATTCTTAAAGAAAGATACTTATGAGTCAAATCTTATAAATGATCTATTATATAGGCTCGCTATAGCTAATCCTAATATCGGCTTTAAATACATGAATAATGATAAGGTCATCTTTGACTTATTCAGTGATCAAAGCTTATACGAAAGAATTAACAGCCTTTATGGTTATGATACAGCCATAAATATGAAGGAAGTCAATATCGAAAGCGATAAGTTTAAGATTAGAGGCTATATATCAAATAATCTTCTATATAGAAGCAATAAAAAGAATCAGCTTTTATATATAAATAATAGAACTGTTAAAAATGACGCTATAAATAAAGTAATAAATGAAGCTTACAAGTCTACTATACCTTTGAATAGATTTCCAGTCTTTTTCTTATTTATAGATATAGATCCTAGCATGCTTGATGTTAACATACATCCAGCTAAAACTGAGGTTAAGATACAAGAAATGGATGAACTTCTTGTTTTGCTTAACTCTAATCTAAAGCGCATAATAAACAATGATGTTGAGCTTAAAATAGCATTTTCTGATAAAAAAGATGAGAGGGAAGAGGAGACTAAGCTTAATATAGTAGAAAAAGATGAAGAAGCTAGCGATGAAGCCGTGAAAATTACTTATGAAGATTACACTAGTACTCAAGATAATTCAGTTTATGCCAAATCTACTGATACTGAGTATGTTGATGAATTTATAAGTAAGGAAGATAGCGATAGAGATGAAAATAATGCAGATATACCAGTCTTTGATGATGACGAGTTCACAAATGAAATAAATTTATTACAAGATAGAAATAAAGATATTAAGATGCCTTCACAAGAATATGAAGAGATCTTAATATTTGATGATGAAGCTAAAGATGATAGCAATAAAATAGTCATGGATGAGATCAATATACTTGATGCTTATAAGATAGAAGGCGTTTTATTCAATACCTTCATACTGCTTTATGATTACAATAACGACTTTGTTGTTATGATAGATCAACATGCGGCGCACGAAAGAATTCTTTACGAAGAATTTTCTGAAAAGTTCAAGAATTCTAAGGTAAATTCACAATATATTGAAGGCGTAAGTCCAATAAAATTAACAGTTAATGAAGAAGAAACTATAAAAGAAAATATGGATCTACTTAATAAGTTTGGCTTTACTATAGATATATATCCTGATCATAACGTAGTTGTAAGAAGCATACCTATCATATTTGGTGGTAATTACAGTCTTGACTTAATTAAGGATATAATCGGTATATTAGATGAAGAAAAGACTAACATCTATGACTATAAAATCGAAAAGATTATGAAATACGCTTGTAAAAACGCTATCAAGGCTGGAGATAAGATTTCTAATATCGAAATTGACAAGCTTATAGAAGACCTTAAGAAGTGCAAGTATCCAACTACTTGTCCACATGGCAGACCAAGTATGATTATACTTAAGAAGAACATGATTGAGAAGATGTTCTTTAGGATACAATAATGAAAGAAAAAATAATAGTTATATCAGGACCAACTGGTATTGGAAAATCAAAGGTCGCTGTTGAGCTCGCTAAAAAGCTTGGAAACGCTGAGATAATCTCATCTGATTCAATGCAGATATATAAAGAAATGAGCATTGGGACTGCAAAAGTCACTGACGAAGAGATGTCTGGTATTAAGCATCATATGATAGACGAAGTGAGTATTCATGATAATTTCTCTGTTTACGATTATCAAAAGAAGGCAAAAAAGCTAATAAGCGATATGAATAAGCGTGGCACAATCCCTATAATCATAGGTGGAACCGGATTATATATCAATTCCTTATTATATAAGCTGGACTTTAGTAGTGAAGCTGAAGATAAAGAGCTTAGAGAAAAGCTCAATAAAGAAGCAGAACTATATGGCAAAGAGCATTTATATAATAAATTAAAAGAGCTTGATCCAGAATATGCTGAAAAGCTTAGTGTGAATGATACTTTCAGGATAATTAGAGCTTTAGAGGTTATATACAAAAGCGGCAATAAATACAGCGAAGAAAACAAAAACTTCAGAGAATACAATGACGAATATGATAAGCTAATCTATATACTTCAAACAGATAGAGAGTTTCTATATGATAGAATCAATAAAAGAGTTGACAAGATGTTTGCAGCTGGTCTCTTAGATGAAGTTAAAGACATTATAAAGGATATGACGAGTGAGGAAATTGCTTCAAATAGAGCTCTGCTCGCTATTGGATATAAAGAGCTTATAAGCTATTTGCAAGGTGAAATTACTTATGAAAGAGCTGTAGATCTAATCAAGCAAAAGTCTAGGAACTACGCAAAAAGACAATTGACATGGTTTAGACGTGAAAGTGAAGCAAATTTCATTGATATGAACTTTGAAGATATAGACCAAACAGTAAATACAATATACAATGACATAATGAAAAGGTGGAAAAATGAATAATATTTACAAAATATACGATTTATCAGATGCTGTCATAAATTTAGTTAATGACGCAAGTGATGAATTAAGCGAAACATACAAAGAGTATGAAAAAAATAAAGAGATTAATCAAATAAAAGTTATACATGCTATGCAAAAAAATAACTTAGCTGCATCAGACTTTTATTATGCAAGCGGTTATGGCTATGGCGATATTGGTAGAGACAAAATAGAAGAAATTTTCAAAGATATCTTTAATGCAGAAGATGCTTTAGTAAGAACTTCTATAGTTTCAGGTACACATGCTATATATATAATGCTTTCTTCAATTCTTGAACATGGAGATGAATTTATATACGTAACTGGCACTCCTTATGACACTATACAAAAAAGTATAGGCCTAATTGGCGATTTAAGGGACTCATTAATGAAAAAAGGTATAATGTATAGCCAAGTGGAGCTAAAAGGTGCTACGATCGATTTTGAGGCCTTAGAAACGAAAATCACAAAAAACACCAAAGCTATAGTCGTGCAAAGGTCAATTGGCTACGAATTTAGAAAGGCAATCAATCTTCACGCAATAAAAGATGATATGCTTAAGTTTAAAGAGAAGCATCAAGACATTGTTATAATGTATGACAATTGCTATGGTGAATTTACCGACAGTATTGAGCCAACAGATATTGGTGCAGATATTATAGCTGGATCACTTCTTAAAAATCTTGGCGCTGGCATAAGTTTAGGTGGCGGTTACTTAGTAGGAAGAAAAGATCTTATAGAACTAGCTGCAGACCGTTTATATGCACCAGGCCTTGGTAAAGAGCTAGGCTTATCTTATGGCACGCTTAGAACAACACTTCAAGGCTTATACATGTCGCCACGAGTAGTATGTGAAGCTCTTAAGACTCAAAGCTTGTTCTCATATGTATTTACAAAGCTTGGTTTCGAGTGCACGCCAGAATTTAACGAGCATAAATCAGATATAGTTTGTGCGATAAAATTCAAAGATCCAGATATACTTATTAAGTTCTGTAAATCGATACAAAAAGCGGCTTGCGTTGATTCATTCTTAACGCCAGAACCTTGGGACATGCCAGGCTACGAGAATAAAATAATTATGGCGTCAGGCAGCTTTATAGATGGCTCATCCATAGAAATATCTGCTGATGGTCCTATAAGAGAGCCATATATAGCTTATTTCCAAGGATCTATGTCATTAGAGCAAGGTAAATTAGGCTTAATGATAGCCTTACAAGACCTAGTAGACGCAGGGAAGATATCATTATAATAAAATATAAGCAAAATAAAAGTATTAGAGCGAATCTAATACTTTTTTCTATTGGCTAATGGATTATTTTCTATTGATTTTTTAAGAGTGCTATTATCAAGATGTGTATATATCTGTGTTGTAGCAACTGATGTGTGACCAAGTATCTCTTGCAAGGACCTTATATCTACTGAGCCATATTTATACATAAGGGTAGCGGCAGTATGTCTTAATTTGTGGACTGTAAACTTGTTTTTGTCAAGGCCAGCCTCAAGTAAGTACTTATCAAACATGTACTGAACAGCGCGGTTTGACATACGAACCTTCTTTTGAGAGATGAATAGGGCATGTTTATCGCTTTCTTTAACATCTTTTGGCCTCAATTCAATATAATCCTTTATTGCACTAAAGGTAGCATCGTTTAAATATATTTGTCTTTCTTTATTGCCTTTACCAACGACATTGATGTATCTATCCTCATTAATAGAGTCTAAATTAAGGCTAGTAAGCTCAGATATACGTAAGCCGCAGTTTAAAAACAGCATAATTATCGCATAGTCACGATTGCGCATTTCGTTATTTTCATTCTTCATAATGGTATTTAATAGCGTTTCACATTGATTAAGACTTAAGTATATAGGTAGACGCTGATCAATCTTAGGCATTTCTAATTCATTTGCAACGTTATTATCAATTAGATTAACCTTCATTAGGTAAGCGTATAGAGCATGAACTACAGCAGCTTTTCTATATTTGCCATAGTTAGTATTGTCAAGATCTTCATCAGCGTAGGATATAAAGGCATATAGGTCATTAATCTGAAGCTTTTTAATGTCATCAACAGTAACAGCTGTATAATAATATTCATCGTTTTCATCTAAAATTTCTAAACGAATAGCGACAAAGTTAAGAAAGGATTTTAAATCATAATAATAACTTTGAATGGTATTAGGAGACAAACCCTTAACTGATTTTAAATATCCTAAAAAGTCTTTTATGTAGTTAGGATCGTTTTTTTGTGTAATTGCCATATATTTGAAGCCCCTTTCGATATTATGTGTTTATGTCACTAAATTTATATTTAGCGACATTTTATCTGAATCTATTATACCACCCTTTTATATAAATGTCAAAGCTTTTTTAATAAATACTTCTTTATTATTAACTTTCATTACTATATTTATAGGATTAATTCTATATAAATATTTATTGCAAATAAAAAATGTGTAGAATTTTCATCTACACATTTTATTTAAATACTATTTTGCATAATCAGTACTTCTTGTTTCTCTAATGACAGTAACTTTTATTTGGCCTGGATATTCCAAATTCTCTTCGATTTGTTTAGCTATATCGCGGCTCATTAAAAGCATTTTATCTTCATCTATAACTTCAGGTTTAACCATTATCCTGATTTCTCTACCAGCTTGTATAGCAAATGATTTTTCAATACCCTCAAATGAGTTTGCTATACCTTCTAGTGTTTCTAGCCTCTTAATGTACGATTCTAATGTTTCTCTTCTAGCACCTGGTCTTGCAGCAGATATTGCGTCTGCAGCTTGAACGATAACAGCCTCAACTGTTGTTGGCTCTTCGTCACCATGGTGTGATGCGATGATGTTTAGAACTTCTTTATTCTCCTTATATCTCTTGCAAGTATTTACACCTATCTCGATATGGCTTCCTTCCATTTGTTGGTCAAGAGATTTACCTATATCGTGTAGTAAACCTCCTCTTCTAGCAAGCCTTATGTCTGCGCCTAACTCTTCAGCTATTGTTGCTGATAGTTTAGCTACCTCTATAGAGTGCTCTAGGACATTTTGACCATAGCTTGTTCTAAATTTAAGTCTACCTAATAGTTTTACTAGTTCAGGATGTAAGTTACGTACGCCGGCTTCGATAACGGCTCTTTCACCTTCTTCTTTTATAACTGTCTCTACCTCGACCTTAGCTTTGTTGACCATCTCTTCAATCCTAGCTGGATGAATTCTTCCGTCAGCTATAAGTTTTTCTAAAGCAATTTTGCAAATCTCTCTTCTAATTGGGTCAAAACTTGATAATACTACTGCTTCCGGTGTATCGTCTATGATTAGATCTACTCCGGTTAAAGTTTCTAGTGTTCTTATATTTCTACCTTCTCTACCGATGATTCTTCCTTTCATCTCGTCATTTGGTAGGTTAACAACATTAACACTAACTTCAGTTACATAGTCAGATGCATTCTTTTGAATAGCGTCAGCTATGATTTCTCTAGCATTCTTTTGTGCTTCTTCTTTAGCTTCATATGTAGCTTGTCTAATATAAGTAGCACACTCATGAGTCATTTCCTTTTTAACTTCATCCAATATGATGTCTTTTGCTTCTTGGGTACTCATTTTGGAAACGCGCTCAATTTCTTTTCTTCTTTCTTCAATTAATTGTTCAACTTCTTCTTCTTTCTTGCTTAGAGAGTTCATCTTATTCTTAAGTTGTTCTTCCTTCTTTTCGTAAGATTGTGTTCTCTTGTCAAGATTTTCTTCTTTGTTGATCAATCTTTTTTCCGATTTTTTCAGTTCGATTTCTTTTTCTTTTGCTTCTTTGTCGAGGTCATTTCTTAGTTTGTGAATTTCTTCTTTAGCGGATAGTATCTTTTCTTTTGCCTCTTGACTTGCCTTTGTCTTTGCTTCTTCGATAATTCTACTTGATTCAATTTCAGCGCTTTTAATTTTCTTTTCGCCTATAATCTTTCTAAGTATATATCCTATGATAGCTCCGATTACTATTGCAAGAAGAGCTGCAATCAATACTTCGCCTGTTAAAAACTTATCCAAACTTAAAACACCTCCTATTAAATTTTATTGGTTTTAAGCATCACGCTTAAAGTTATTATAACACATTTTTGATTTATTAGCAAGTTTTTAGTATGATAAATATAGATATTTTTTATAGCAAAGCTATATCTATAAAAAATAAGACTAAACATCTTGTCTAGCCTTATACAATATATTTATTATAACATTGGTGAAAACAATCTAGTTATTGACTCTTTAATCTTGGCCATTCTTGATCTTTGATTATATCTATCAAGAGTTAGCTCTTTCGACTCTTCCATATCCCTCAAAAACTGTTCACTTAATAATGCATTTGTATCTTTGTCATAAAAAATCAGATTCGCTTCAAAGTTTAACGAGAAACTTCTAATATCAAAGTTAGCTGTTCCTACTGTGCATATATCATCATCTTTAACAACTTGTTTAGCGTGTAAAAAGCCTTTTCCATACTCATAAATCTTTACTCCGTCTTCAAGCAGCTGTCCTACATAGCTTTGTGTTGCCCAATATACAGAGAAGTGGTCTGGTTTATCAGGTATCATGATTCTAACATCAACACCTGATAAAGCTGCTATCCTGACTGCTTCGAAGATAGATTCATCAGGAACAAAGTACGGACTTTGTATCCATAGCCTTGTTTTAGCCGTGCTAATCATTTTTAAATAGACATTCTTTATACTTTCATACATAGAGTCTGGTCCTGATGTTACTAGCTGCATTCTGCTTAAAGTCTTAATGTCATGATCTTTATAAAATTCACCTTTAGTTTTAATCTTAGTAGCAAATCTATAGTCAAAGTTAAATCTTCTTAGGTACTCTTCTACTATGTCCCCTTCTAATCTAAAATGAGTATCTCTCCAAAATCCAAATTTTTTATCATTGTTAATATACTCATTACCAACATTAAAACCGCCGCTATATGCAATTTTACCATCAATAACAACTATCTTTCTATGATTTCTATAGTTGAATCTTGTGGTAAATTTAGAGAAAAATAATGGGAAGAACGAGTCTACTTCGCCACCTAATCTTTTAAACTCTATAAAGTGTCTTTTTCTGATGCTTCTAGAACCAACTGCGTCGACGAGTATCCTTACCTCTACCCCTTCTTTTAACTTTTGATTAAGAAGGCTTATAAGCTCCCTTCCTAGTTCATCTGTTTTAAAGATGTAGTACTCTATATAGATGTATTCTTTCGCATTCTTGATGTCTTCAAATAAGTCTTTAAACTTATCTTTTCCATCAAAGTAAAATTTAATGTCGTTATAATCGGTAAAAGCGGAATCGCTTGTTGCTAAGCATAAATTTATTAAATCTTTTTGATCTGCATTTAGGCTATCTGAATTACTTAGAGCTATATACTTTTTTTGATGCTCAATAAGTCTTTTCTCTTGCTCATCTAGCATCATCTTTTCATCAAAAGTTTTTCTCTTTCTGTAATTAAGTCCAAAGAACATATAAAGTATAAAGCCAACAAATGGCAAATAAAGTAGTATCATTAACCATAGCCATGTTGACTTTATATTCTTTCTTTCTTTAAAAACTATAAATAGGCCTAATAGCAAGTTTAATAAATAACCAATTAAAACTTGTAATGAGACATCCATCGCATTATCTCCTATTTCTTAGTATTTTTTGATTTATACCTCTTGTTTGTATCCAATATTTTCTTTCTAATTCTAATAGATTTTGGTGTTACTTCTATTAGCTCATCGTCTTCAATAAATTCAAGTGCTTCCTCAAGTGATAATACTCTTGGTGGGCTAAGTCTGATAGCATCATCAGAGCCCGCTGCTCTTGTATTAGTCATTTGTTTCTTCTTAGTAACGTTAACTTCTATATCAAGGCCCTTTGGATTTTCTCCAACAACCATGCCTTCATAAACTTCAGTTTGTGGTCCTATGAATAATATACCTCTGCCTTGTGCGATATTTAATCCATAGCTTGATGCAACACCTGTTTCAAAGGCAATTAATGAGCCTGTAGTTCTTGTAGGTATCTCGCCTTTATATGGCTCATAGCCTAAGAAGCTCGAGTTTATAATACCTTCGCCGTGTGTATCAGTCATAAACTCGCCTCTGTATCCAATTAAGCCTCTTGCAGGCATCTTAAATACTAGTCTAGAGTAACCAGCTGAGTTTTCTTTCATCTCTTGTAATTCAGCTTTTCTTCTTGATAATTTATCTATAACCGCTCCAACAAATTGTTCTGAAACGTCTACTGTAACCTTTTCCATTGGTTCTAGCTTCTTGCCATCCTCATCAGTTTTGAATAGTACTTGTGGTTTTGATAATTGAAGTTCATAGTCTTCCCTTCTCATTGTTTCAACTAAAACTGATAAGTGAAGCTCCCCTCTACCTGAAACCTTAAATGCGTCAGTTGAATCAGTTTCTTCAACTCTCAATGATACATTTGATTGTAATTCCTTTTCTAGTCTTGTTCTTATTTGTCTAGATGTTACAAATTTACCTTCTCTTCCTGCAAATGGTGAGTCATTAACAATGAAGTTCATAGAGATGGTTGGTTCAGAAATTTTAACAAAGTCTAAAGCCTCTGGACATTCAGAATCAGCTATAGTATCGCCTATAGATATGTCTTCAATACCAGTAACGGCAACTATTGCTCCACCCTTTTGCTCATTTGTCTCAACTTTATCTAGACCAATGAATTCATAAAGTTTACCTATCTTAACTTTTCTTTGCATTTCTGGATGAAGCTTATTAACTAAGA
>ERZ1673752.4252-NODE-4252-length-12216-cov-12.966039_pt1 | contig 12216 bp, 10 predicted proteins | sample MGYA00580195_ERZ1673752 | MGnify/ENA primary metagenome ERZ1673752 (study PRJEB41218, sample SAMN15661744) | gut metagenome | host: Homo sapiens | place: Canada: London | collected 2015-08-20/2019-03-30 | study: EMG produced TPA metagenomics assembly of...
GTTGGGGACTGGGACTTTCGCTGGCCAAACGCATCATAGAAGAGTACCATCGGGGTAAAATATGGGTCAGCAACTCGGAGGTGAACAAGGGGACAACTTTCAGGATTGAGCTGAAGAAATGATTTTTTTTATGTGTAACTTGTCCACATGTCGGAAAATATTTGTAACTTTGCACTCCAAAGTATAATTATGCGCGATTTACAGCCGTTTAAGATTGACTTGAAAGCTTTGACCGATCAGGTTGCGACCTATGAGTTCAAGCTTGACGATGCGTATTTTGAAGCCATCGAGGCTCCTGACATCCAAAAAGGCAATCTTTCTGTCGCACTGTCCATACGCAGGATAGCCGGCAGTTTTGAGCTATCCTTCCATATCCAGGGGTTCGTCATCGTGACCTGTGACTTGTGTCTTGATGAAATGCAACAACCCATCGATACGGAAAATATGCTCATGGCGAAATTTGGCGAAGAATACTCAGACGATGATGACCTGATCGTAGTGCCTGAGCGCGAAGGCGTGCTCGACATCTCGTGGTTTATCTATGAATTTATAGATCTCAGCGTCCCCATCAAGCATGTGCATGCACCTGGAAAATGCAATGCTGTGATGACGAAAAAGCTGCAAGAGCTTTCGGCTACCCGAAGTAGTTTGGAGGACGGTGAAAAGCCTGTGAATCCGCGCTGGGCTGGATTAGAAAAATTAAAAACAATAATTAAAGATTAAAAGAAAATGGCACATCCTAAAAGAAGACAGTCGAAGACTCGTACACTGAAAAGAAGAACTCATGATAAGGCTGTAGCTCCTACATTGGCAGTTTGCCCTAACTGTGGTGCATACTATGTTTACCACACTGTTTGTCCTACTTGTGGATATTACAGAGGTAAAGTTGCGATTGAAAAGGAAGTAGCTGAATAATGGGAAAAATCAACGCGATTATTACCGGCGTTGGGGGATACGTTCCTGACTATGTTCTCGATAATGAGGAACTCTCACGAATGGTTGACACCAGCGACGAATGGATTACTACTCGTGTTGGTATCAAAGAACGCCGCATCCTGAAGGAGGAAGGCCTCGGAACCAGTTACTTGGCGCGTAAGGCTGCCAAGCAGTTGATTCAGAAAACCGGGGTAGATCCCGACACCATCGACGCACTCATTGTTGCAACGACAACGCCCGACTACAAATTCCCCTCCACGGCATCTATCGTGTTGGGTAAGCTGGGACTGAAAAACGCTTTCGCGTATGATTTGGAAGCAGCTTGTTGCGGTTTCATGTATGCGCTGAGCACGGCCAGTAGCTTCGTGGAGAGTGGGCGTTGTAAGAAGGTCATTGTAATCGGAGCGGATAAGATGTCATCGCTCGTTGATTACCAAGATCGACAGACTTGCGTTCTCTTTGGAGATGGCGCAGCTGCCGTTTTGGTAGAAGCATCCGAGGACGGAGAGTTGGGCATGCAGGACATGTTCTTCCGCACCGATGGTAAAGGACTTCCATTCTTGCACATGAAGGCCGGTGGCAGCGTTTGTCCTGCCTCACACTTCACGGTGGACCATCATCTGCACTACCTCTATCAAGAGGGACGGTCGGTGTTCCGCTATGCGGTGACTGACATGAGTAACGACGTGTTGGAGATCATGAAGCGTAATAACCTTTCGGCAGCTGATGTGGATTGGGTGGTACCTCATGAGGCCAACTTGCGCATCATTGAGGCCGTGGCCAAACGCGCTGAGCTCCCGATGGACAAGGTGGCAATCAACATTCAGCACTATGGCAATACCAGTGCCGCAACCATTCCGTTGGCTCTTTGGGACTATGAAAGCAAACTGAAGAAGGGTGACAACGTCATCTTCACCGCTTTCGGAGCCGGATTCGTACACGGAGCTTCATTCTTCAAGTGGGCTTACGATGGCGCTGACGCCGTGACGAGGAAATAACGAATTGTGAAATTCCAGAATAAGAAAGCGCATCCTTTCAACGTAAAGAATGCGCTTTTTTCTTCTCAAACAAGTAGCAGCTTATGCACAAGGCAGGTTTTGTAAACATTGTGGGCAACCCAAACGTGGGCAAGTCGACGCTGATGAACCAGTTGGTGGGCGAGCGCATCTCCATTGCGACGTTCAAGGCCCAAACCACCCGGCATCGCATCATGGGAATCGTGAATACCGACGATATGCAGATAGTGTTCTCCGACACTCCGGGCGTGTTGAAACCCAATTACAAGATGCAGGAGTACATGCTGGCTTTCTCTGAATCGGCCCTGGCCGACGCTGACATTCTGTTGTATGTAACCGATGTGGTGGAGGATCCGGAGAAGAATGCCGACTTCCTTGAGAAGGTGAGGACGATGACCATTCCGGTTATCTTGGTCATCAACAAGATTGACGCGAGCAACCAAAAGACCGTAGGTCAGCTGGTGGAGAAGTGGCATGCGCTGCTGCCCAATGCCGAGATTCTTCCCATCTCGGCTGCTAATAAGTTTGGCGTGGACATGCTGCTCAAACGCATTCAGGAACTCTTGCCCGACAGTCCTCCTTATTTTGACAAGGACCAATTGACGGATAAGCCCGCCAAATTCTTTGTCAGTGAGATCATCCGCGAGAAGATTTTGCTGTATTACGACAAGGAGATACCTTATTCGGTGGAGGTGAGGGTAGAGCAATTCAAGGAGTCGGCCAAGCAAATTCACATCAACGCAGTGATTTATGTGGAGCGCGAATCGCAGAAAGGCATCATCATCGGGCATCAGGGCGTGGCACTGAAGAAGGTTAGCACCGAGGCGCGCAAAACCTTGGAGAAGTTTTTTGACAAGAAGGTGTACCTAGAAACCTTTGTCAAGGTGGATAAAGACTGGCGCAGCTCGCAGAAAGAACTTAGTAGCTTCGGGTATAATCCGGAGTGAGGAGGAGGAAGCCTCCCCCAGCCCCTCCGAAGGAGGGGAGCAGGCTATTGAGGAGAACGAAATTCTCAGCGTGTCGCTAAATATACTCTCTGCGGCACACTCCCCTCCTTCGGAGGAGCTAGGGGAGGCTTTAATATAACTCTCTATGACACACTCCCCTCCTTCGGAGGGGTTGGGGGAGGCTTTTTTTTTCAATATGGCAAAATTAGTAGCAATCGTTGGACGTCCCAATGTAGGTAAGTCCACATTATTTAACCGTTTAACACAGTCGCGCAAGGCGATTGTAAGTGATACTGCCGGTACCACCCGCGACCGCCAGTATGGAAAATGTAGTTGGAACGGACGTGAATTCTCCGTGGTGGATACCGGAGGCTGGGTGGTCAACTCGGATGATGTCTTTGAAGATGCCATCCGCAGGCAGGTTATCGTGGCTACCGAAGAGGCCGACTTGGTGCTCTTCATGGTGGATGTGAAAAACGGATTGACCGACTGGGATGCCGATGTGGCGCAGATTTTACGTCGAACCCAGTTGCCAGTCATCCTGGTGGGCAACAAGGTTGACAACAGTGCCGAATATTATACGGCGGCCGAGTTTTATCGGTTGGGCCTGGGCGAGCCACAGTGCATCAGTGCAGCCACAGGTGGCGGTACGGGTGATTTGCTGGATTTGGTGTTGGAAAAGCTCCCGGCTGATGACAAGGAAGCGCTGGAAGAAGACATCCCCCGTTTTGCCGTCGTGGGCCGACCCAATGCTGGCAAGAGCAGTCTTATCAATGCCTTCATCGGTGAGGATCGTCACATCGTGACCGAAATAGCCGGCACCACGCGTGACAGCATCTACACGCGGTTTGACAAGTTTGGATTTGATTTCTACCTGGTTGACACAGCCGGCATCCGTAGAAAGAATAAAGTTTCCGAAGATCTTGAGTTTTATTCGGTGATGCGCAGCATCCGCAGCATTGAGAATAGTGACGTGTGCATCCTCATGATTGATGCCACACGAGGCATCGAGTCGCAGGACATGAACATCTTCCAACTCATTCAGAAGAACCATAAGTCGTTGGTAGTGGTGGTTAACAAATGGGACTTGGTGGAGGACAAGGATCACAAGGTCATCAAGACCTTCGAGAACGCCATCCGTGAGCGCATGGCCCCATTCGCAGACTTCCCCATCATCTTCGCTTCTGCCCTCACCAAGCAGCGCATCTTCAAGGTGCTGGAAACGGCCAAGCAGGTGTACCTCAACCGTAAGTTGCGCATCGGAACCTCTAAGCTCAACGAGGTGATGCTGCCCATCATCGAGGAAACACCGCCGCCATCCATTAAGGGAAAATACATCAAGATAAAATATTGCACGCAGTTGCCTAACACGCAGATTCCTTCGTTTGTGTTTTATGCCAATCTGCCTCAGTATGTGAAGGAGAACTATCGCCGGTTCCTGGAGAACAAGATTCGCGAGAACTGGACGTTGACGGGCTGTCCCATCCATGTGTTTATTCGACAGAAGTGATTTTGGTCGGGAGTTATTGGGAGTAAATAAGGAGTTAACTGGAGTTAATGGACAAATGTTTTTTATTGGGAGTAATTGGGAGTAAATAAGGAGTTAGCGGGAGTTAATGGACTAATGTCTGCTAACTCCCCCATAACTCCAGTTACCTCCTGTTAACTCCCTGTTAAAAATACAATATCTCAATATTTAGGTAGAAATAGAAGAATAGATGAAGAAAGTAAAAACATGCTCCTTCTATGGGTGTCAGAAAATAATCGTCCTGTGTGTACAGGCGATGCTATTGTTGGGGACGTCAGCGGCCTTTGCGCAGCATAAGGCTATAGTGAAGAAAGTTTTTAAGGTACCTCAACGAGCGTGTGTGTTAGAACCTATTATTTCAGATGTACGCATAGAAAAGATGAAGAAAGAGGCAAGCAATGAAGATGATTTTTATACTGCGGCCGATGACGTGAACTATTATCTTTTCCAGGCAGAGGAATTTATGAAAAGGCACGGACAAAAAGCCATTCTCGTACCAGCCACCTATATTGACATCCTGTTTCCTAATGGTGAGATAATCCAAGCTGATACGATAGCGTTTGGTAGCATGATTCTTTATAAGCCGGGCAAGAATCCTCAAGTGGTCAGTTCTGTGGATATCGCTGAAGCATATAAATCATACTTCGCCCCAGTTAAGAGGAAACGGCGTAGATAAACTTTTGGTGCATCTTTTACTGACATCTTTGGTTCTTTTCTGTGCTTTCAAATAATTTTAGTACTTTTGTCGGTATCAAAAGAACAGAGAACGAAACCAAATGATAATGCGCAAACTACTCTACATAACTTTATTTATGATTGTCGCAGCCTGCACTTCCAAAGGCGTAGACCAAGGTGAGGTGGCCGCACGCGCAGCCAAGGAATACTACGGATATTTGCTTCAAGGAGATGTTGCCTCGTTCGTGGACGGGCACTACCGTCCAGACAGCATTCCTGACACCTATCGGGAACAGCTCATCACTAATACCAAGATGTATGTGAACCAGCAGAACGAAGAGCATCGCGGCATCAAGGGCATTCGTATCGTAGATGCCAAAACCGACATGCAGAAACATGCTGCCAACGTGTTTCTGGTGCTAAGTTTCGGTGACAGCACGAGTGAAGAAATTGTGGTTCCGATGGTCGAAAGCAATGACGTGTGGTACCTTAGATAAACAACAACCTCACTCTTCTCTTGCCCTTCGTTCTTCGTCAATGAGTTGGAAATCTTTTTTGCGAAGAATGAAGTTGCTACCTAAGTATTTTTCTCGTACAATCTTGTTGGCGGCCAGTTCCTCCGGTGTGCCGTGGAAAAGGATTTTTCCCTCGAACAATAGATAGGCGCGGTCGGTGATGGTCAGCGTTTCCTGCACGTTGTGGTCGGTGATGAGGATGCCGATATTGCGGTATTTCAGTCGCCATACGATGTGTTGGATGTCCTCCACGGCGATGGGGTCGACGCCGGCAAACGGCTCGTCGAGCATGATGAACTTCGGGTCGATGGCCAGGCAGCGAGCAATCTCCGTGCGTCGGCGCTCACCTCCCGACAGTTGGTCACCCTTGTTCTTGCGTACTTTGTTCAGTCTGAACTCGTTAATTAGGCTCTCCAACTTGTCTAACTGTTCCTGTCGGGACAGTTTGGTCATCTCCAGAACCGACAGAATATTGTCCTCCACGCTCATCTTCCTGAACACGCTGGCCTCCTGTGGCAGGTAGCCAATGCCAGCTTGTGCGCGTTTGTAGACGGGATATTCGGTAATCTCCTCCTCGTTGAGGTACACATGCCCCTCATTAGGAATCACCAAGCCCGTCGTCATGTAGAACGAAGTGGTCTTTCCTGCACCATTTGGTCCCAGCAGACCAACAATTTCTCCTTGTCGCACATTGTAGCTCACCTTGTTGGCAACCGTACGCTTGCCATATCGTTTTACCAGTCCTTCGGTACGCAGCACCAAGCTTTCGCTTTCCTGTTGTGGTACTTCCGTTTCTCTTTGCTCGTTCATGAATGCTGTATCTTGATTATTACTCACTTTCTTAAGGCGCAGCCTATCTTTTGCAAAGATAGAAAAATTTATCAGAATAGAAAGGGAGTATGTGTTGGTTTGTTGTCAGTTTTTTGAAAAAGAACCAGCATACAGCAAGGGGTATTCGCTGTCTGTCAGACCAGTGAATACCCCTTGTAGGTTATGATGTCAAGCGTAAGGCTTAGAAGTTGGCAGCGCCTTGCTTGTCCCACCAAACGCGAGTTCCGCCAATGTCACCTTTGAACTTGGAGCTTGAATTCTCTTTGTTGAGTAATTCGATGCCCTTTTGCAGTTCGGCATTGTTGGTGTTGATTTCTACATTGTTATAAATCAAACGTCTGATTTGTTCGTCTGTGTCAATTGTTCCGTCGCTACTGTTAACGCGGTTCGGGAAGAGTTTTGGATAGCCAGTGCGGCGATAGTCAGCCCATGCTTCTGTTGACAAAGGGAAGTTGGCAATCCATTTTTGGATGATAATACGCTGCAGCTTCTCCTCCTTGCTGGCATTGGCATCCCATTTTACAGACACGTCATTCATCGCCTTGATGTTGTTCTGGCTGTCTGCTGGGTCTACATAGTCGAGCTGTTTGGAGGTTCCGTTGATGTATTTGTTGATTTCTTCTTCAGAAATGCTTTCGATGTTCGCATACGCCTTTTTGTATTTCAGCTCGTTCTGGATAGAAACCCGGATACCTTCTTCATAAAGTTGTTGAGCGTCAGCGCCCATAGCCCATCCTCTCAGAGCACCTTCGGCTCTCAAGAAGTAGGCTTCAGCCACCTTCATGACGGGTAGCGGTGTGGCGTACGAACAAACTGCCTGCGAGTAATTGGTCCATGCGTTTGGCTTGTTGGGCAAGCTACAGCCTCCGCGAATGCCGAGATATTGTGTGCCTTTTGCCACAACTGTCGCATCCTTAACCTTCACGTCATCTTTGTTCTTGGTTATATACAGGTCGATACGCGGGTCTTTGAAACCATCCATGATGGTGGTGAGGTTTGCGTTGATACCGCAGTCGCCCCATTCGAACATGCGTGTGAGCTCGTTGGAGATACCGTGGTCGATGAGGATGTCGCGGTCGGTAGAGGTCAAGACACCTCCCCTTACGGCTTCTTCAGCTTTCTGCTTGGCCAGCGTTGGGTTGGCTTTGACGATTCTCATGGCATAACGCAACTTAAACTGGTTGGCCACTTTAATCCACAAAGCCTTGTCGCCGTTGCACCAGTAGTCGAACCCTTGCATTTGCTCGGGAGTGGATTTCCCGTTCTTAAAGCCGGCGATGGCCTCGTCAAGTAGCTTGAATATCTCGTTGTAGATTTCTTCCTGAGAATCGTATGCGTAGGTAACGCCGTTGCTTTCAATTACCGACTTGTAGGCGATTGGTCCGTATGCGTCTGTAGCACATGCAGTGGCGTAGGCCTGAACAACGCGCATCACAGCCGCGAAGTCTGTGACACCCTTCTCGTCACATGCCTTGATGAGGCGGCTCGTATTGTTGAAGATGTGGAGGTAGTAGTTCTCGTACATGCCACCGCAGAACCCGCGGTTCAGTTTGTAGTCTACGTTTCCGTTGCCACCAAAGTTGTGTGGTGTCATAAAATAGCCGCCGAAGAGGTCAATGCTTAAGTTGGTCCAAAACTGGAACATGTTCTGATGAGGCGCATAGACATAGGTCATCGGTTCGATGAACTGAGCCGCAAAAGGCATGTTGTCTGGATTCACTTCGTACTGATTGGTATTCAGGGTTCCGAAGTTGTCCGTACAACCGCTTAACATGCTGCTTCCTGAAAGGAGCAATGCTGCGGCTGATGCTGTGGTGAATATATTAGATAATTTCATATCGTCGAAATGTTTTAGAAGTTAAGTTTGAGATTCAATCCAATACTGCGAGACGATGGGAGTGCGAACATGTCAACTCCCTGCCATCCGTTTCCTGTACCCAGAGATACATCAGGATCCATGGGGGCATCTTTGTAGAAGAAGAACAGGTTGCGTCCAATGAGCGATGCGGTCAGGTTCTTGCCATACCCCAACAGGTTGCGGAAGGTATAGCCCAGAGACATCTCACGCATGCGAACGTTTGTAGCATCGTACAAATAGAGTTCGTTGGCGTATGAGGAGTTGAAGTTGGTAGCACCCGTCTTACGATAGAACTTTTGTGCGTCGAAAGATACGCCGTCTACCACCACTTTTCCTGCATCGCGTGCTGCTCCAGAGCGTTCTGATACACCCCATCCGTCCAAGGTAGCCTCGGTCATGGAGAGAACCTTTCCGCCAAATTTGCCATCGATGAGGAATGAGAATGTGAAGTCTTTGTAGTTGAAGGTGTTCGACCATCCCATGGTTGTTCTGGGTGTCATGTCTCCAACATACTTCATGTCGTTGATGCCGTCTCCGCCAAGTACAGGCTCGCCGTTTTCGTTGATGACGGGCTTGCCGCTGTCATCGCGTTTGAGCTGACGCACATAGAGGTCGCCATAGTGTCCGTCTTTCTTGAGAACAACCTTGGCACCGCCGTAGTCAGCCAATGTCAAGTCGTTCAAGCCGTCAACCAGCTCAATGATTTTGTTGGCATTGTATGCATAATTCAGGCGTGTAATCCAGCTGAAGTCCTGGTTGAAATCCTGACGCCAGGTAAGGCTTACCTCAACACCTTGGTTTTGTACGTTACCTGCATTCACGTAACGATTGCGCAGACCGGTTTCGTACGGAGCCTCTACTGCGAAGAATTGGTTCTTGGTGTTGGTCTTGTAATAAGTCAGGTTGGTTTCTAATCTGTTTTCAAAGAAGAAGCCTTCGATACCTAATTCTAAAGAATGGGTCTGCTCTGGTTTCAACGTTCTGAAAGGAGCTTTCTCAGGTGGTGTCAGTGCGCCACCGTCTTTAAGTGTGTATCTAAGGTTACTCATGAACACTGGAACGTCGTTACCTACAACAGAGTAAGATGCACGCAGTTTCAGCATGTTGACGTTCTTGCCAAAGTCGATGAACTTATCGAGCAGAATGCTGGTTCCTATGGATGGGTAGAAGAATGACATGCTCTCTGTGAACGCCAATGCGGACGACCAGTCGTTACGAGCGGTGACGTCAATGAAGAGGCCGTCTTTGTAGCCAAATTGAGCTGTTCCGAACACCGAATTCAATCGCTTGTCCTTGCGTCCGAGCGTGGTGGTCATGCGGTAATAGTTAGCCGGCGAGAAGATGTTAGGATAGTAAGCATTTCCTGATGGCTTACCGTCTGTTACCTTATATACAGAGTCACCCCATCCTATGAGATCTGTGCTGTTGCCCTTTGTCTTTGTGAAGCTGGTACCAGCCGTAACGTTCAGGGCATAGATGTCATTCCAGGAGTGATTGTAAGAGGCCAGCAAGTCACCATAAAGTTGCTCGCTGAACACCTGTGTGTCTTTCATCGTTCCCAGGAGACAGCGTCCACCGGTACTGGATGCGTGTTCGTTGTAAGTCCACCTTTCGTCACCACGCTCATAGCGCAGTCTTCCTGTTAACGACAGACCTTCCATGATGTCGTATCTCACCGATCCACCGAAATCAAATCTGTTGCGGTTGGTGATGGGTACTTGTCTGTTCAACATCCAATAAGGGTTAGAAAACTGTTCCTGCTTGGTGTTTACCCAGTTTTGGATGTTAGTGTTCAATCCTGCGTCATATACTTCATAGTTGTTCTTGTAGTCGTTCCAGTTTTCGCCTCTTGGGAAGAGATATGCGCCCGTCAATGGGTTGTGCAGGAATCCAGATGCCGGCTGATTCTTCACCCTTTGGTTGTTGTAGCCCGCACTTACATCCACATGCACCTGCTTCAAGACGTTGAAGCCAACCTTTGCCAACATGTTATGGCTGTTGTAGGTGTTGTTGGGTACGATCCCGTTGGAATGGACATTGGCATACGAGAAATAAGAAGAGATGTTCTCGGTGCCGCCAGCAATGGAGATAGAATTGTTGGTGGTGAATCCAGTCCTGTAGAAATCCTTGGCATAGTTGTCGGCTTTGCCGCTGAGCTTTTCACCCCAGCTGAATGTGCCAGAGTCGCTTACACCATAGTTCGATTGGAATTTAGGGAGCGAAATCGGTGTTTCTGCGGTTGTGTTGCTGGACACGTTGATGGAAACCTTTCCAGCCTGTGCCGACTTTGTGGTGATCATGATGGCACCGTTGGCAGCAACTGCACCATAAAGTGCTGCTGCAGAGGCACCTTTTAGCAGGGTGATTTGCGCAATGTCATCGGGGTTGATCTGTGAAAGAGCATCGCCACCATCACGTTGACCACCATAGTTACCAGAGATTTGCGAGTCGGAAATATTCATCATCAAAGGCACACCGTCTACTACGACCAAGGGCTGGTTGCTTCCACTGATAGACTTGCTTCCTCTGAACAGAATCTTGGATGCACCGCCGGCACCAGTAGCGTTAGGTGTGATGCTTAAGCCTGCGCTTTTTCCCTGTAGGGAGTTAATCATGTTGATGTTCTTGATTTCATTGACATCTTTCCCTCCAACTGTTTGCGCAGAGTATGCCAATGATTTTGCTTCACGCTTGATACCCATTGCTGTCACCACCACCTCGTTCAGCAATTCAGAATCATCGTGCAATACAATACTTAAGGTCGTACCATGCCAGGTGGTTTCGACGGTTTTGAAGCCGATGAAGGAAACTTGGATAATCTCTCCTGCTTTTACGTTTGGCAACGAGAAATTACCATCTAAATCGGTTGTTGTTCCTCGTTGGGTATTTTTAACAATAACCGAAGCACCCGTAATAGGCTCACCTTTAGAGTCTTTTACCGAACCTTTGCATTCATTGGACTGTTGGGTAGTTGTCCGTGCAATGCTTGTCTGGTTTGCGAACGTCAATGCTGGCATGGTAGCAGACAGCACCATGGCAAACGCAACACTCACAAATCTTTCTTGTTTGTTCATAGTGATTTTTTTAATTTATAAAATCATTAATTCAAATTGTGTCAAGTTGATAAATCGCTTTCTTGACCTTCCTGTAACCTTTATGTAACAGCTTTCAAAGGTAGAATGATTTTCTGCAATATCCAACGTTTTGTTAATAACCAGCCTTATTCTTAACCATAATTAACATATTGCTATGGGCCATAAGTGAAAGTAGATGAATAAGTGCTGTTTTGACTTTATTAGCAGCGATAGCTATAAGGACGAATCTCGGGTGGTATAAATGGCTGTTTGAGAGAAAAACTACAGGGTTTATGGGTGAATGTAGATGAATTTAATTACTTTTGCAAAAGGTATTCAAACTCGCATCAAGAATGATTATAAAGCTGTTGATAACATATCTGACCACTTTCGGTGAGTACTTGATTCTGATGGGGCGCACGTTCAGGCGTCCCGAGCGCATGCGCATGTTCTTCAAGCGTTATGTCAAAGAGATGTGTCAGTTGGGTGTCGATTCGATACCCCTCGTCTTGTTGATTTCATTTTTCATCGGTGCTGTCATCTGTATCCAGATGAAAGTCAATGTACAGAGTCCGTGGATGCCTCGGTGGACCACGGGTTATGTTACCCGTGAAATCTTCTTATTGGAGTTTGCCAGCGCGTTCATGTGCTTGATTCTGGCTGGAAAGGTGGGGTCTAACATCGCTTCTGAATTGGGTACCATGCGGGCGACCCAGCAGATTGATGCCCTCGACATCATGGGCGTGAATCCTGCTAGCTACCTTATTCTCCCCAAGATAGCCGGATTGATTACCATCATGCCCTTCCTGGTAATCTTCAGCTCGGTTGCCGGTATC
>ERZ1673752.4259-NODE-4259-length-12195-cov-4.764415_pt1 | contig 12195 bp, 9 predicted proteins | sample MGYA00580195_ERZ1673752 | MGnify/ENA primary metagenome ERZ1673752 (study PRJEB41218, sample SAMN15661744) | gut metagenome | host: Homo sapiens | place: Canada: London | collected 2015-08-20/2019-03-30 | study: EMG produced TPA metagenomics assembly of...
CTTATGCTGACCAACCCCAAAACAGTTGGATTGTTTGATAAGAATATCCTGGAGATAACAAGGATTGTCCATGAGGCAGGCGGGCTGTGTTACTATGACGGCGCGAACCTGAATGCGGTCATGGGAATCGTGCGCCCGGGAGACATGGGCTTTGACGTGGTACACCTGAACCTGCACAAGACATTTTCCACGCCTCATGGCGGCGGCGGACCGGGAAGCGGTCCGATCGGCTGTAAAAAGTTTTTAGCTGACTTTTTGCCTTCGCCGATGGTAACCGGAAAATCGGGCGAGTACAAATTTGATTTTAACCGTCCGCTTTCGATCGGACGCGTCCGTTCATTTTATGGAAACTTTTTAGTATACTTGCGTGCCTATGTGTACATTATGACACTCGGTGTCGACGGCATAAAAGAAAGTTCCGGAGCGGCTGTTTTAAATGCAAACTATCTCAAAGTGCTGCTTCAAAACGACTACCAAGTTGCCTACGACCGCACCTGCATGCACGAATTTGTTTTAACGCTTTCTGAGCTAAAAGATAAAACGGGAGTTTCCGCATTGGATATCGCAAAGGGACTGGTTGATTTAAAAATTCATCCGCCTACAATGTATTTCCCGCTCATCGTGCATGAAGCTTTGATGTTTGAACCGACGGAAACGGAAAGCAAAGCGACCCTTGAAATGGTTGCCGATGCGATGATCAACTTGAAAAAGCTGGCTGAAACGGAACCGGATAAACTGAAAGAAGCTCCGCATAACACGATAGTCGGTCGCATTGATGAGACAAGGGCTGCCCGCGAACCGATTTTACGCTATCGGAAACAGTAACGACTTTTTCTCTACTCGGACTGCGGTGAAGCAGTCCGAGTTTGAGATAGCTTACAGCTAAAACAATTTTATATAGGATTTTACAAGAAGCAAGTGTCGGTGAGAAACTGATAGAATGAGTGTAAACCGTACCTGCTTCATTAATACAGATCGTTAAAACTTTACCTTTGAGTAGCCGCGACCGCTTCAGCTCGTTCCGCTTGTAACTCGACAAGCTGCTTTTCGAGGAGCCGTTTTTTTTCTTCTTTGCATTTCGGGCATTCAAAGTGCTCGCCTTCAATATAGCCGTGAACCGAACAAACCGAAAAAGTCGGCGAAATGGTAAAATACGGGATTTTATAATTTGATGCAACCGCTTTTACCAAGTCGCGGCACGCATGCCAATCTTTAATCGCTTCGCCCATAAAAATATGGATAACCGTACCGCCGGTGTATTTCGTCTGTAAACTTTCCTGATGGTCAAGCGCTTCAAACACGTCGGCGGTGTAGTCGACCGGCAGCCAGGTCGAGTTTGTGTAAAACGGATCGGCGTCTCCGCTCGTAATAATATCGGGGAACTGCTCTTTGTCGTGACGAGCTAATCGATACGAGGTACTTTCTGCGGGCGTCGCTTCGAGGTTAAACAAATCTTCCGTTTCTTCTTGATAGTCCGCAAGCCGCTGCCGCATGTGAATGAGTACCTTTTCGGCAAATTCTTTTCCTTCAGCGGTGGAAATATCTTTTCCTAAAAAGTTCAAACAGCATTCGTTCATCCCGCAAATACCGATAGTTGAAAAATGGTTATTTAAATTTTGTAAATAGCGTTTGGTATAAGGGAACAAACCTCCTTCCAAAAGCCGGTTAACCACTTTCCGTTTAATAACCAAACTTTGCTTTGCTAAATCCATCAGCTCATTTAAGCGGGCAAAAAATTCGGCTTCATTTTTTGCGAGGTACCCGATTTGCGGTAGGTTAATCGTAACAACGCCGATGGAACCGGTAAATTCATCCGACCCGAAAAGTCCGCCACCGCGTTTTCGCAATTCTCGTTTGTCCAGCTGTAACCGGCAGCACATGGAACGCACATCGCCCGGATTCAAATCGGAACTGATAAAGTTTTGAAAGTAGGGCGTACCGTAACGGGCGGTCATTTCAAAAAGGAGGCGTGCGTTTTCACTATCCCAATCAAAATCTCGCGTGATGTTATAGGTTGGAATCGGGTACTGGAACCCGCGTCCGTTCGCGTCTCCTTCCAGCATCAACTCGATAAAAAGCTTGTTGATAACGTTCATTTCGGCTTGGCAATCTCCGTACGTGAAATCACGTTCAACACCGCCGACAATCGCTTTTTTGTTCCGCAAATCATCAGGACAGACCCAGTCGAGCGTAACGTTGGTAAACGGAGCTTGGCTTCCCCAACGGCTCGGTGTATTTACTCCGTATACAAAAGACTGCAAACACTGTTTTACTTCCCGTTCGGTAAGTTTATCGGTTCTTATAAAAGGTGCAAGGTAAGTATCAAACGAGCTGAAAGCCTGGGCACCTGCCCATTCGTTTTGCATAATGCCGAGAAAGTTAACAATTTGCTGAATGAGCGTCGAAAGGTGGGCTGCCGGTTTTGACGTAATTTTATCGGGAACACCGCCTAAACCTTCTGCAATCAGCTGGCGGATTGACCAACCGGCGCAGTAGCCGGAAAACATCGAAAGGTCGTGAATGTGAAAAGCAGCCGTTCGATGTGCATTTGCGATCTCCGGTGTGTAAATATTTTTTAACCAATAATTTGCCGTAATTGAACCGGAATTGTGAAGGATCAAACCGCCGAGTGAAAAATTCACATTGGCATTTTCTTTGACTCGCCAGTCGCTCTGGCTCAAATATCCGTCCATTGTTTTGTTAATATCGAGCATCAAGTTTTTTGCATTCCGTATGGCTTCGCGGTTCGCGCGATATAAAATATAGGCTTTTGCGAGTTCCGCTTCGTTTTTTTCAATCAAGACATTTTCAACAATATCTTGAATTTCTTCAATCGCCGGAATCGAATGAGCGTGCCGCGTTTTCATCAAGGCTGCTAACTTTTCTTCAACGCAGGCAGTTAGCTGTTCCGCATGTTCGGGATTGCTTTTTCCCGTGGTTGCGATAATCGCTTTATCAATCGCTTGCGTAATTTTTTTCGGATTGTAGGCTTGAATTGAGCCGTCCCGCTTTACCACTTGACGAAACAGAGGTTTTATTTCATCCGAATTTAAATTCAAAAAACTTTTCCACTGTGGAAAAACCGCTTCACTTTCTTGCTGCATAAAAACTCCTTTAGGGTGGGCACTGATTAATTCTCGATTGAATTAATCAGTGCCTCCCTTTAAAATCTGTTGTTTTAAAAATGTTCAGAATCTACTATACTTTAATCAGCGTTTCCTTAACTTTTTTGATTATTCGTTTTATTCATTTTTTTTACTTCTTGTATAAATTCATCCATATCACTGAATTTTTTGTACACGGATGCAAAGCGGACGTAGGCGACCTTGTCCAATTTCAAAAGAGAAGCCAGCGCCAACTCGCCGAGCATCGAACTTTTAACTTCGTCGTTCACCGCCAACAGCATCGCCTGATCCTCGATTTCGTCCAGCAGGTTTTCAACTGTATTCGTTGCAATGGGGCGTTTTTCAAGCGAACGTTTGATACCCCGTTCGATTTTTTTAATGTCAAAAGGCTCGCGTCTGCCGTCCGATTTTACTACCATCAATTTTTTCACTTCGACGCGTTCGTAGCTCGTAAACCGATAGCCGCAAACCAAACACTCGCGCCTTCGGCGGATGCAATCGCCGCCTGCAAGGCTCCGCGATTCAATCACTTTATCGTTATTTTCATGACAATGGGGACACCGCATTTACACCTCTCAGGAGCCGCTGACATAGCAACCTTTAGTTACGCCTGCCGCTACATTTAGCGTACTTTTAACTATTGAGGTAGTATATCACACTATATTTAGTGTGTCAAGGGGAAAAAGAATTTTTACGGAAATTTATAAAAAACTGTTTCTTTTTTATATTTTCTATTTCTCCATGAAGTACCTTGGTAATTTCATAAATATAGTGCGTAATATTTATTTTGATATCGGTTGCAGGAAAAAGATAAAAAAGTTTTAACTTTGCTATTTTTATCAAAAACGCAAAACGCACACTTGAATAAATACTGATAAATTGCTACTTTCATCTGTATGCAAAAAGTCTTTCAAGTGCTCCATGATGTGTTCGGATATGCGGAATTTCGGGCGGGACAGCAAAACTTGGTGTTTGAAATTTTGTCGGGGCATGATGTGCTCGGAGTGCTGCCGACCGGAGGCGGCAAGTCGCTTTGTTATCAGTTGCCGGCATTGTTGCTCGACGGCGTAACGCTCGTGATTTCGCCGCTCATTGCTTTGATGAAAGATCAAGTTGACACGCTCAAAGCTTTGCATGTTCCCGCTGAGATTTTAAATACTTCCGTTTCGTTTGACGAGTCGCGCTTGATTTACCAAAGCGTCTTTCAAAAACAAACGAAACTTTTATATATCGCGCCGGAGCGGCTCAAAAACGAATATTTTATCGCGCAGGCAGTGCACTGGAATATTGCAATGATTGCCGTCGATGAAGCGCACTGCGTTTCGTCGTGGGGGCATGATTTTAGGCCAAGCTATAAAAAAATAAAAGACTTTGTTTCAAAGCTTGGCACTTGTCCGGTTCTTGCGGCGTTTACCGCGACGGCGACAAAACAAACGCAGCAGGATATTATTAAACAGCTCGCGCTGAAAAATCCTTTTGTGCAAATCAATTCATTCGACCGAAAAAATATTTTTTTCAAAACCATTTCGCCTTATTCAAAGCAGCAATTTTTACTGAACGAATTGCAGCATGAAATTCCCGCAATCGTGTACTGTAATACGAGAAAAACCGTCGATAAAGTTTTTGATCTTTTACAAAAAAATAAATTACCGTGTGAAAAATATCATGCGGGTTTAAGTTTTGAAGAACGAAAGTCCGCACAAGAACATTTTCTTGAAAATAAATCTTCGATTATTATTGCAACGAATGCGTTCGGAATGGGTATTGACAAAAAAGATGTGCGGACGGTGCTGCATTATAATATGCCGAAAAATATGGAAAGCTATTATCAGGAAGCGGGGCGGGCAGGGCGGGACGGACTTCCGTCGCGGGCGATTTTGCTGTATTCAAAAAAAGACTTTGCCGTTGCCCGCTATCTAATCCGCGACAGTAAAGAACCGCTCGTGTACGAAAAACTGCAGCGGATGATTGACTACTGCGAAAGCGGTTCGTGCTTGCGAAAAAAGATTTTGCATTACTTCGGCGAAAAAAGCGAAAGCGCGTTGTGCGGAAACTGTTCGGTTTGCTGCAACTCGGAACATGCGGAAGAGGATTCGCCTGAAGCTCGTCGTGAAGAAATGCACGTTGATAAAACGATTGAAGCGCAAAAAATTCTTTCGTGCATTTACCGTGTGAAACAAAATTTCGGCGCCGGTATGATTGTCGCTATTTTACGGGAAAGCAAAAGCGAAAAATTGCTCGCTAAAAATTTTCATCGGCTTTCAACATACGGCATTATGAAAGAGTACTCTGAAAAAGAAATACGCCAGATGATTTCGGAATTGCTGTACCAAAATTTTTTAATGCGCGGCGAATATCACACTTTAAAAATTACACCCCTGGGAATGCAACTTTTAAAAAGTGAAGTTCGTTTCAGTATGATTGACAAAAGTGAAAAGAAAAAACAAAAGTGATAAAAAGCGCTTCACATCGTATAACCTTGGAATTATACAACGAAGGAAAAACTATCGCGGAAATTGCACGGCTTCGATCGCTGACGGTCGGCACAGTACTTGATCACCTGCGTCAATGCGTCGCCGAACATACATTAACGGCAGTGCGAAACGAACTCGACAGCGAAACCTTGAGCGCAATCAAAGGCGCGGTTGACAAAGTCGGATCATCGCGTTTGAAAGCGATTAAAGCGGAAGTCGGCGACCATGTTTCATACGCGGCAATTCGGCTCGCATTGCTGGTGCTGCAATGCGGGAAGGACTAAGTAGGAGACGGGAGAGAATAATTTGCAGGCAATGCTGTTTGACCATGCCTGTGGTGTTAGTATTTAACGCCCAGTATGTTATCCGATACATTCTCAAATGTGAAGCGCTATAAAACGGCAGTATTACCGGCTATACACTGACACTTTAAGGCGCTATATAGTGGCAGTTTAATGTACTATAAAGCGACAGTGTAAAGTACTATAAAGCGGCTCTATTACCGGCTATACACTGACACTTTAAGGCGCTATACAGAGGCAGTTTAAAGTACTATAAAGCGACACGGTGAAGTACTATAAAGAGCCTCTTTTATGGAAACGCTGATTAAAGGCTTGACGCCGTTTACCGGCAACTTTGCAAAGCAAAGTTTTTTTGCAAAAGCAAAGTTTTTTGCAGAAGCAAAGTATCTCCATCATTGTTTCTCAATGAGTATCTGAAGATTTTAAAGGCGGGCAGTTAACAGAGTCTGCTCCTTACGCAAGTGGTATTTTACTAACGGTAGCTGGCTCAAAATTACGGCTGTCTTTCAAAAAATTCGCTTTTGAAAAACACCTGTATTTTCACGAGCCAACCACTAACAAATAAAATAACTGTTTTTCCTTTAGTACAAGTTACTTTTCAATATCCTTTGACATGACCTTTACAACATGACCCGGACCTGCATCAAATATCACAACAAAATCGCCTTTTGGTCGCTTTACAGTCAGTTCGCCGGCTTTATTAAGTTTCGCTTTTGTACCAAGTAGCGTTCCTTTTTCGTCATAAAGCTTAATAGCCTTATCATTTTTTTCAATTCTTATTTCTACGCCTTCAGCAGAAGCGCCATTAGAAAAGCCACCTTCGCAGGTAATAGTCCCATCACCATTATCAAAAACCGATAAAAGTGGCGTGTGTGCAAAAACAAATGCACAAGCTAAAACCGCAAACAAAGTAAAAACAAATCGTTTTTTCATTTAATTCCTCCTTGATAGAATTAAATTTAAAATTTAAAGTAATAAGTTTAAAGCCTACTACATATCCAATTACAATTACTGTCTTATAAAACAAAACTCAACCATTTTATAAGACAGCCTTTTTTACAAAAATTATTTCAAATCCTTTAAAATTCTTTTAGCTGCTGTTTCAATATGTGCAGCAATTTCTGCATTTGTAGCCTTTGCAGAAATAATTGTCGGTTTAATTGTCAAAGCCGCGATATCCTCATTCGTTTTGCCGTACCAAAAGTGTGAATGGAGCGGACTACCGTGTGCTTCGGTAAACGATATCAGCGTATATTTTCCGGCATCTTCCTTATCAGCCTTTACCGCAAGCATACCCGGTTTTGCAGCATTTTCAGCAACTCTCTTATACGATGAAGCAAAAATAACTTTGCCGTCTTTGAATATTTTCATTTCGTTTTTACCGTTAGAAACATCAAACTCAACGGAATCGAAGTCCGTAGTGCCAAAAGATTCTTCCAGCAATTTTACAAGCTCAGCTTTTGTAAAATTCTTGCCATTATTTTTTCCGGCATATTCTTTAATGAGCTTTTGATACGCTGCATCCACTTCTTTTGAAGTATTACTATAAGCGTAACGACGATTTATCCACTTGCCTTGTTTTGCAAAATTTTCAAACGGCGAAGACGGAAACATTTTTGCATAGTTTGCGATATTTTCGCTATGATACTTTACAATCTCCGATTTTTTCATAGAAGCACTAACAAAGGTCGGCCAGTTTGTTCCGGCAATAGCCGAATCAATACTTCTGCCGTTAAAGCGACAATGAAAGTGTTCCATGCCTTCATCTTTTCCGTGTACTTTACATAAAATCAAGTATTTCGCATTTGTAAGGCCGCGAACAGCTTTTGCAATTTCAAAGCATTCCCAATAAAAATCATCATATCCGGGTATTGCTTTTTTCCCTATATAAATATAATCAGCAGGAATCTTTGTTTCTGCACCATCAGTCAAAACGGTAAATATAACTTTTGAACTACCGTCAAACTTTACTTTCACGATATTTGTTCCGGTCACGTACATTGAAGCTACCGTAGCCTTCAAACCATCAACTGTATAATTAGGCATTTTACTTGCAGTATCTTTGTACACTTTTTCCAACGATGCATCATCAAGTCCGGTTTGTAAAGTTTGCCATTCACCTTTCCAAGCTTCAAATATCGGCTCTTTTGATGGTTTTTTTTCTTTTTCTACCTTTTGTGACGCAGAAGAAGTAACGTCTGCTTCAGGGGTAGATTCACACGATATAAATGCAATTAAAACGAAAATTGCAAAACCTAAAATTCTTTTTAGTTGTTTCATAATTATCTCCATAAACGAAGTACTAAAAGCGTGATTATGCATATCTTTTGTATCAAAAATCGCTTTACTTATTCTTCTAATACTTCGTAAGTTTTTTATTTTTTTGAAGTCTGAGTATGTGGGCAACCCGGACATCCGCAAGAACAGGTGTGCTTCTTACTAACTTCTTTTTTTTCGCTTCCACAATCGCAAGGCGATTGTTTTCCGCTAAAAACTCTGTAGTACTTTCTAATCGAAAAAGCAAGTACCAGCAGTAAAATGGCAATCGCAAGAAAAAACTGCATAACTATTTTACCTTCGTGGCTTCAATCCACAAAACGGCATCTTGTGAAAGTTCTTTTCCATCGTACTCAGTATCCTTTCCAACACCTAAAGCTGCAAAGCCCCAATAACCTTCACAATGCGGAACAAAAGCGAAAACGCCGTTTTGATCTGCATAAATTACACCGGAAGCGGCACTTGTTTTAGCTTTTCTTTTAAATTCGTTCTTTTTCATATCAACATCATAATTGATGTATTCGAATTCAATTTCAGCATTTGGTACAGGCTTACCATCGCTATCCACAACAATGCCGCGAAAAACGCCGCCTGCCCAAACCTCATACGGTGCAACTAAAGGCATAATTTCAGGATACCCTTCTGCGCATCGTTCTTGCCAGTCGGTTGGCATATCGTTTTTGTTAATCATAACTTTGCTCACTTGCTGAATATAGCAATCCTCAGCTTGTTCATAATAAGGATGCGGTACAGCAATTAAAACCCAATCTCCTGCTCCTCGAAATCCGAAATTTTTATCGAGCGTGAAATTATACGCTTCATCTTGATTTTCGGCAGTTTTAAATGTTGACTTTTTCAAGCCTTTCAGAAGGTCTGTCTTTTCACCCTTATGGATACTGAAAAACTCCTTAAATCCCTTAACGCTTCCTGACTTATCCTTACCGATCGCCATTGTGTGTCCTGATTCAGCAGGATGCGTAAAAACAAGTCTAAACTCTACCTCGCTGTCGTTCACTTTCGAACTTGGCGTATAAATCAATTGAAAGTGTGCAAATGAGGCTCCAACAAAAACAAATAGCAGTAAAACACTACTAAAAACCTTTTTCATATTTTCCTCCTCGAAAATTAATGAACTTTTATAAAACTTTTATATTCTAAAAATGTGAATATGTAAAACAAGTCTTTAATGTAATGTACAGCTAACATTAACTTGTGCGGATATTCTCATATTACATTTTCTAGAAAACCAACATCTATTCTTTTTCCTTTCTTGCGACCCACTTCATAAAAATAGGCGGCCAAGCAAATAAAACGACAAATATCAAAACAACTATAATCAAAGCTGCAGGTGAAGCATATTGCCGATTCGCAGGACGAACGGCTCCTTCAGTTTTTGATTCAGTACTATCGCTATCGCCCGTTTTCTCGCTTGTTCCATTTGAAGCAATTAAAACTGAATGCTTATTTTTCTCGCTTTCTTGAGTTTTTTCTTTAAAATTTTCTTGAGCAAACACAAGATTCACGAAGAAAAAAAGACCTAATATAACACAGAGAGTTTTTTTCACTTTTTAGCTCCTTTTATTCATTTTTCTAAACAAGAACAAGAGTAAAATTAAATTAATTATTCCTAAAGCTAAGGCTGATATTGCTGTCAGCGAAGGACTGATATTTGGAATAGCCGGAACCGTATCCGTAGGTAACCACGAGCTATCGGCGGCAAAAGCGGACGTTGCAGTTTTTGTGCTCGATTTCTCATTCGATTCACTGCTTGCATAATCATCGTCCGAATCATAGTCGCTATCACTTGCGTAATCGTCGTCCGAAGCATAATCAGCATCACTTGCGTAATCATCATCGGCTTCAATATCACTTTGCGCAATTAAAACCGGCTCTACAACAGCATCAAGGGCAAGCAAAGGCAAAACCATAGAAAAAATAAGCGTTAAAAGTAAAAATTTTTTCATATAAAGCATCTCCTAAAACAAAATCTAAAACGTTCTCTTTTTAGATTTTTTCATTACATTTTTTTGCGATGTTTTGGCAAGATCCTAAAAACTTCCAAAACTCAAGCACAATCGTACAAAGTCCTTTTTCTATACGGATCGTTAAAACCCCAATAAAGCTCCCAACTGGAAAACAAAAGTAGCCGCTAATCCCCCAACAAAAACAGGATATAGTAAGCTAAAAAGCGTCCAGCCGGTGCTTTTTGTTTCCGTCCTAATTACGATTGCCGTTGCAATACAAGGCGGAAACAGTGCTATCAATATCAAAATTGCAAGTCCATCCAAAGCAGTCATACCTGAATCCTCTTGTAGTCTATCTTGCAAAACTTTACCACTATCAAGGTCACTCGATTCGACGCTATAAATGGTACCAAGCGTAGAAACTAAGGCTTCTTTTGCTGCAAATGAACCGAGTATAGCAATATTTATTCGCCAATCAAAACCGGCATATCGTGTTACAGGCTCAATCAATTTGCCTAGCCAGCCAAGAGCGGAAGCGTTTAAGCTTTCTTTATTGTAATGAGCTCTAATTACTTTTAGCTCGGAATTAGTTTGGCGAATATATCGGGAAGCAACCCTTGCCTCATCATCAATAGCAGTTGTTCCGTCAACTTTTATTTTTCCGGTACGAACAAGTGCAAAAAAATACGGATTTTGTTTTTGCCAATAAGAATAAAAGCTTTGTCTCAAAAGCGGTTTTTCAAAATCGTCTGCCTGTTCATATTTTATCGTATATTGAGCATGGGCTAGATTATAAGCAGTTAAAAATTTTTTAAAACTTTCAGCGTTTTCTCCAAGCTCAATTTTTCCCTTCAAAGCTATTTTTGCAAACTCCGGATTTTCTAAAAACACTCGATTTCCGATAGCATACTTTCCATTCTCTCCGCCAAAAAAGTTAAGCGTTTCTAAGATAGAAAGACGCTCTTCTACCTTGTTGTAAGAAATTAAATTCTTGCTTGTTGTAAAGTACTTGGAATAAGAATTATTGAGCGTTTCAGCTAGGTTCATAACAGTCGAATGCTCTTCCGCCTGATACGCTTTTTGTCGATCAGAATCTAATCTCGGAAAATTGATACCAAACCAAATTATAACCGAAACTGCGGTTACCGTTGTTGCAACTTTTTTAATAAAACTCCAAAGCCGCTCAAAAGTTCGCGTCATTACTCCTCGAAAAGTCGGCATTGTATACGCAGGAAGTTCAAGCACAAATGGAGCAGGCTTTCCCGGAACAACATAGAGGCTTAAATATTTTGCCGCAATTAAAGCTACAATAAGCGTAAAAACTGAAATACCTGCAAGTAGTATCCACTGAATGTTTGGAAAGAACACTCCGGTAATCAAAACATAAAAAGGAATTTTAGCCATACAGTTTAAGAAGGGCAATACTAAAATGGTAACGAGCCTTGCTCTGTCGTCGCGAATTGTTCGAGTGGACATAACGCCCGGAACAACACAACCGCCCATTATAACACCTGAAAGTATCATAGGTAAGGTTGACTGCCCATGCAAACCAAACTTCCTCAATATGCGATCCATTATAAACGCTAATCGAGCCATATAACCGACATCTTCCAAAAATGCTACAAGTGCAAAAAGACAAAAGAAAATCGGCACATAGTTTAGGATCATTACAGCACCGTCAATCACACCGCTCAAAATAAGACCGCGCAATGCTCCTTCTTGGATTAAAGCTTCTGCCGGTAAAAGTTGTGAAAACAAAGAGCGAACAAACCTAAAGATAGGGAAAATCTTATCGGTCATTTTGTAACCCAAGCTAACCGTTATCCAGTAAAAAACTAAAATCAACTCGAGCAATATTAAAACACCGTAAATTCGGTGACACAAAACACGATCAACCCTATCGGACGCGGTGCTTCCCATCGTAGAATCCTTGTGATAAATAAGAAAGGCTCCAAAGGTAAAAAGTCCTGCCATAAGCGCATTCAACGAATTGCGAATACTGTTTGACGAAAATAGAGAAAATTTTGAAAAAACGCTGTTACAAATAAAAAAT
>ERZ1673752.4263-NODE-4263-length-12187-cov-4.408012_pt1 | contig 12187 bp, 12 predicted proteins | sample MGYA00580195_ERZ1673752 | MGnify/ENA primary metagenome ERZ1673752 (study PRJEB41218, sample SAMN15661744) | gut metagenome | host: Homo sapiens | place: Canada: London | collected 2015-08-20/2019-03-30 | study: EMG produced TPA metagenomics assembly of...
AACAGTAATTTCATATTACATATCCTCTATATTCATTATTACATCTATATTGTGATAACCATCTTTTCTCTTTTCGATTACATCTAAAGTCAAATTTATTTTTGCATAAGATTTCTTTTTCATAAAATCACCTTTATTAATTTATTAAACATAACTCATTTTAAAATATTTTACCACAAATTTAAACAAAAAACAAAATTAAAAAAATACTACATAAACTGTTGACTTATTTTAAAATAAGTGTTATACTTTTGTTAAGTAAAATATTAGCACTTAGCATTAAAAGTGTTTTACTTTAAAGAATAACATAACCTATATCACTCATTATAATTTTGATGAGTTACTCTCTCCGAATTTACGGTGTACCCCCAAATCACCGTAACACTTAAAAGAAAGCGTAAAGCTTTCTTTTTTTGCACAAAAAATTCCATTAAAATCTAATGGAATTTTTGTTTTTTCTATTGTAGAACAACAAAGTTACTGCTACTCCAACCTTATGTTAATCATCTTATAAGATTTAGAAGTATTATTTTCCCATAAGCGATGCACCTAATGCCCCTGCAAATCTTCCTAACTCGTGTGTTTCTACTTTTTTCCCTAATAATTTTTCTAAAAGTTCTACCATATAGGAATTATTTGAAAATCCTCCGGTTAAGAAATACAAATCTGCCTCATTTCTAAATTTTCTTGTCTGTCCAACAACTTTATTTGCTATTGAATGAACAACTCCACTTGCTATATCTTCTTTAGGTCGTCCTTGTCCCATAAGGGAAATAACTTCAGACTCTGCAAATACAGTACAAGTCGAACTTATCGGAACAGGATTACCTATTCTTGACAATTCAAACATTTCATTTAAAGTAACTCCAAGTCTATTGCTCATAACTTCCAAAAACTTACCAGTTCCAGCTGAACATTTATCGTTCATTATGAAATCACTAACTAGACCGTTTGAAATATTTATAATCTTTGTGTCCTGTCCTCCAATGTCGATTACATCACAATCTCTTTTCAACAAAAACATCGCACCTTTTGCATGTGTTGTAATTTCTGTAACAACTCTATCGGCATAGGGAACGGATACTCTCCCATATCCTGTTGCAACAACATAGGAATTGTCAACATCAAAGCCTTTTTCTGTCAACTTTTTATAAATTTCTCCTGAAGTTTCTTTACTATTCCAACCTGACGGCATCAAAATTGTATGAACTATTTCTTGTTTGTCTTTATCAAAAACAACAACTTTTGAGGCCGTTGACCCTATATCTATACCTATATTCATTATATCATCTCCAAAAACGCTTCAATTCTGGTTGAAACTTGACCCACATCAGTCATAGAATAATCGGATTCTATATACATATATGGCTTACCTTTTTCTTCTGTAACAAATCTTTTTACCTTTGTTGATTCAACGGCAAAAGTATGACAAGCCTGAAGTACAATTTCAATAACTGCATCAACTTGATATTCATCTATCAACATATCCAAATCTTTAAATCTCTTTTTGTTCGGAGACATAACAGAACAACTTAAATTAAGATATTTTTTAGCTATCGCATCTATCGGATTATCCATAGTTTCATCAATAAGCTCAAGTTTTTCACGAACTCCAGAGCAATTTTCATAGACAACAATATCAGCGCCTGCATTTTCTATTGTAGTCAATATTTTTTCACGAACTCCACCAACAGGACAACCTGTTACTAAAATTCTAGGCCTACTACTCTTTTTACCCTTCAATTCTTTTTCCCACATAGCATAGAGTTCTTCTGTCTTTTCAACAAGAGCCTTATTTTTTGCTTCTCTATCAAAATTAAAACCAAAAGCATCTTGAGTTCCACTCATTGTAACTCCACTTAAAGGAGATGGATTAAGTTTTCCAAGCTCAAAAAATCTTCTCAAGTTTCTTCTTTCCTGATTTCCGATTTTTATAGCATCCCACAATTTTTCATCAGTAATTTCAACATTAAAAGTTTCTTCTAATCTTCTTTTTAATTTATAAAGCTCATTTGTCCAAAGTTTTAAAGATAATTCATCAGTATTGTTTTGTGGAAGTTGCATAACGTGAACATCTTTAAATTCGCCCATTAATTCATACATTTTTTTCTTTCCATCACAAGTCGTTTCTCCAATAACAATATCTGAAAAATAAAAATATGGGCAAGTATCACTTACAGCAAAACCATAGCTTGACTTTATAAGCGGACATAAGTTCTTTGGTAAATCTCTTTCTGCATATTTTATAGAATCTTCTGTTGTGGCACATAAACTAACCGGAATAAGTCCTCCTGCATAAATTATCTCTTGAGGAGTGTATGTACAAAAAATGCCTGCAACTTTTTTACCTGATTCTTTTAATTCTTTCATCTTTAAAAATCCATTTTTTTTGGTTTCATTGAAATCGTCAAAATTACTCGGAAGTTTAATATTTTCTTCTTTCATTTCGTTTCTCCTTTCTCTATTTGAAATTTATCATAAACAAAAAAGACGAGCCACTAACGAACCCATCCTTTTTGCTTATATCGGAATATTATATGAAAACGCTAAGTTGTAAAATTTAATACGTCTAATATATGCTTTCTATGTTCGATGAATTCATCACTATTTCTATTTCTTGGATATTCCATATCAATCTTTATGTCTTCCTTAATAATACCAGGTCTTGGAGCCATAACGTGGTTCCTTTTTCCATTGTTCTTATAAATCTTTTGCATTCAAATCAACATCGGCAATAGTCATAGTCGCTTTCTTTTCTTTTGTTTTCTTCGCTGTATTGATATCAGCTCTCTTTGCAGTTTGTCCACAAGCAGACAAAACTAATACGGACATCAATAAAAGTCCTATACTTCTTTTTTAATAAATAACCTCCAAATAATATCTGGTCAAAAACTTTGTTAATTTATGTATTAATCTTATTTAGTATTTCACATATTTTTGACCAACTCAATTATATCATATTAATAAATTAAGTCAATATTTCATTTATATTAATTATTTATGGAAAACAAGCTATTTATTAGCAAAGTTTATGAAATAGTTTTACCTTATAACAAAAAGTAGATTAATACATAAAAATTTGTATAATAAAAAAATATTATTAAATTGAAAAAGGCACTGCTTAAACAGCGCCTTTAATCTTACTTTTTCAAAACTACGATATTTTTAAATTCTTTTGAATTTTCTTTTATTTTGTTTGTATTTCCAACTACAACAAATCCATCTTGACTTAATACTTCGTCAATTACTTTTCCAAGTTCTCTTAAATCTTCCAATTTTGTATTTAAAAGTTGTCCTAAATATAATTCCAATTCTTTTTCATCTGAACCGGTTATATACATAACCATTGAAGTATATCCTTTGTGTTTTGGAGTAAGCAATGGATTGAAATCTTTTACCAATGAAATTTTGAAACTTTCCAATTCTTCTTCTGTTATTTCCATTTCTGAAACATATTTTCCAACGGAATTAAATGTTTCTTTCGTAGATTTCAAGTTAGGGTCTCTGTAACTGAACATCAACATTTCACTATCACGAGTTATGCTAAGTCCTGCTCCATAAGCTCCACCAATCGCTCTAATATTATTGTGCATATGAGTTGTGCTTAAAATTTTTGATAAAAGTGAAAAACTTCCGGAGTATTCAATGCCTAACTTTTTCAAATCTCCTGCAAATGTAACGTAATTTACATCAGAAGAAGTTGCAATTCCCTCTTTTAAATTTTCTCTTTCAAATGTGAAATCATAAGAAATATCCTCAAATCTTGGGAATTCTTTTACACATTCAACAAATGCTTTTTTGATTTCTTCAAAGTTTTCTTCTGTTGTGGTTATATTTACAATAGTTTCGTTTTGTTTAAACATTCTATTGTAAACAAATTCCATTTTTTCTATAACATTATCAATTCTGTCATCAAAATTTTCAGCCAAATCTTGAATAAATTTCAAATAATCAAGCCCTTTAAATCTTTCATCATAACAAGCCTTATTTGAAAAATATGATTTTGCTCTATTTATTCCATACATATGACCTGCACCAAGAACATCTTGCTCCAATTCTCCCTTGATAGACAAAACTTCTTCTTTGATTCTGTTCTTATCTGTAAAAATTGTTTCTTTTAATAAAACTTTTAAAAGTTCAACCGTTTCTTTTAGTTTTTCGCCTAAGAATTTTACACTGACCACAAATTTAGGAACAAATTTTTCCCTGTTTTTCGCATTAGTCAAAGTTGTAATAGCCGTTGAAACTCCACCACAACGTAAGAATGTTTCAACTGAAAAATCTTTGTAAGTCATTGATTTTTTATCCAAAGATTTAAGTAAATTTTCAACAAGTGAAAGATATACAATTTCATCTTTTGAAATATGTTTTAAGTCGAAACAAATATCGACATAATTAATTCCTGAAGTGAAAATATTATGTTTTAAAACTGTTATATCTTCAATTTTTTCAACTTCGTTTGGAATTTTTAATGTTTCCTTATCAATATCTTCTATTTTTAGTTTTGGAATAGTCGCCTTTTGCTCTTCAGTACTTTCCGTTTGTTGATATTCAATTAAATTCTTTGTATTTTCAATTATTTTTTCGATTTGAATTTGACTTAAAGAGTCTTTATATCTCTTTAACCATTCTTTTTGGGCTAAATCTTTTTTGTCATTAAGTCCGGCACTTGGAGAAAGAACGATGAATGCTTTATGATTGTTATTCAAAATCTTTTCTTCGATAACTCTTTCCAACAATCTGTTATTCAAAATATCTTCTCTAATTTCTGATAATGCCTCATCAAAAGTAAGTGAATCCATAGGACTACCACCATATAACCAAGTATCAAAAATACTAAAGAAATATTCAACTCCGGCAGTTGTAGAATTCAAAAGTTCTCTTATAGAAAACTCTGTTCTATTTAAAACAGCGATTAACTTTTCTTTTCCAATTCCATTTTTAACAACTTCTCTTAATACATTTTCAACAATTTCTTTAAATTTATCTAAATATTCTCTTTCAGAATTTATAACATAAACTCCAAAGCTGGAAAATTTTGTAGATTCCATTGAAATTGAAGATACATCTTCACAAATATTTGCTTTAAGTAATGCCTCTTTAAGATATGCACCTTGCATATCAACTAAAATTTCAGATAATAACTTTTCGATTATTCCGTCTTTTAGTCCGTTGCTTTCGCCGAAACAAGAAGAATAAGCTAAAAATGTTTTATTTTTAGTATCTTCATCTTTTGAAACGGAATATTCATCAAAAACATTTTTTGTATTTTCAAAAGGCTTTTGATTTCCCTCAAAATTATCTATTTTCTCTTTTTCAAAGTTTGAAAGATATTCTCTGTCTAAAAACTCAAGTCTTTCCTCCATATCACAATCGCCATATAAATAAATATATGAATTTGAAGGGTGATAATATTTTGAATGGAAATCGCAAAAATTTTCATAAGTCAAATTTGGAATTTCATAAGGCTCTCCACCTGATTCCATAGCATAAACGGTATCAGGACAAAGTGCATTATTCACTCTGTAATAAAGAGTTGTTTCAGGGACAGAATATGCACCTTTCATTTCATTATAAACTACACCTTTTATATTAAGTTCATCTTCAGCATTTTCAAGCTCATAATGCCAACCCTCTTGCATAAATATTCTTCTATCCTTTTTCATTACAGGATAAAAAACAGCGTCCATATAAACGTCCATTAAATTTTTAAAATCTTTTTCGTTTCTACTTGAAACGGGATAAATAGTTTTATCCGGAAAAGTTAGAGCATTTAAAAATGTAGCCATACTAATCTTTACCATATCCATAAAAGGCTCTTTAGTTTGAAATTTTCTTGAGCCGGACAAAACACTATGCTCAATTATATGGCAAATTCCTGTGTTATCCTTAGGAAGAGTTTTAAAACCAATCCCAAAAGTTTTATTATCATCATCGTTTTTCATCAAAAAAACTTTTGCTCCGGTTTTCTCGTGTTCAAGTAAAACACAATCAGAATTCACATCTTTAATATGTTTTTCTTGTATTAATTTATATCCTTTATACATATTGTCTCCTATTTTTTGTTACTTATATTTTTACAATTAAAAAGTAAAATTATTACTTCGTAATAAACTCTAAAACTGCCTCTAAAGTTTTTTCCATATCAGCAATTACTAAATATTCTTCTATTGTATGAATCTTATACATTCCAACGCCTAAAATCACAGAATTAAATCCATTTTTCAAGTAAATATTACCGTCGCAACCTCCACCAATTTTAATTGGTCTTGATTTAACACCAACTTTTTTATAAGCGTCCAAAACTCTATTAAGCAAAATATTTCCGTCAATTTGTTTTAGTGGTGGATAATCGTATTCTATGTTAATATCGCATTTAACTTCAAAGTCTTTTGCAGTTTCTTCAAAAATATTTACATAATTATCAACATTTTCTTTTGCCTCATCTTCATTCAAACATCTAACTTCCATTCTGATTTTACAATCTTTCGGAACGACATTTGTAGGAAATTCAGAAACAATACTACCGATATTTGAAGTTGTATGGTCGTTAATTCTTCCTATCTTCATCTTTGAAATAGCATTACTCATTGCAACAATGGCACTTCTACCTTTTTCAGGCTCTATCCCTGCGTGAGAAGAAAGTCCCTCATAATGCACATTTATCTTATACATACAAGGTCCTTCAACTGCGACAGTATCACAGCCACCACCGTTATCAAGAACAAGCATATCCTTTGACGGCATAAAATCTTGTGGAATTTCTTCCCATTTAATTGACTTTGCACCCAAAAGTCCAACTTCTTCAGAAGGAGTTATAACGGCAAAAACATCGCTATGTGGTAAATTGCTTTCAACCAAAGATTCAAAAGTTTCTAAAATGATAGCAACACCACCCTTGTCATCTCCTCCTAAAGTTGTAGCAGTTCTAGTTTTAACAAGTCCGTCCTCAACATAAACGTCCAAATCTTTTGAAGGCTCAACAACATCAATATGAGCAGAAAGAGAAATAGGTTTTAAACTTTCATCATCAGAATTTTTTTCAAGTTTTGCGATAATTACCGGAGTATTTCCACCATATTCACTTGAATGGTCATGTAAAATGTATTTAACCCCAAGTTTTTCTAATCTTTCCACTACATATTTCATAGCATTTATTTCATTTCTTGACGGAGAATAAATTTTTACCAAATCTAAAAATGTATTTAAAAGTCTTTCCTTATTCATCTTAAATCTCCTTTAATTTTTCAATAATTTCTTCAAGTTTCATTCCTCTGCTACCTTTAACCATAATCAAAGTATCTTCTGAAATAATTTCCCTAACTTTTTCGATAACTTCGCCTTTAGTTTCAAAGTAGAAAAGATTTTTTACATTGAAATTTCTATTTGCTCCATTGTAAATTTCTTTTGCCAAATCCCCAACACAAATTACATAATCAATTCTATCTCTATCAATTTTTTCGCCTACATTAAAATGTAACTTTTCTTCATTTTCTCCAAGCTCCAACATATCGGAAAGAATTAAAATCTTATTTTTATATCCTTTCATAGTATAGACAGTTTCGATACAAGACATCAAACTTTGCGGATTTGACTTATAACAATCATTCAAAACGTCAAAACTTGGCAAATGCATTAATTCCATTCTCATTCCTGTAAGTTTTACTTTTGAAAGTCCTTTTACAATACTTGCATAGTCCATACCCAAAAGTCCGGCAATAGTTATTGCAACCGAAACATTGTAGATTTGGTGTTTACCTATGAATGGAATACTATAAGCATATTCCCCTATTGAAAAACTACTTCCCGATTCATCTGAACGAATTGGTCTAATGATTACGTCTGAATCTTCTCTCGTTCCAATCTTTATTATCCTTTGAGGAATTGAATATTCTCTTATAACTTTTCTTAAAATATCATCATCATTATTAAAAATGAAAATTCCGTCAGGCTTTAATCCCTCTAAAATTTCAAACTTTGCTCTTGCAATATTTTCCTTTGTTCCAAGCTCTAACAAATGACTATCGCCAATATTAGTAATAACGGCTATATCCGGATTTGCAATATTTGTAAGAACACTAATTTCTCCGAAACGTTCCATTCCCATTTCCAAAACAATAGCCTCATCGTCCAAGTCCATTTCCATAATAGTCTTTGGAACACCGATTTCATTATTAAGATTTTTTGCAGTCTTATGAACTCTAAAATTTTCTTTTAAAATTGATGCTAAAATATCTTTTGTTCCGGTTTTTCCGTTTGAACCGGTTATTCCGATAACCTTAGACTTTGTAGCCTTTAAATAGCTATTTGCAAGTTTTTGATAAGCCTTTAAAGTATCATCAACGACAATAATTCCTGCGTCAAGATAAGGAGTTGGGTGATTTTTATCCCACAAAGTTGCAATCGCACCTTTTTTTATAGCATCAAAAGCAAAAGTATGTCCGTCATACTTTGCTCCAACAAGTGGAATAAAAAGATTGTGAAGTTTTATATCACGAGTATCTGTTGAAACTCCCTCTACTATTACATCTTTCATACTTGTAGTAACTAAATTTCCACCAACTATTTTAGCGATAGTTTCCAAAGTTGCTTTTAACATAATTACCCCCTATTTGTAGTCAAAGAATCTTTTTCTTTTTTATTTTCAATCGCAAGTTCGATTAATTCATCCAAAAAATCACTATAAGTTTTATCAAAAGTTTTCATATACATTGCCGGAGCCATAGAAACAGAAGTCATTCCCGGAATTGTATTAATTTCATTTACAAGCATTTTTCTGTCGCTATCTCTAACAAAAATATCAACTCTTGCAAATCCCTTACAGTTTGTAACAGCATAAGCTCTCTTTGCAACGGATTGAATTTCTTTAATTTCTTCTTCTGATAAATCCCAAGGAATAATATGGTCAGTTGTTTCATCTAAATATTTTGCCTCATAGTCAAAAAACTCACGAGTAACCTTAACTCCACCTGGCAAACTTGCTTTTAAAACATTATTTCCCATAACTAAAACTTGAAGTTCATCTCCAACAACTGCCTCTTCAACCAAAACTCTAGTATCAAACTTAAATGCTTCAATCAAAGCTGATTCTATTTCTTCCTTTTTGTTTACCTTTGTAACACCTACACTTGAACCAGCATTACAAGGCTTAACAAAAGAAACTTCTCCAATTTTTTCTAAAATATTTTTTATTTGTGCATCTTTATCTTTATCAAACTCATACTTTGTAACCAAATAATATTCAGGTTGTAAAATTCCATTACCTGCAAAAACATCATTCGCAGTTCCCTTATCCATACAAACAGCAGAAGATAAAACATTATTTCCAACATAAGCAATATCCATTATATCGAAAAAGCCTTGGATAGTTCCGTCCTCTGAAAAAGTTCCATGCATTGCAGGAAAGAAAATTGCATTTTCATTTACAAAGTCATTTGCAAAAAACTTTGAAATAGAATCACAAACAGCCCCACTTCCTTCAAGTACAATTTCACTTTCATTTTCAATATTTTTTGTATTTTCTCCTAAATAATTCCAACGACCACATTTATCGACATAAATAGGAAATATTTTGTACTTATTTCTATCTAAATTATTTATAACGGACTTTGCAGTCAACACAGAAATTTCGTGTTCTGCACTCTTTCCTCCATATAGTAAATATAAATTTTTCATAATTAAAACCCCTTTTAAAAAATATAAAATATCACTCTATAGTATAACATAAATTGAGATTTTTTCATAATTTAAGAATTATTTTTCATTAAAAAAGTGATTTTAAAACAAATCACTTTTTTAAAATTAATATTATATTTTAAATTATCTAAACAATAATCAATAAACATCTAATTCTCAACTTTTCTATTTATTATTTTAAATTTTCCATCTCTTGATTTCATAAAGTATGAATGTACTAGGTAGAGTGAAAAATTCAATATTATCATCATAATTGATATATATGTGATTGGATGCAATCTACCGGCTACCTCTTTAAAGATTGGTGGTTCTGATAGGAATGCGTAATTGCAATTTGTAAAGTTGTTAAAGATTATTATAGCTATGTGTAAAAGATTCGTAAACACAAAAACTTCCATATATTTTTGGAATGAAATTTCTATTTCTTCAACAAAGAATATATAACAGCTTACCCAAAGCAAGAATATATGTCCGACAAAGAAACTTATCCAAGTATAATGTGGGAATATAAATTTATCCAGCTCTGGAGATAGTAATGCAACTATTGAGCCTACAAAACCTAAATAAATTCCGATTCTTTTAGCTTTGTTGCTATCAAAAAACACTCCATATATCAAGCATATAATCGCAACTCTACAATCATATAGCGGTAGGCTTGTTTCTATTGAAAATGAGCCACTTGTTAAATACCAAGCATATAATATAAATTGTTGTAAAAATAGTATAATCACAAAAATCTTTAAAATATTTTTATTGCTATTTTTAAATGTATCTCTATGTCTATAAATCAAAATTGCACCTATAAAGGCAATCAAAACGAGTGAAATATGTGTTGTTCCATATTTTACTATATCTCGTCCTTCAGGTTCAGACCTAAAGAAATAAACTATAAAATCTAAAAATCTTTCTAAAAAATTCAAAACTACTCTCCCTTACTAAAAGACCATGCGTTTTTTATCTGTGGTTTTAATCTTTCAAAAGTCCATGTATCATTTGTATTTTGTGGACTGTTCGGGTCATTTATTATAAAATTCCCTTGTTCATCAACCCCAACTAATACAATATAATGTCCGATTGTTGAAAAATCTCCTTTACCAACATTAACAATTATCGGTCTTCCACTTTTTAATTCGTTTTTATAAACTTGTTCATCATTTCCTACTTCTTTTACTGTTAGTCCATATTTTTTAGGAACTTCAGTAAAATATTTCCAACCGGTACCTGCTCCCTCTGCATATTCTTCATACTTTGCAAGTTCAACAGGCGTAATGGAATTATCTTTTGAAAGTCCTGAAACTACCATAGCCATACAAGTTGGGCCACAACCATTTATCGCTATATTTTCATCAGTATATTTTTTTTGTCCCCAACGTCTATCCCATTGTAAATAGTATGGAATACTTCTTTTAAAGTCAACACTTTCTCCGGTAAAATTATCTATAACTTTATTTTCTAATTTATCTTTTACAAAAAGTTTAGCAGATGGATTTCTGTAAAGCAAAGCTAAATACCCGATACTAAGTTTATTTTCGCTTTTTAAAATTTCTTTAATGTCTTTATCAGTGGTATTTTTTAACCCGTCACGAATAATCTTTTCGTTCAAAAGATTAATTTTATTTCCACCATTAAATTTAGTTGACAGCTTTTTTACATCTATTCCATTTGCATTTAAAGTTGTGTCTGTTTTGGTTGTAGTTTCTTCTTTTTTTGTTACATCAACTTTAATTTCTTTTTTAGAAAACGCAAAATTAAAAAACACAAATATCCCAAAGGTATAAAGTGCAAGAAAAACACCAAATTTTACTAACTTATTTTGTAAATTAGAATTCACTGGCTACTCCGTAATCGCAAGCATCTTCTTTGCTTGGTCGCTTGTAATTAATGCATCTATCATATCAGAAATATCTCCGTTTAAGAAACTGTCTAATTGATAAATAGTCATATTGATTCTGTGGTCTGTAACTCTTCCTTGTGGAAAGTTGTATGTTCTAATTCTTTCAGACCTATCTCCTGAACCTATTTGTGATTTTCTTGCATCAGCAATATCTTTATTTTGTTCTTCTTGGTATTTTTCATATAATCTTGACTTCAAGATTTTCATTGCTTTATCTTTATTTTTAAGTTGTGATTTTTCATCTTGACAAGTAACAACAAGTCCTGTCGGTATATGTGTAATTCTTACTGCAGAGTCTGTTGTATTTACACATTGTCCACCGTTACCACTTGCTCTATAAACGTCAATTCTAAGGTCATTTTGATTTATTACAACGTCAACATCTTCAACTTCAGGTAAAACTGCAACAGTTGCAGCAGAAGTGTGAATTCTACCACTTGATTCAGTAGCAGGAACACGTTGAACTCTGTGAACTCCACTTTCATATTTTAACTTTGAATATGCTCCTTGACCTTTAACTAAGAAAACTACTTCTTTGATACCTCCGACACCTTGTTCGGAAATACTCATTATTTCAGTTTTCCATCTTTGTTTATC
>ERZ1673752.4268-NODE-4268-length-12173-cov-5.148704_pt1 | contig 12173 bp, 7 predicted proteins | sample MGYA00580195_ERZ1673752 | MGnify/ENA primary metagenome ERZ1673752 (study PRJEB41218, sample SAMN15661744) | gut metagenome | host: Homo sapiens | place: Canada: London | collected 2015-08-20/2019-03-30 | study: EMG produced TPA metagenomics assembly of...
GGGCTTTATTATTTCATTATGAAGAAATTTCTTGGTTTCGGCTGTCAAAGCCCCGAGCTTGCCCTTAGTTGAATTCTGCCCCTAAGTTGGCCGTCTTTGACTGGTAATATTCTTATAGTCTTGATATAATCGACATGCTATAGCAAGGCTACTGTAATGCGAGTCTTGCTAGGAAATTGCTTGGACTTTTAGACTATAGCAAAATCTGACGGAAGGGGAGGTTTTTCATGTCCAGTAAGATCGAGGAAACGCAACAGTTGGTTCATACCATTACTTCCTATGCCGAATGGACGGCAGATGAGAAGGATGGTTTGAAGTTTAGTTTCTTTATGGACGGTCAGACCATTCCCCGCTATGTGGAGCTTGACGTCAAGGGCAAGGAGCATGACAATGCCGTGCAGGACCGTCTTCATTTAGATCCTACGGAATATGCCTATGAAGATAATTTCAAGGTTTATGACCTAGATAAGGAGGCCCTAGGTCACCTTTTAGCCATTATGGCTGACCATCCTGCTCAGGCTCAGGATCAAGGCCAAGAACAGGAAGAACCTATGGTGACCCTGAGTCGTCAGACCTACTTCCGCATAGCTCGGGATCCCGTTGCGCCAACTGCGTCGAATAATCATTTGACCAGTGTGGTTAATTTTATGCGTAATAAACGGAGTGCGTTGAGCAGCCAAAAACAAAGTCCCTACTACTGTTCTTGTATGGTGACCAACGGCAACAAGTTTATTGCTCAAGCCAGCGGTGACGCTTGCGCTTTTTTTTATTTTGAAAAGGCCCTATATCCCCTCCTCAAGACCCCTAACATACAGCTTGAGGATAAGGACGTCGATGGAAACTTGCTCAATTCCTTTGATGCTTATTGTGATACGGATCTTGGCATGGCTCATTCCTCAAAGGTTATCCCGGTTCTAGAAAACTCGGTGGTCATCTTGTGTAATGTGCCCCTCTTTGAGTGCCTGGGCCAGATGGATCTCATTAAAATAGTCCATAGTTGCTCCTATACTGCAAATATTGCCCAGGCCTTGGTTGCTGAGGCCTATGGCCGCAACCCCGATCGGAGCTATCAAGCTGCTTCTCTCTATTTTTTGTCAGCAGCTGAGTCAAAGGCTTTGAAGTCTCGCATTCGTGATTTACTGCGTCGCCCTCACGAAAGCCTTGGGCAAATTTCCTCACAGGAGTCAGCAAATCAGCAAGAAGCAGGGGCCCCATCTGCTCGTACTTCCGTGTCTGAAGTTATGTCTGACCTGCCGCCAGAGCCTCCTGGACCACCGGGAGACCGCGCTAAGCACAATGATTTTACTTCCCGACCAGAAACGCTCTGGTCTGAGAGCACGGAAAGACGGAGTCCAGTTAATCAGCGGGAGCCAGTCAACCAGCGAAGCTCGGCTAGTCAGCAGGATCAGGCCGACAAGCAAGGTCTGAGTGGCCAGGAAGGGCCCAGTAATCGCCAAGGTACGGAACGGCAGATCGCAGGTCATTTACAAAGTGAATCGTTAGACCAGGACCATACTATGGAAACTTCTGAGGGGCAACCCCTTCAGCGCTCTTTTGAACATCCCCAAAAGCGTTCTCAGAAGCCTACAAATGAGGGCCTGGAGCATTTGCAAGAGCGTTCTCCAGAACCCTCACTAGGAAGTCCTGTAGAACGTCCACAGGAGCGTTTGTCGGATGGACTGGAGAATCGGGCGCATAGCCAGGCTCTTTCTCGAAAAGAAAGGCCCAAAGATCCTCCTCCTAGGAGAATTCCCCCACCGCCTGATAGGTCCTCGGTCCCTCCTACAGAGGATAAGCCTAATCCCAGTCTTTCATCGTCAGCGGAGCCCTATCAGGGAGGAGATGCTCTTTTAGAAAGTGACAAGTACGAACCTCAGTCTCCATCAGATCGGACCCGGGAGTTTTCTCGTAGTCCCTTTGAGTCCCGGGAGCGGGGCATGGGTGAAGAGACGGGCGGAGATCCTACCAAAAACATCAAGGATGTGCTGCAATCGACCAAGATTAACTCGGACACAGGTCAGAAAGCTGCTGACATCGTGGCTGATCCCCCTAAGGATCATACTCAAGACCAGGGTCGTGCCTCGTATGGGGTACGACGTAAGAACAAAAATTCCTCTTCTACTAGCACGTTGGAACAACAAATTCCTTCGAATTATCAGACTCTTAGAGACCAATCTTCCACAAATCCTGAGTTAAGATCAGATACTCTGGCCTCTACGAGTACCCCCAAGCAAGTGACCTCTTCGGTGGATCATAACGCCGCACCATCAAACGGAGAAATGAAAAGAACTATGGAAAATACTGATTCACATGGCATTTCAATGCGTGCCTATCCCAATTCACAGACGGATACCCCGATCGATCGGCAAAATACCGTACCCTGCACAAAAGAACCTCAAACTGTTGTGAAGGTAGACTTATCTTTTCCCTTAGGTGAGTCTGGATACGATAAGTATGAAATGTATCATTATGCAGATGGAGAAGTGGTCACTCAATCTGGCCACTCTATATTGACAGCGGAGGATTTTATTGCTAGACAAAAGGCTCTCCAAGAGGGAGGAGCCATGATGCCGAGTGGTGCGGAAAATCCTGTCCAGACTGGCAACGATTATGGACAAGGTCAAGTAGATGACTGGCATGACGAAAAGCCTAGTGTGGGTATGAGCCGTGATTATGGGCGAGGACAGCCATCTGGCTCTGCTCGTGATAATAGACAAATGCCATCGACTGTTCCAGGATCGGGATCGTATGAAGATCTACAAGAATCCTCACCTTATAGTGACGACTGGCATGGATCATCTGACGGTGACGGCTACCCAAATAGAAATTATGATGGAGAGCATCGGCCTTTACAAAGAGACCCCTATGGAGAAGAAGGAGATCCTTATGGAGGGCGGGCTGATCTTTATGATAGGCGTGATCCATACGATAGGACTGATCCATACGATCGACCTGATCCATACGATAGGCCTGATCCATACGATAGACCTGATCTTTATGGTGAGTTACCCAATGAACCAGTTTCTCCCGATCGCTATCCACCTAATGGCGGTGGGAACAAGCGGCCTCGGATGAGATCCTCTTCACAGCCAGGAGCGTCAGGATCTTTCATGGGTAATAAGGCAGTTAGAATCGCCTTCTACGGGATTATGGCGACCATCTGCGTTGTTTGTGTGATCATCCTTGTTTGGTTAATGAAGGAAAAGAATCAGCAGGATAAGGATAACGATCAACGAATGAGTGCGGAGTCCAGTTCTAGCATTGAAAGAACGGTTCCGACCACCCAGCCGACGACGGTCGAAACCACAACAGAGCCGACTGAGACAGAGACGACCGAGATAGAGACCACAACAGAAGACACCGAACAGACCCTAGCTGAAGCACCTTATGTTTACCAAGCAGAGGCGGGTGATGACGTCTATTCTCTGTGTGCTCAATTTTACGGCAGTAGTGCTGAAAAATATGCTAAAGTCTTGCGAGAGGCCAATCCAGAGGTCTTTGCTAATGGTGACACACCTGCTCCTGGCGCATCTATCATTCAGCCGCAGATGAAGAGCGCACCCTACTACGGTAAAACGCAAGCGGAGATCCTAGCCATGCCAGCTCCAAGCAAAGAGGAGCATGAAGCAGGTGAAGAAGGCACACAGGAGACTGGGCCAGATGGCTTGCCTGTTGCTGGAAATGCTGAATCAGATACGAGTGAACGGCAGACCTTGCCGGTCAACCCATAGTAAAGCTGATGCTAAGCTGATTACAAACCCGATGGCCAACCGATTTTGGGTTGAGCCCTAGCAGGGATGTTCGAACGCATGGGCGAACATCCCTGTCTTCTTTACTGGAGGATATTTTTCTTATGTTTTCACAGGATTCTACGAATATAATAAACGATCCATCTGCCCCCAGTCCTTTGGGAGTCAATGAGATTCGAGATCTTTATTTACATTTTTTTGAGACTAAGGGCCACAAAATTCTCCCGAGTTTCCCACTGGTTCCCCACCATGACAAGTCTATTTTACTCATCAATGCAGGCATGACTCCCATGAAACCTTGGTTTACTGGGGCCGAGACCCCTCCCTCAAAGAGAGTTACCACGTGTCAAAAATGCATTCGCACCAATGATATTGATAGTGTGGGCATTACGGACCGCCATGGTACCTTCTTTGAGATGCTTGGGAACTTTAGTTTTGGCGATTATTTCAAGGCAGAAGTCATACCTTGGGCCTTTGAATTCTTAACTAGGGTCCTCCACTTGGACCCAAAACGTCTTTATGTCACGGTCTACCTGGATGATGATGAGGCGGAAAAGCTTTGGATTCAAGTAGGTCTAGACCCTAATCACATAGCCCGCCTCGGCAAAGAGGATAACTTCTGGGAACACGGGACCGGACCCTGTGGGCCCTGTACGGAGATCTTCTATGATCGGGGAGAGTCCTATGCCTGTGGAAAGAATTGTCATTTCCCCTGTGAATGCGATCGCTTTATTGAAATCTGGAATTTGGTTTTCAGTCAATTTGAAAGAACGGAAGAGGGAGAATATCTTCCTTTAAAGCAAAAGAACATTGACACGGGTGCCGGTTTGGAACGTATGGCTGTAGCTCTCCAAGGAGTAAAGAGTCTCTTTGAAGTAGATACTGTACGTAAAGTTTTAGATACCGTTGTAGCCCTTTCTGGTAAAGCCTATGGGCAGGATCCCAATAATGACCGGGCCATTCGGGTCATTACGGACCATATTCGGAGCTCAGTCTTTATGATCGCTGACGGGATCATTCCTTCCAATGAAGGAAGGGGCTATGTCCTTCGGCGCCTTCTCCGCCGCAGTGTGCGTTTTGGCCAGCTCTTAGGCATTCAAGAGAAGTTCCTTGAAAAAATTGCCGCTGTAACCATTGATGTAGCGGAAGGATCTTATCCCGAATTAGAGGCTCGTCGAGAGAAAATTATGGCCCAGATCCACAGTGAGGAGACAAGTTTCCGCAAAACCCTAGACCAGGGATTGGGTCTTTTAACCGAGGCCATTGCCGCTTTGAAAGACAAAGGTGAAAGCGTAGTCCTAGGGGATATTCTCTTTAAACTACATGATACCTTTGGCTTTCCCTTGGATCTCAGTCGTGAAGTGGCCGGCGAGCAAGGACTTTCTGTCGACCTTGAAGGTTTCCAGATTTTGATGGCAGCACAAAAAGAGAGAGCCCGTAAGGCTCAGCTGGAAAAACAAGGATCTTCGTGGAAGGGCTTAGGCCTGCCTCCAGTTACCGGCATTCCCAAAACAGAATTTACTGGTTACGAGAAGATGCAAGATGAAGGTAAGTTGCTGAATATATTCCTCCTGGCCCCTGGCACAGGCTCTGAAGAAACTAGCTGGCAAAAGCTAGATTCCTTGGATGAGGAAAGCTATCTGAAAACTGGGGAAGGCGTCCTATTCCTGGTATTTGATAAGACTCCAGCCTATGGGGAGGGGGGAGGCCAGGTAGGCGACCAAGGCACAATCAGCTTCCCCAATGCCCGCTTGGACCTCGTGGATACCAAAAAAGTAGATAATGTTTACCTGCACAGAGCCATCTTGCAAGATGGAAGCCTCCAAGTGGGCGAGCAGGGGGAAGTCGTCCTAACTCAAAAAAAACGTGTGGCTACCATGCGCAATCACTCGGCAACTCACCTCCTCCATGCCGCTCTCAAAGAGGTATTGGGAAGCCATGTGGACCAGCAAGGCTCGATGGTCAATGATGAATACCTCCGCTTTGACTTTTCATTCCCCCGGGCCATGACGGAGGAGGAGCTTCAAGCTACGGAAGACCTCGTCAATGCCCAGATTTTGGCGGGTTCTCCAATTCATACAGATATCCTTCCCCTTGAAGAAGCAAAAAAGACGGGTGCTGAAGCACTCTTTACGGAAAAGTATGGGGACCTAGTCCGGGTTGTCTCCATGGGCAACTTTAGCAAGGAGTTTTGTGGAGGAACCCACCTAGCAAATACGGCAGAAGTAGGATATTTCCGAATTCAGAGTGAGTCGTCCATTGCAGCAGGCATACGCCGGATTGAAGCAGTGACTGGTCAGGCTGCGATAGAACTTGCAAAAATAGAGAAGCAAATAATCCATGGCTTGACGCAAAGCCTTCAAGCTTCTTCCGGAGACCTGGTGGAGCGAGTTGCCTTGCTTCAAGATGAGGTGAAAAATCTAAAAAAGGACCTGGCGGACCAGGAAGAAAAGCAGCTCCTAGCCCAGGCTCAAACTATAGCTTATCAGGCTTGTAAGAAAGTTTCTGTTCCGGAGAGTAAGGGACTTGCCTTGGCCGAACTTCCCTACCTATGCGTGGTGATGCCCGGCGTGACGAGTAAGAATATTCGGGTGATCGGGGATTATCTGCGGGATCGGATCCAAGGGGCTGTGCTCTTGGGAGCGACGGAAGCAGGCAAAAAAGAAGGAGAAGTAAAGATTTCTTTCTTTGCTACAGGAACCCCAGAGGCTGTCCAGGCTGGCTTTCATGCTGGTAAATTAGTCCAAGCTGCCGCCAGCCTCTGCGGTGGTAAAGGAGGCGGTAAAGCTAACTCTGCTCAAGCAGGAGCTAAGGATCCCAGTAAACTTCCGGAAGCTCTGACCCAGGCGGAAACCCTCCTCCAAAAGAGCGTGAGTGAATAAATAGAGCGGTCAGGATGCTCTAACGTCCTCTGCTTCTGTCGAATTACTTCAAAAAATTGTCGGATTTGGTCGGGTGAAATTCGCCCTATGATTGAATTTTGCGATTTTTCTGTTAGATTCGTGTTCAAATCTTTTTAGAATCTTTTTTGGCCAATCTATAAATTGTAGGAAGGGAAATCAAACAATAAAGACTGAATTGGGTCGATTCCATCTAATATCGCTAGCTAAAATTTTTCAATTTCTGTCTTGACCATTATTTTGTGTAACCTTCTTGTAATATTCGGAATATTTTTCTACAAAAACATTGTCGAAATGTCGCTTTTCGTTTCGACACATCGGCTGGCCTCCAGCCGATTTTTTTTATTAATTTCTAATATCTTTAACTTTTTTCGATTTTCTTAGATGATAATCATGTAGAATAGAAGTAGATCAAGCTTGCATCTTCATTGATGCCGTTGCTTTCTACAGGGTTGAACGACCATAGTCAACCTATACAGTGGAATTATCCTAGATTAATTCCTAATAACGTAAGATAAATTCTTTTCAATTTATCCCCCTTGGCATCTACTTTGCCTCAGTTTCGGCGCTTAACACGCAATGCGCTCACAATTGATTGAGCTGCTGCGATGTAATGTCATGAAAATCTGTTAGATGCCATATTTACTTATAGAAAAGGAGGTAAGTATGGAGGATAAGAATCTAACTCAAAATAAGAAAATTGATGAGAACAAGAGTCCTTATTCAAGCTCTTTGAGCGAACTGTTTTGTGAATATTATAAAACGGTACCTCGCTCCATTCAAAAAGAGTTTTTAATTGCCAATGGCTGTTTTTCTAAGCAGTCAGCCCTCGATGCCTGTCTAGCCAAGCATGACCCTCATTATGCTAAGGTTCTTGCCCAATATCAGCTAGAAGATAAAACGGCCGCTAAATTTTTGGTAACAGCCGGGTCCTTGCCTAGGAATCAGGAAAGTTCATTTTTTAGCATAAATTCCGACGACACATCCTGGAAAGTAGCCTCATGTCCTCCAGATTGGAAAAGAATACCACTGGACAAGGACACAGAAAAGGACAAGGAAAATGCCGAGAAAGAAGAAAAGCTTTCTGATAATGCCCCGACTGTGAGAATGGACCTTGAGGGCATCAACGGGCCTGGTGATCCAAAGAAGTCACTCCTCTTAGAATACCTCGAGCTCTGTCAACGTCACAATACGCTATTAACTCTACACTTGAGTCGGGGAGACCAGGTAGACGGTCGTGTGAGACGCTTTGACGATGAGGGCGTCATCTTCAGGAGCAACTTATGTCAGGAATCCAAGCAGTCAGAGAAAGAAGTGGACTGTTACTTGTCCCTTGCAAGCATCCTCGACCTCACCCCCCAAGAGCCCTTTGCGATGCCCTAGCTATTTTGCTCACTAGGCCCATGATTCTTACTCTGGCCCCGGGTCTGGCTCGAAGTCTCTTTGTCACGTAAGGCAGATTGCTGGAGATCTGCGTGGCCGTAAGAATTGAGGGGATTTTTGGAAACCGCCTCATGAAGGATATCTTGGTTAATGTGGGTGTAGATCTCTGTGGTGGCTATACTTTCATGGCCTAAAATGTCTTGGAGGGCACGGATATCAACGCCGCCACTTTGATACATCAAGGTGGCAGCCGTATGGCGGAGTTTATGAACGGAATATTTTTCAGGGTCAAAGCCTGCCTCAACGATGATATCTTTGATCAAGGCCTGGACGGTCCGCCTAGCAATTCTTTGTTTGCGGTTGCTGATAAAGAGGGCATCGGGATCAGTAGAGGGCAAGGTTGCCCGAATGGCCAGCCAATCTCGGAGAGCTTCCTGAGCCTGATTATTAAGATAGATGTTTCTTTCTTTATTGCCCTTACCTTTTACCACCAAATAATCCTCCCTCAGGTCGGATATGTTGATGGAACAAAGCTCAGCAAGGCGCAGTCCACAATTTAAGAACAGGACGAGGATGCAGTAATTCCGAGTTGCCATGGCCTCGTTCTTGCCGCTTTTTTCAGATAGGGCGGCTACTTTGAGGAGCTCCAGAGCTTCCTCAAGATCAAAATAGCGGGGGAGACTCCTGGCCTTTTTAGGGTTTTCGAGTTCCAAGCTAGGATCGTTGGGGATGATCTGGAGTTTTCCATGTAAAAAACCGAAAAAAGCGCGGAGCGAAGCTGACCGTCTTGCCCTAGCTGCCGTTCCATTTTTGCAAATATTCGCCAGCCACGAAACAAAGCGGTAGAGGTCGCCGAGCTGAATAGATTGCAAAAAAGCCTGGTCTACCCCGCTTAGGTCGTTGATCTCTTGAATATCTTCTAAGGTCGGTCGAATTTTTCCTTGCCGCTGCAACATTGTAAAACGCAAAAACAACGCAATATCGTATCCATATTCACGAATGGTATTGGTTGATCGTGACTTAATTGCCCCCATATAATCTAAAAACTCCAACACGTATGGATTGGTCTCATATACCTTCACAATATTGCCCCCTTCTCACACACTTTCCTCATCTTAGCAAATAATCCCTTCCCCGTCGATCTGTCGACCTCATCATCTCTGTTGCAAGGGTATGGCTGATGTTTTTTGCTTATGCAATTCCTGGCCAAACTTAGGCCTAGGGAAAGGACTTGAAACATGTTATAATAAGGGTTCGAATCAAGTTCTTACTTGTGTGAGAAACTCTAAAGAAAGGCGACCCCATTATGACGCTCGTGTTGGGAATTGAAAGCTCTTGTGATGAGACGGCGTGTGCCCTCGTGGAAGACGGGCGGATTTTGCATGCCTCGACCATTGCCTCTTCGGCCGAGCTCCAGGCTTCTTTTGGAGGGGTGGTCCCGGAACTAGCTTCCCGGGCCCACCTGGAGTATTTTTTGCCCTGCTTAGAGACCAGTTTGGCGAAGGCTGATAAGACCTTGGAGGAGATTGATCTTTTTGCAGCTTGTTTTGGCCCAGGCCTCCTGGGCTCACTTCTGGTGGGCTTATCTGCGGGTAAGACCCTGTCTCTTATGACAGGAAAGCCCTTTGTGGGCGTCCATCACCTTATCGGCCATATTGCTGTTAATTATGTGGATCATCCAAACTTGGAGCCGCCTTTTTTGGCTGCTGTAATGTCGGGTGGCCACTGCCACCTCATGTTAGTTAAGGACTATGTAACCTATGAGCTCCTTGCCCAGACTCGAGATGATGCCCCAGGAGAGTGCTTTGACAAGGTAGCAAGAGAGGCCTTTCTTCCCTACCCGGGCGGCCCGGTCTTAGATCGTTTGTCTCAGACCGGCGATCCCCATTATTACTCCTTTCCTCAGGCCCGTTTTGCTGATAGTTTAGATTTTTCTTTCTCCGGATTGAAGACAGCAGCTCTGCGTGAAATCCATCGAGCCAAATTTTCCCTCCAGGGCCATATGGACCAGGATCTTTTTTTTGACCAGGTGCGAATTCACGATCTCGCAGCCTCTTTAACTCAAAGCATGGCTGACATCATCATTGATCGGATCCAGCAAGCTTTAAAAGCCCATCCGACGATCCAAACCTTGGTCTTAGGAGGAGGGGTTTCTGCAAACTCTACGATTCGTCGGACCTGCGAGGCCTTCTGTAAGGATCATTCCCTAGCCTATTTCTCACCAGCCATATCTCTTTGTGGAGATAATGCGGTGATGATTGCCAGTCAAGCCTACTTCCAGTTCACCCATCTCGGCCCCGATGACCTGAGCTTGGATGCCTATCCCAATCTTCCTATTACTTATAAGAAGGAGGACTTATGCTTCGTTCCAGCCTTGTAATTCAAAACCGGAGTGCTCGCCACAATTACCAGCTCTTTGATTCAATCGAGGCAGGCCTTGTCTTGACCGGTACTGAGGTTAAATCTATCCGGGCAGGGCAGTGCCAGCTTAAGGATTCCTGGTGTCAGTTTAAAGATGGTGAATTATGGTTGGTTGGGGCTCACATTAGCCCCTATGACCAGGGCAACCGCTTCAATCCAGATCCTGTGAGAGACCGTAAACTTTTGCTGCACCGCCGAGAATTGGACAAATTTTTTACCAAAGTTACCCAACAGGGCTTTACCATCATCCCGACGAAATTATATTTTCGCCGGGGTAAGGTCAAGGTTGAAGTAGCCTTGGCTAAAGGTAAAAAACTCTATGATAAACGTGATAGTCTTAAGGCCGCAGCTCTGCGTCGGGACTTTGAGCAAGATTACAAACGCACAGGATCATTTTGATGGTAGCTAATTCCCCTCAACTTATCTCGTCTTCGCCTACCCCGGACACCCCAAAATCCCACCAAGGTTCAGTCAAACAAGGTGCAGTCAAACAAGGCTCACTCCATCAGCCTATTTCTCATCAACTGGTGACTTCAATAAGTGCGTTAAGTTCCATTGGTATCCATAAGGACCATGGCGAGGATACTTTCCAGGTGATGAATACTATCATGCCCGAGACCTTGGAAGATGTGGTGTATTTTGATGATGCCCTCAAACAAAACTTCCAATATTTCAGTATTACCCGTAGCTTTACCCCCAACCGCATGGGAGTCACTCCTGGTGAAATCAGTCAGCTTAGCTTCAGGGAGTTTATTGAGCACCGGACCCATCCTGACATGACAACCGAGGAATGGCGGAAGTTTTGGCTGGAATTTATGCAGGAGACGGATAATAAGGTCAACCACTGGATTGAATCCATAAAATCCCGGGGAAATATTGGATGTTCCTTCCTGGGTTTGATTCTTGATGGTAACCACTATAGTGCTCTCAACGTGGGCAGCAATGTCCTTTACCTTTACCGTGATGGGATTTGCCGTCAGTCCCTCCAAATTCAAGCGTTTGCGGCTGACGACGAGGATGAACGACCAGCTCGCTATTTTGGCACCCACGCAGGTTGGAGGGTATGGCGCCTTCAAAACTGCACCCATGGGGAACTTAAGGACGGAGACATCTTTATCCTTGGTACCAATAGCTTTTATCGCTTTGGCGGGGACCTCATTGATTTAGGATTTCAATTGCAGCAAATACTACCGCTCGATCCTTCAAGCAGTCCGCTGTCTCTTCGCAATCGTTCGACTTTGCCTTCCGGGTCTGTGACTTCTAATAGAGGAAATCCTTTCCAAGACGAGGGGAAGACGTCACTTTTTATGCCGGGATCCGCTCCTAGCCCTAAACTGAGCCAGCCCACCCAAGTTTTATTGCCCCATTCTGGTCAGAGAGGAAAGGATGATTTGACTTCTTTGCGTTATGCTTCAAATCTTAGCCATTCCCTTAAGACGATAGATGACAGGGTTAAGCGCCCAAAAGGACAAGACTTGGCTAGTGTTCTTCGTGAGATTCACCAGAAGACTCGAATTGCGCATCCAGCGTCTGACCTTACCTTGATGGCGATCCAAGTCTCTCTTAAAAAATGTCCAGCGATCCCGCAAGCTATTCGGGTTCCCCCACCCCTCTCGGAAGAAAAGGCTGCCAAGATGAGCCGAGAAAGAAAACAAGAGAATGGTCAGGCTTCCCAGACCCTAAGTCTGACGACCGAGCCTTCTACTTTAGAATCTTTTTC
>ERZ1673752.4269-NODE-4269-length-12172-cov-14.217215_pt1 | contig 12172 bp, 14 predicted proteins | sample MGYA00580195_ERZ1673752 | MGnify/ENA primary metagenome ERZ1673752 (study PRJEB41218, sample SAMN15661744) | gut metagenome | host: Homo sapiens | place: Canada: London | collected 2015-08-20/2019-03-30 | study: EMG produced TPA metagenomics assembly of...
AAACTAGGCATGACAGTTCGTTCTGACAATTTATGTAAATTCCCCAACTTGTCAGACAATTAGACAAATTGTGTGAAAATTCAGACAATTAGACAAATTGTGTGAAAATTCTGACAATTTATCAATCTGTCTGACTTTAATACTTTGTTAAAAACCGTTGACTTTTATATGTAAAAGTGCTACTATTAGCTTGCAACAATTAATACAGTCATTAAGGAGAGAAAAAATACAATGAAAAGAAGTAAAACACAACTTAACGCATTTTATAACTACTACGCAAAGAAGAGAGCGGACGCAGTTACAGAGTTTATGGATTATAACGGTCTCTGGGGGGAGTTCAAAGTTTCAGGATACAAACGTCCAACTATGTTTCTGAAATGGGTAAAAGGTATTGAAGTTTACCCGGACGGAACTTTTGAGCAGTGTGATGATTGGATCGCCCCAAGATTCAGAAAGGAGTAGCAATGTCTTTAAGAGTAACAGAAAGGATTACAACTAAAGGACAGGACGTTAATCCTTATAAAATTAATGAAAAAGATTTAGCCAGACTTTACACAAGTCTGGCTAAACGTCTAAACCAGCGTATGCTTCGTTTGGAGAGAGCAGGCTTCACTTCTGAATCCGGTGGAGCTTACGCTGATTACAATGTAATTCTTAAAAAGTTCGGCTATAGCAAAAGAATAAGAGAAAAAATAAAATTTGATTATAGTGATCGTAACGTACTTTATATGCAGGTATCTTCCATGCGAAAGCAAGTGAAGATGATGCAAGAGATTCTTAAAGAAAAAAGTTCTACAGTGCCAGGTTGGAAGTCAATCATAAAAAAGAGACGTGAGAAACTGTCTGAATATGGTCTTGAATTCAAAGATACAAGTGAAATGAGTGCATTTTTTCAGTCATATGCTTTTGAACTTATAAGCCTGTTGTACTCTTCGGAACAGGCTGTAGAGTTCGTTGGAAAAGCTTTGCGAGACGGTGATACAATGAATGAAATAATTAGCAAATTGGAAGAGTTCAGAGACCGCACAGACATAGATAGAGCGGATGAAGTAGCAAAGTCACTAGGGTTCTCAGGAGAAGCAGAAGCACTGAAATATAAATACAAGAGGTAAAAAAAAAAAAAAAAATGGTTATAGCAGGATATCCAGTGATTTCATATAAAGACTACGATTATATGCGTCTTTTTGACGGTAATTTCATACGTAAAAGTAATGCAGGACATTATCAGTCTTTTTATGAAAAAATCATAACTGTAGACACTGAGACCTATGTGTCTGATAATGAAGACATTGGATGGATTACTGATTGGACTATAACGATAGAAAATGATAGCTGTTTGTATGGTAATCATGTACGTGATCTTATCAATACGATTGACCGGATCTGTGACACGCTTCATGCTGATAAAGAACATACAGTGCGATTTTATATACATAACCTATCATATGACTATATGTTTTTGCGGAATCATCTATTAGAGAAGTTTGGAGTTCCTGATCGTAAATTAGCCGTTAAAACTCACAGGTACGTATTTATGCAATGGCACTCTTTTGGTATTGAAATCCGTGATAGTGCTATACTTACTCAACGCACTCTTGAACGTCTCTGTAAGGACATGGGGACGCTTGAGAAAGCTACTGGTACGTGGGACTATAAAAAGAAAAGAACCCCTGAATCTGGGCGTACTGTAAAGGAATTAGCTTATGTCTGTGTTGATACTATTTGCCTGTGCAAAGCTTTACGGCTCTATTTATCGCAAAGAAACGTAAGTGTTGCTACTGCCCCATTGACAAATACAGGCTTTATCCGCAATCAAGCAAGGTCAAGATCACGCAAGGACAAGAAATGGCATAAGAAATTTATGTCAATGCAACTTAGTTTAGATCAGTACGAGTTGCTCACAGCCTGCTATCACGGTGGCTATACTCATGCGAATCGGTACTATGTCAATCAGTTAATTACTGAACTGGTGGAGTGCTACGATTTTACAAGCTCTTATCCCGCAAGAATCGTATATGAAAAGTTTCCTATGACAAACTTTGTTCCTACAAAGTTATCATTGCAGGAAATCATGGAACTAAAAGAAGATTATTGTTTTGCTGGCTATATACGATTGAAAAAGCTACGCTTGAAAAAAGACCATCCTATGCCACCGCTTGCTTTTCACAAAGCAAAAGTTTGCATATTTCCAGATGCAGATAAGATAAGTAAAAAAAAGAAAGCTATGGAATTGAATCTTGATAATGGTAAAATCGTTAATGCAGATCTTGTAATCTATCCGTTTACTGATCCGGATTTACAAGTCATTTTTGACGCCTATGACTTTGAATGGGCTGACGTTGCAAAAGTCATACGTGCAAAGAAAGACTACTTGCCTGATTGGATTATTAATTATGTGATAGAACTTTTCGAACATAAGAACACGTTGAAACATGCAGACCCAGTGCTTTATATGATTTCAAAAGGAGAACTTAACGGGATCTATGGCATGATGGTACAAAAGATGATTCAATCCATGTTTGAAGAAGATTACGAAACCGGACTATGGAATGAGGTTTTGAGCGAATCTGAATATGAGGAAAAGTTACAAAAGTATTACAAAAGTAGAAATTCTTTTCTACCTTATCAATGGGGTGTATGGGTCACTGCTTATGCTCAGGCAGAGTTATTTGAGCTTGGGAAGTGTTGCAAAAGGTGGTTATATTCTGACACTGATTCCGTTAAGGGTACGGAATGGGATAGGAAAAAACTTGCTGAGTATAATGAAAAAATCATGAAAAAATCAGAGCATCGAGGAATTGGAACGGTACTCTTTAATGGAGAATCACACACGCTAGGAATTGCTGAGCTTGACGGGATTTATAGTGAATTTAAAACAATGGGTAGCAAGCGCTACTGTTACCGTGAAAAAGGAAAGCTAAAACAGACCGTTGCAGGAGTTCCAAAAGACGGAGTGTACTGCCTTGACGACAATATAAATAACTTTGAAAAGGGATTTATATATAGAAATAGTATTACGTATCGTAGAAACTACCGTCGTGCGTACGACTGGAAAAAAGACCCAAGCTGGAAGCTTAAAACGGAATACCTCTATAGCAAAGGAATTAACAATATAACTGTTGACGGGTGCAAAATAGAGTATGGAAGTGCAATCCGTTTATCTGATACGGAGTATGAATTAGATCATACGATTCCGTATGATAAGGAAACAGGGTTGCCGTTGCCGTTTGAAACAAAAGATGTTTTATATAGTTAAAAAGGGATGCAAATTTGCATCCCTTTATTTTTGTTTTCACGTGAAACATTACATTGTAATGGATCCTCTGTGAATCTGTACCTGTGTTACGTTTGTCAAAGTTCTGTAGTTGTGTTTGTCATCACTAATGTCATACAAAGCAAGATAAACCTGTCTAGCTCGGAAATTAAACTGCGCCGGAATGTGATAAAAATCGGATCCAGATTTTACGATCACAGTCGTAGGGTAGCAGGTATAACCGTTTCCATCACCAACAAAACTGGTAGAATAAATACGTCCGAGATAGTATTCTGTGCCATTACAAACAACTACCCCGCTGTTTGGAATACAAACATAATCGCTCCAGATGATATTACTGGCATTTTCGCTGTAGTTTGTAATGAGCGTCCAACTAGACCCCGGAGCTGGTGTAAAATCTCCTGCTTCAAAGTTAGTGGGTACATCATAAAAGGATGGATGACAAGATCCGGTTTTTACTGCTTCCGCAAGGTAGGTAGCGAGTCGTTCCTGTCCGGTCGTGTTTGGATGAAAACCGTCCGACCCCATGAATCCGTCTGCGTGTAAAATATATTCACTTCCATTAAGATAGTTCCAATTTTTCCGCTGTGTGTTATACGCACTCTTTGCAATTTTGAACCTGTTCCATTGTGTACTGTCCACTGACCATGCAACCATTGCTACAAAAATTTTAGCGTTTGGAAAACGTGTTTGTGCTACCCCATAGAAAGCGTTGATCGCATTTTCAATTTCTGAATAAAGTCCGAACTCATTATAACCACCAACTACTAAGATCTGCTTTACAGATGGATCACCATCAATCTGATTCAGAAGCATAAGGAATGAGTTGTTGGAGGTTGAAAAAGAAGCACCGCCGTTGCTTTTGATAGTTACGTTATCAATAGAACAGTAATCTAAAAAGTGTTCTGTCCATGGAGTAATGTTTCCTTCCGGAGTATACCCTACTGTGTAGCTGTCACCAATAATGATAGTTCTACCACTTAAATCGAATAAACCGTCTCTTTTTGCAAGATCAGAAATCAGTTTACCCTGTTCGGTTACTGTGCCTTTTAACGGTTCAATTTCATCCGTCAAGATTTTTTTCGTGGCATCATCAACTACTTTTCCAATCTCTCCGGAATCTAGTGATTTTTTAATTGCTTCATCAATCTGTTTTTGTGCGGTTCCTTTTATGTCTGACCATTCTTTATGATCCTCTTCTGTCTGCTTTGCTACTTTTAAAACATAGTCTAAGTTCATGTCATTCATGGTACTGTGAGGGTACGTACTAATCATTATGCGTTCTCCTTTCTATATTAATAAACCAGAATCAGTAAGTCACTGGCAAATAATCCTGTACAGTAATCTATAAATGATTGCTTTCTCAGTTGGAGTTCCGATTCTAGCATTTGTTGTGAAGTAGTCACGCCTATGTTTCCGTGAATCTGTCCGGTGTGTGTAGTAGTTCCTTTTTCCGTATTTTTTTCAGTTCTGCCATACTCGATATTGTTTACTTCATGTCCAGAAGTTTCCATTTTTGTACTATTTCCGTAAGTTGTTGTATCTTCCTTTGACGGCTGATAACTAGTTGAATCAAAAGCACTTACTTTTTCTTCCAGTGTGTCGGCTCCTGTGTTTGACGTAACGGATCCTCTGCCTGCCTGTAAGGTGTTTTTGTCTTTACCACCTGTTACAGTGTTTCGTTCAATATCTGGCGAATCCGTCCAAGTCTCCTGCCTGTCATAGTTCTCGATCGGGTTGTATTCTTTCTTTAATGCAAGGAAAACCCGTTCAATGGAATCCTTCCATTTTTTTGACCATGCCGGAATAGCTGACTGTTTCATAAAATCACAATCCGGATAGAGTGGTTCGCAATCCCCATAGCTTAAAAGTAAACTGTCAATAAAGTTCTGTTTGTCAGCTTCTGCCGGAAAAGTCATGTTATCAAATAAGGTCTGGTCATATTCATAAAGTCCGGCTATTGTAATTCTATACATCCCCATCTGTTACACCTGCCTTTTTATAGTCTCTGATCTTTATGTTCAGATTTAAAGTAGGATAAAGACTGTTTGCCATGTCAACCCCTGTCTGCATTGTTTCTAGCCATGTAGTAAGTCGTGTCACAGATTCTATGTCGTTTTTTTCAGTTTCCAGAACATTTAAACGTTCTTTTTTATCAGATCCGACAGACGGGATTCCGACTTCTGTATCAAACTGGTCAAGAAGTTTCTCGAATACCTCAATTAACTCTTTTGAAATAAAGTTGTTTTTCAAATCTTTATTGAAAAACTCAAAAGGTTCTGAACTTTTTCCTCTCATGTTTGCGTTCTCATTTTCTTTTATTGAAAGATCATACGCAACTGCGGGGTTACCCTCCTGCACTTGGTCATAGACTTTTTCCAGTGTTTTTGCAGCACTTTTGTTTTTGGCGGCTATCATAAAAGCTAACTTGCTGTTGAATACGTTCATGTCAAAAGCAGAAGCTACCAGAGCCAGTTTATAACTATAATAACCGATAATGTCAAAAATTCCGCATCTTGACGGACGTAAATAGATTACGCTACAATCTGTACCAATCTTTAAATCCTGTAAGCTTATGTTTGCATTGGTAGCATATGTGTTAATGCTTGCAAGAGTTGGCTTGCAATACATGTCATATCCACTGATTGCAGGATACTGAGCGATCAGTCCATATGCAGGAGTGTATGTGATTGCGATAAATCCCCCACCAAGCAGGCAAAACTTAAAATAGTCAATGTCAAATTTTGCATTGTATGTTATATCGAAAATAGAACAAACTCTCTCATACAGCATACGATCAAACGTGTCAGTATATAGACTGTCTGCCTTGATCCCCGATGGTTGGAAGTAATTTGAAATGATATTGATTTTATCAAATCCAATTGGACACCACATAATTTTTTCACCTCTTTCTATGTTTCACGTGAAACATTATTCATAATAAAAACCACTATTTAAGTAGTTGTTTACTGCTTCTTGATCTCCGGTAAATCCACTTATTTCTATTGATGCGTTTCTGCATCTGAGATAGCCGGAACAGGTTGAAATCTTGCGAGTGTTTCCATCTGCATACCCCTCACTTGCACCGTTCGGGGCTGTGCTCGTTCTTGTATAGCAGATTACGGACGCGTCAAGATTATTGAGAATCCCCCCCACTGATCCAACCGCACCAATACTTGTGACTTCTGGTGATAAAATGGAATGTACAGTATTAAGTACTCCGGAAGATACACCAAGTGCATTTCCTGTCATAGTAGATGAGACGGTGGATACACCACCGATCAATGCATCACCAATGTTTACATTTGCACCTGCTATGTTTACAGGAACCGTCATCTGACATTGATAATGACCTATTACACTACTTCCAGATTTTAGCCATACATCAGATATTCCAGAATATGCATCGAAATAGTAATCGGCTAATAACTGACCTTTATTTGTCTTTGTAATATCTACCGGAACTACTCCAACGCAAGGAAGTTGTACAAAGTAACGACTAAAATTACCATTGTAAAAACGAAAATCTGTATTAGAATAAAGTGGATTAGTCAGTTCAAGATTGTAGGAAAAATGCACCACCGGACTATTTGAAGCACCACCAATCAATAAAGCCTGCACACCGGAATCCCAATACCCAAGATTTACCTCATTCATCATTGACAAAAAATTACTTGAACGAAAGGGTAACCATTTGAGATCAATAATGTATTTGGCAGGATCAAAAAGAAACTTTGTTGTTACGTTATCAATAAGCTCTTGGAAGTTATCAGCCGTATACATGAAACTCACAATCAAACCTAACTGTTTTTCCGTAACATAGTAAGTTTCAACCCCTGCCATACCTACAATGCGCATGATATAGTTTCCTGCATAGCCATTAACAAATACATTGAGTGGCTGTGTTACTATAGTGTCCTGCTTCTGCCACTCCTCAGTGGATAAATAAAGCGGATCATCAAGCAAAGGATCTTGATGGTTTGAGCGTTCAATGAAGCAGGTATAATTACCGATTTCATTTTTGTAAGTTGCCAAGAGATCCTCAGTACAACTAATTTCAGTTTGTCCTGCATTGATTGAAGTAGTTGAATCAACAAAATAATAATGATCTGCCCAATTTGCATAGTTAAATTGTAAGATCTCATTCATTGGTCTTTGTAAAATAAACGTAGGATTCTGAAATGTAGTTGCAGATTTTAAAAGGCAGGGGACTTCTGTCCCCTGCTCTGTAGGGCGTTTTGTAGAATTTTTTCTTTTTGAAAAATGATACAAAAATATTTCTGTCATGATAGGTATATTTCTCCCTTTGAAGTAATGGCACAGATCCAACCGGATGGAATCCTAACCCATGTTGCTCCTGTCTCATCCTTTTTGACTTCCTTTACAGTGACTGTGGTTCCTTTTTTCAAGCACCCATCTGAATAAGCGTGCTTCATTCCATCCACTGTCAGCTGTGCATACTCTTTGATCTGTCCCCATATGCTATAGCGTACATGCAAATGATCTACTCTGGTCTTATAACTTTTTCCAATCAAATAACTCAATGATTCTTTATAATCTTCATCCCACACTCTGCGGATGCAAGTTAAATCAGACCTGCGAGTGACAAGGCTTTTGACTACTCCAACTCCGGGATTGTCAGCAGTGTTTTTTCTACCGCCTCTACTCTCAATCATATAGCCGTTGCCAATAAAAATTGCACAGTGAGTAACTGGATAGCCAAAAAAGAGAAAGTCACCTACTTTTTGTTGCCCAATCGGAATCTTTGTTCCAATCTTGGAATAACCGGAAGCAGTAAGTCTTCCGACATTTGAGCCGGCTGTTCTCTGGATCCAGTAAAGCAATCCAGAGCAGTCAAGTCCATGTGCGGGTGTTGAACCACCCCACACATAAGGAGTACCAATTAAATTATTTGCATATACTACGAGTTCATTCGCTGTCATGTTTATACCTGCTTTTCTAAGTGTTCAATTAGCGAGTTCATTTTTTCAAGGGCAACTGTGTTATTTTTAATCACATTTGATAAGTTGTCAACCTCGTCTTTGTGTTCCTCATTGAGTTTATCAACTCGTGTGTTGGTCTGGTCGTACATGTACTTCACAAAGTATGCCATGACACAACAGCATACGATCGGAAACGCATAGTTTCCTAAGATAGTTAAAAATGTGTCCATCATTGCTAACTCCTCTCAAAATTCAATTCAACTAATCCGTTGTAACTGTTAAACATAATAATTGGGTTTCCGTCATAATTTAATGTAACATATTATACATCCTCCCCGATCACATACAGGATTCCGTTATGCGTGAAGTTGTTCCAGTAGTTTTTTCTGGAATGTACAAACATGTTATAGTAGCCCCCTCGGCTGTTGAACGGAGTTGTCGAACTGTAATCAAACTGCCAGTTGACCCCCATAGCACGACGGTCATACAGTACTCCCAGAACATAAGGTAAGTTGACCTCTGTTTCTGCCTGTTTTGCTTGTCCATCTTCACCAATGATTGACGGAGTAATCTGGATAGCTGATTCATTATCAGGTGACTGCCACCAGTTTACAAGTTCTTTGTTCTCGATCTGTAAATTTTTATCATCAAACACATACGGTAATGTCTGTGTTTCAGAGTCGATCCAGAAACTTGACAGCATCATAAGTCGCTGATTTTCTTTCCGTGTGAATCTCAAAAGGTCTTCAAAGCCTTTGATAGTAAATCTGTACTTAGTTGATCTCTCTGTCAGCTTTTCAGAATCAAGTTTGATTCGAGCAACAACGAACGGCATAAACTTATTACGGTGCTCGGAAAGTAACTGCTTTCTTGTGTACTGTGTTCCGTTCTCTGTGTTAAACTCATGTGCAAGGTCAACTTTCATACCAAGAGATGATAAGCCAGCCATATAGTTTAGCATGGTTGCACGACGTTCACTCTCACGATCTGTCTCAATATCATTATGAAACTCAATCATAACAGCTTCGTAAAATCTGAGAAATTCTTCCTCGCTAGAAAAAGCAAGTGCCAGCTGGTCACGGAATCTTGTGATTGATCTCTGTAACAACTTTGTTCCGTAAAACTTGAGTTCAAGTACTTTCGGCTTGTGAATCTTATACATGTCAATAGACTTGCCATCATCCAAAGTGTTTGAATTCTGCTCTGTGTTCCAATCATCAGAGCGTTCTGCATCCATTGACAGGGACGTAATCTCTCTAACGATAGCACCCCAACGAACATTTGTCTGTTCGACTGTCCTTAATTTACCAGTATAAGATTCATTTGCAAAATACGTTTCCGCAAATACTGTAGACATAGTTTTCAGTGTGTTTTCTACTCCTGTACGTAACAGTGTACCCCCAACGGAAACAAAAGAACTTGTGTCAGTCGCCACAAGGTCAGAACGACCTGTAGCCTGTTTAGCAATGGAACTAATAAGAGTATAGGCATCCTGCGGAATTAAACTATTTACAGCCAATTTAATACACTTCCTTTCTAATTCATGATCTTCAACATATCATTGATAATGTCTTTTTCTGTTCTTGGTGAATTTACCCCACCATTTCCAGTATTCTGAATATTTGAAGCCTGAATAGTGGCTGTCAATTTATTGATAGCGTCAAGCACCATCTGGTTCTGGTTCTGATTCTGGTTCTGATTCTGGTTCTGGTTCTGGTTCTGGTTCTGGTTCTGATTCTGGTTCTGGTTCTGGTTCTGGTTCTGATTCTGGTTCTGGTTCTGGTTCTGGTTCTGGTTCTGCCCTGCGAATCCAAGGATTTCAGTTTTTGAAAAACCTGCATTTGCAAGTACAACTAAATCTTCAATTTTCATTTTTGTTTTTTCTCCTTTCTTGAGAAAAGAAACAGATACTAATGAATAAAATAATAAGGGAAAACTTACGGGTAATCATCCCATTATAGCATCCGTTTCCGACGGTTGATGTGCTGTTTTCCCTTAATTTATGTATATCATATATTGAAAATTTTATCAAGATAAAATTTTACAGTCAGATTCTGATAAGAAATTCTATTACTAATAATATAGTTGTATACCCATGAATAATAAAACTTAAACTGAGATTTCCCTAACTCACTGTTAGGAAAGCTATCTTTGCACGTTCCGGAAATATGATCACTTATGTAAAGTTTAGCTTCATTTTTGTGTTCATAAATCCCAAGTGAACCGACTATGCATATCAATCTATATTTTCTCAAATCTTCCGACTGTATAAAACGGGTGTCATCATATGCAAATTCATTGTCGAGAGCCATTTTTTCAAAATCTGTACTTCCAGTAAGAGCCTTATAAAGAGCTGTCTTTCTTTTCTTTTCTGAAATGGGGCTTTTGTTAATCAAAATAATGATTATTCCGCGATCTTTTAATATGGAAAACTCCTGTCCGGTCTTCTTCATTTTTTCTAAGTTTGAAAGCAACCCAAAAGAATGGATAAGCGGAGAGTCAAGAGTGTTACTATTTGAAACAATCCACCAACGAAAAGGCTTTGCACCAAGTAACTCACGGTTGGAAGAAATAGTTTCTACTCCATTCAGAAAAGCATCCTCTTCACCTTTAATTCTTTTGTCAAGCTTCTCAGGAATAAATTCATCATAGATTCCTTCTGAAAAGCCGGATCCTGAGAATCCTCTATTATTCATTAAACTAGTAAGACTAAAAGCTTCACCATGATAAATCTCCTCTCCGGCTTCGTTGATTTCTTGCAATGATACCCGGCTTTTTTCCCCTTTTACCTTTTTGAAATAGAAATGCCTATGAAGATCATGATTAATGTCAATCCAAGGATTCATAGTATCAACTAACACGGAATCTATTTGAGTTGTTTTTCTTCTCATATATATTACTTTTTCATCCTTTGAAAAAACATCCTCAATGAAATGTTTAAAGATCCCATATGTTTTTCCGGTACGACGAGCACCGATAATGAAGATAAAATTTATCTCATTTTTTTCACAAGTATTTACGATTTTTGGAATGTCTAACCATCCGTTTTTATCATATATATTCATTTGATACTCCTTTACTGAAAAAAAAGGTGTACTATAACAGTACACCTTATAAGTTTTATGAAAAATGTGCTTTACCTGAGTTATCAGATTTATTAACTACTTCATTGTATTTTTTTATACAAGCGTCTTCCAATAATTTTTTATATTCTTTGTCCAAGATATATGCAGTATCGTGAAAATTATCATCACTTCCTTTTTTACTTGGAAATGCCAAAAACAAACTATTTTTCCACTCAATCAGTGTGAATCCTTTTATAACAAACGTATCATCTAAAGTCAGATCGATAAAGGCTTTTGTTCTGGAATTACCATCATAAGGATGGCAGGTAATTTTGATATGCGATTTTAACATTATTTAATCTCCTTTTTTTACTAATAAATTATATTCACTTGGTGCTGTAAGTGACTGTGTTACTTCATAAACAAACAACCCATTTCTTTTCAAGAATGAATAAACACAGTTTACATTATTCAAGCACAAACGCCTTTTATATAAAGTGCCGTTTATGTACAGATCGAAATATTTTGAATTTATCATATTGCAAATTTCAATAAATGTTATATGTTTCCTATGAATAGGGATTAACGTATCATTATTAAAAAATACGCTAATTGCGTCATTTAAGCAATCAACTAATGATGGAACTTTATTAACATAAATAAGTTCACTCGAATAAACGTACTCTTCTTTATTTTCATCAACAAAAGTTGATTCATAAGAAGTAATATGGACAGTAAACATATTGCTTACTTCACCTCTTTTTTCTCTCCCGGTGATTTTACAAGATTGTAATTCAAACATGATTTTTTTTTTTTCTCCTTTACATATTTGCTAATTAATTGTTGCAAGCTAATAGTAGCACTTTTACATATAAAAGTCAACGGTTTTT
>ERZ1673752.4276-NODE-4276-length-12155-cov-9.462479_pt1 | contig 12155 bp, 14 predicted proteins | sample MGYA00580195_ERZ1673752 | MGnify/ENA primary metagenome ERZ1673752 (study PRJEB41218, sample SAMN15661744) | gut metagenome | host: Homo sapiens | place: Canada: London | collected 2015-08-20/2019-03-30 | study: EMG produced TPA metagenomics assembly of...
TACCTCCGGAACCTACAACTGTCTTTTATACCAGCCTTGTACGGGCAAGTAATAATAAAATTCCGGTTCCCAGAAACATTATTGAGTATTACCGCGGCTTTATGGATAAAGGGCAGATAGATAATATGGATCTGAGCATGCTAATTGTCGCTGACGAGTAGGCGGGGTGAAAAGTGACTTTTGAAGAAGCAGCTATAATACCTAGTGAGGAAGAGCTAGATGAAATCTGGGAATTTGTTATTCACCAGTCTGAAATAGATTCACCCTTCGGCAATATCGTTAAATCAGAACTAAAACTTTTACCTTCGGAACCGGATACCATTTTTATTTGCTCCATGATGGAGGCCATCAATCAAGACGCCCCGGTTCCCAGGGGAGTCATTGATTATTACCGTCATTTTATGGATCAAGACAAGCTAGATCGTATGGATTTAGAAGATCTAGTTGTCGCTGACGAGTGAGCAAAAAATGATTCTTAAGGATCCGGATTTGAGCCAGTGAAGGAGAGTGAGCGAGATGGAGGATCGGCGTGAAGTCATGTCTGATGGTTCGGTTTATGTAGAACCAACTCCCGAAGAGGAAAAAGACATGGAAGACATTGCCGTCCGCTGGAAAGAACTAGCCCCCGATTTTGCAAAGGATGTCGATAACATCCGGATGGAAGCACACGGTGAACCTACCACTGTTCTAGACATACTCATTGCTTATTGTTATTTGAACGAGATTGAGGTTCCTCAAGAAATACAAGATAGATGCCAGCACTATATAGAACTGGAAATCTTACAACCCTAAAAATAGAAAAATAAGCAAACCCGTAAGCACGATGGTTAAAGCGAAGTCAATAAGACATAGTTAAGCTTTCCGGTTAGAGAATAACCGTAATGGAATAAGCAGAGTCTCCATCACTGAGGATGTTATTTAAGGAACTTCTCCCCTAAAATTAGAAGTATGGCTGATATCCCTATGCCCTGGAAACCTCTGGAAGAGCGGAATTGGCTCGAGCTGATTAGGACACCGCTTACTCCGGAGGAGAACGAGCGGTACTCGGATGAGGATCTTTATGAACAATTTGTTCGGGTGGGAGAAGAACAGGGCTTTTACTTCTGGCTACCGCAAATTCGTGGAGAGGTTCCTATGGGATGACCTTTATTTTATGAATAGCTAACACAGCATCCAGATTTTTGTTGACTTAAATTTAGTAGCTTCCAACTCGAAATTAAATTCTCCTTGTTATTGCGTCGCCTACAATTAGTTTATGGCTAATATCTCGGTGCCCTGGGTTCCATTGGAGGAGCGTGATTCGCTTGCTCTTTGCGCTACTGTGCTTACTCCGGAGGAAAATGAGAGGTATTCGGACGAGGGTATTTACGAACAGTTCGTTCGGATTGGGCGTCCTGAAGCGTTTTATTTCTGGCTTCCACGAATCCGTGGCGAAATCCCTAGAGGTCAACCGGACTTTTATGAATAGCTAAACGCTGCGAACTATCGCAAAAAATCCTAACTGGGTTTTGAGCTAGGGTTGAGGGGTGCAAATCGAGTATCAAAACCACCTGAAACCGGATCAGCCTGCAATCTTGGTTCATGAACTTTTGGAACAGGCTTTTGGCCCTGAAGAACTGGGGGATCCGGAAGACTTAATCGCTCAACTGCAGACGGGGCAGTTCCAGACTTTTTCTGCTTGGGAGGGCGCGCGCCCGCTAGGGGCAGCGATAGCATGGCCGGCAACCAGCGAAATTACCTTGCTGAGCTGGCTAGCGGTCAGTTCCCGCACTCGCGGTCACGGGGTGGGCTCTAAACTTTTCCGTCAAGCAATTTCCGCTCTAGAATCTAGCAATAACCCCCTGTTGATCCTGGGAGAAATTGAGGATCCACAGCTCCATACGGCCTCTGCGGAGCACGGGGATCCGCAACGTCGTTGGGCTTTCTACCAGCGCCTGGGGGCTAAACACCTGGACTTTCCTTTCGTGATGCCGCGCCTGAGCGCGGACGTGCCAGTGGGGGAGGATATGTGGCTTCTCAGTTTCGGAGGACGCGCTCATGCCGGAATCGAGGCTAGTACCGGCAGTCTTGCGGGGCAGGGCTTGGCTCGTCCTCTAGAAAAATTCTTAAAAACCTACCTAGAAGACAGCGGCGAAATCCGGAACGCCGACGGAAAATACCGTACCGAGATCGAAAAAATGCTGGCCGCTGCCGCAAACCTGGATTAATCCTCTAGAGCGAATCTAACGCTAGCACCCCAACGCTATCTGTAGTGACTTGAAGTCATTTTCGGTTGCTTGGAATAAGGTTTTCCTGGAGGGCGCGGGCGGGCTAGGCTGGTTAATAAAGAAAGTTAGTTCTCCTTTTGGGATTGGGGTGAAGCATGGAGGAACAGTCCGTGCAAGTAGAGGCACCGATTCCCGGGCGCATTGTGAGCTTGCGGCAGGTACCGGATTTGGTGTTCTCCGGCATGATTGTGGGGGCGGGAGTGGCCTTGCGCCCGCTGCCGGGATCGAAAGAGGTGACTGCGGTAGCCCCCATTTCGGGGCGCTTAGTTAAGTTATTTCCCCACGCCTTTATGATTACCAGCGGGGAACAAACGGTATTGGTGCACTTAGGGATTGACACCGTGAAGATGCGGGGGGATGGTTTCACCTGCCACGCCCTCGAAAATGAAATGGTTAAAGCTGGAGAGCCCATTACCACTTTCTCGGTTAAACAAATTGAAAAGGCTCGCTACTCGCCGCTATGCCCGGTAGTGGTATTGGATTCCACCCCCTCTGACCTGGGTAATCTCCGCCCGGAAGGTAATCAGGTGGAAGTCGGGGATCTACTGTTCGAAATTAGCGCCACTCCTGCCGGCGATCCCAGCGAGTGGTGACCCCCGCACCCTGGTTCCCGTAGACAGAGAGTGGGGGCGGATTCCTTTGGAATCCGCCCCCACTTTTGTTCCCCATCTCAAGCAAATAAGGAGATACCAATACGCTCAATCCTTATTGCTGGTATTAACTCTAAGGTACGTTCCTGGAAAGGAATATAAATGAACCTGGAAGTAGCCTATACGTTTGGTAAAGACTGCAGTTCAAAACGGTTCCTGAAGGATTTCTCTATTTTTCCCAAGAAGTTTCTGTAAACTAAAAACCCTGGTAGTGGCTATAAGATGTAAGTTATTGTTTGTTAACTTAGCGATCTACAGGGGGGACTAGGCGACTCACCCAAGCGACTATCTGGTCACGTAGAAAATCAACTTTTTCCGCATTCGCGAAACTGCCATCAGGTTTGCGGTAGTTGGCAGGAAGTTGTCCGTAAAGGCTGAGCTTTTCTAAGAACAGTAATTCACAATTGGGAGGTAGCAACGCCTGGGGATCCTCCAGTAGGGGTGCAAACCATTGGGAAGCCAAGGTTTGAGGGTCAACTACAAATAAAGCCGGTAACGCAATATCGTGTAGTAACTTCTCCGTGTCGACCATGGTTAGTTCCGCCAGGGTGCGTTTGCCGATTACAAAATAAGGACGACTCGCACCTTGGTCATTGGGAATCCGAGTATGCCCTACCCGCTCTAATTCGGCTAGTTGGGAGGAAGAAAACACGTCCTCCCAAGGAACCTCGGCGGGACCGAGGATCGGGGCGGTTAATACTAGCGCCTGTACCTTGTCTGGCACGGCGCGTAACGCTACCAAGGCACCCGACCCATCGGCATGCAGCACCTGTTGGTCAAAACCACGTTCAGACAGCCAGCCGCAAGCAGCCTTTAGATCCTCGATCTGATTTTCCAAACTGATCACATCATCCGAGCTATGTCCGCAGCCCGAAAAATCTAATTGCAAAGTGCTATACCCTGCAGCGCGATAGGATTTTGCGAAGGCATCGAACCATCCTAAACCGTGTCGATCAAGCAAAAATGAATGCGCGAAAACCACTGCGCGGTTACTGGCGTCCACTGGAACTACAAAGTCGGCCGCCAAGGTTACCCCCCGAGAAGTGGGGATGCTGATTTCACTCATATATCCACCGTAAACGGTGAGGCATAAAAAATGTTGTGAAAAAATACAAAAAACACTTAAGGAAAACTTTTACTATTTTCGCATAAGACCCTGGTAGATCCGTGAGATAGAATAGCTAACAGTTGTTCTTATCGACGTGAAAGGTGTTGACCGTGGGGAAAAAACTATTGACCGTCCTCGGTATTGGTGCTGGTATTGCGTTAGTTCGCCGCGAAATTCGTGATAATCCTGAGGGTGGGGTAGCTAAAACCGTTAACGCGGTGACTTCCAATCCTCAGGTGCGCCGGGCAGGAGACGCCACCAAACAAAAAGCTTCCGAGCTTTTTCGTCGTCAAGGGGAAGCTGTTACCGACAAGATTGCGGATGCAGTCAAAGAACGAATCTTTGGAGTACCGCCGGCTAGTAAATCGGAACCAGAATTCGTAGATGTAGAGATTGAGGAAATAACCGTTGAAGGACCGGATTCCCGACTCTAAAATTACTGATCCAGTCAAAGTATCTCCAGTTTCCAAAAAACAACTGCGGCGGTGGCGCAAATACCTCGCGGAAGAACGTCTAGAGGCTGATACTTACCGCTATCTAGCACGACGGCGGAGCGGAGATGAACGGGAAGTTCTCCAAGAATTATCAATCGCCGAAGAACGCCACGAACAGTATTGGTTAAATCTATTGGGGGAGGACGCGCTTCCTACCCCCCGGGCAAGCTTGCGTTCGCGCCTCCTCAATTTTTTTACTCGGATTTTCGGGACCATCTTTATGTTGGCGATGATGCAGCGGGCGGAGCAGCGGCATGACTATGAGGCTGACCTGGATGTTCCCAAGGAAATCGTGGCGGATGAAAAAATTCATTCCGAGGTGGTGCGAGGCTTAGCAGCCCGGCAGCGTGCCACGATTTCGGGTAGTTTTCGAGCTGCGGTTTTCGGTGTCAACGATGGCTTGGTATCAACCTGCGCGCTCATTTTGGGAGTTTTTGGTACCGGAGTTTCCAAAACCACCATTATTGTCACTGGGCTTGCCGGTCTGCTTTCGGGGGCGCTGTCGATGGGGGCAGGGGAATATGTTTCTGTGCGTTCTCAAACTGAGCTTTTGGCTTCTTCTTCACCAGATCCTGAGTCCGAGCACGCCATCGATAAATTGAATATGAATGAAAACGAATTGGCTTTAGTGTTTCGGGCGCGGGGAGACGATGCCGAAACGGCAGACCGGAAGGCTGCTGCCGCTTTTTCCAAGATCAGAAAAGGTGGACATGCCTACTTAGAGTCGAATAGTCAGGAATACGAAGAAATCGGTACCGGTATGAAAGCCGCGATTTCTTCATTTACTTTTTTCGCTATCGGAGCTTTCATTCCGCTTTTCCCGTTTTTGCTGCCGCTGTCGCCCTTGCAAGGTGCGGTAGTGGCCGTGGTTTTAGTAGGTTTGGCGCTAGTTATCGTGGGTGGAATCGTGGGGCTATTGTCGGGAGTGAATCCGGCTCCGAAAGCGCTGCGACAACTCTTGATTGGGTATGGAGCGGCGGGAGCCACCTACCTGTTGGGGTTAGGGATCGGCACCCAGCTTTAACAAGCTTAAATCCCGCTGTCGGTAGCTGAACTGTTAACCGAATTCTCCCGGGAGTCGGGGTCTTCAGGGTATCCGTTCCCCTCACTGTCCAAGTTATCGTCACCCTTAGTTTTTCGACCATTATTTTTATCGCGCCATCGTAAAATCTGCCGAAGCTGACGGGGAGTGAGAGTGATCCTGATATCCGGAGCCTCGGGAAGCACCCAGCCTCGCCACTGGGATAAGAGCACAAATACCAGGGCGGTAATAATCGAAAGCGCCATGCCTAGTACTGGCATCCCAAGTTTGAAGAAAACCACCATTATTACTGCGGAGGTCGCAGCGGGAGTGGCATAAAGGTTAGCTCCTCCAAAAATCTTAGGGATTTTTCCCACCATCACATCCCGGATGATGCTGCCCCCTAAGGCTGTGGTTAGTCCCATCATTAGTGCAGGCAGTATCCCTAGTCCGAGGCCGAGAGTTTTTTGGGCGCCTGTGGCAGCCCAGCATCCTAGGCAGAGGGCGTCGGCTACAGTTATCAGCCGGTTTGTCCATTTTGATTCTAGACGCCAAAAAAATGCCACGGCCGCCCCCAGGAGGGCACCCCCTAGATAAAAAGGATCCGTGAATGCCACCGGAATTTGTTGTAGCAGTACGTCCCGAGTCATCCCGCCCCCTAGTGCGGAGATAACCGCGAGGGTAGCGAATCCTACCGCATCGAAATGGCGTTCTCGAGCAAGTTTTGCTCCAATTATCGCGGCACAAAACACTCCGGTCACATCTACTACTCGGAATGCGGACTCGAGTACTTCGGGGCCAAAAGAACTTGTGGGCATACCTATATTTTTGTCTTTTTCCCCCTAGTTTTTCCACTCGCGGGTTTATCGCCACCCCAGCTTTCCCTCCATTTTGAGGTACGCAGATACGTAGAAGCGGGCGTTTATCGGAGTGGGGCGGGGCAGTGAATAGGCACGATGGCGATGGGAAAGCATGGGTGCGGAAAACTGATTACCGCAGAAGGAGATTTTATCCGAGCAGGCGCGGTGGGCACGTAGGGGTGGGTTTTATCCGAGTAGGTGCGGTGGGCATAAGAATTCGGGAAATGCTTTGGTATTTTTCGAATTCTTGGGCAGGAGGGAAAATCTCCCCTTGCAGGATTTAGCTACCGATAACTGCGTTAAGCGGAGATTATGTCATCGATTTTGCGCTTGGAAGGTAGTCCCGCCAACAGTAATACCCCCGCTAAGGACAAGATGGTATAGAACCAGAACAGGCGAGAAAATCCTTCGTTTAAACCCATCTGGAATGCGGTCTCTATCTGGTCGCGGTGGGATTCAATATCTTGCAGATACTTAGCTCGCATCTGCTCCATACCAGGAGGCACCGTTCCCATCTGGGCTTTCATCTTCGCTTCTTGCTGATCAAACATATAGTTCGCGATGTCTTTACTGCGATCTACCACGTTGGTAACATCGACGGTTTTAATTTTGTCTTGCAGAGAAGCAGGCATATCGGACATCTTGAATCCCATATCCGTTTTCCTCTTGGGGGCGGCAGCTTCCGGACTGGGCTTTTGCCCCGGAACATTTGTCTGCGCGTTAGAGGGCATGGTCTGCCGATTGGTTTTGCCCTCAGGACTTATTCCTGAAGGCATGCTACCGCTAGTATTGGGGGCTGCCGCGGTCATAGCGGGCATCGCCGGCATTTCCATAGGGGGCATTGCGTCCATGACCTTGCCGGAAAGTCCTCCCATCGCGGTAGCGAGTAACCCTACTAAGATCGCGGGAGCCAAAGTGGTGCCTAAAGAGCGGATTAGAGATAGGGTTGCCTGACCGGAGTTGGCGTCAGTTTCTGGGATCAAATGCAAGATTAGGTAGGTTAATGGCGCGCCCATTAGGAACCCTAGTCCTAGTCCCATCACAAAAATGGAAACTGAGTTAGAAAGAATACTTGGGTGGGCGCTTGCCCAATAAATCAGCATAAATCCGGCGATCGTGGAGATCACTACGCCAACTCCTAGAACTGCGCGAGGACCGAAACGGTCAGTTAGCCGTCCACTTAAAGGCGCGCCGACTGCCGAGGCCACGCCAATAATAATCGTGGGGTAACCACCGGCTCCTGAGGGTAGACGCATGCAATTTTCGGCGAATTGGGGGATGAACATGACGGTCATCATTAAGATGCCAGACACTGCCCCGAACATTAGGGTGCAGCCTACATTGATCGTACCGAAATATTTGAAATCGATGAGGGGATCGCGGGCGCGTTTTTCTGCCACCCAAAATACTGGCAGTAAGATTACGAAAAGCAGTAATCCTACCCAGACGTCACGATCCTGGATCGACTTGCTAATGTTGGTGAAGTCGAGATTCTGAAAAGCCCACAGTAGGGCAGTAATCATTATTACCAGGATAAATACGCCTGGTAAATCTAGTTTTCGATCTGAACTTTGATCCTCTTGCGGCAGTGCCCAAATTCCGAGGGCGACTACGATTACAGCAATCGGAACATTAATGTAGAAGATCCATTGCCAGTTTTCTTGTCCGGCGATATCCAAAACTAAAGAACCTGCGGAACCACCGAATACTGAGGCGACGCCGTACACCATGCCGACTAGCCCCAGAGCCATTCCTCGCTTGGAGGGAGGAACAATGGTTCCTACTGCGGCCGTTGCCACCGGCATCATCCCGCCCCCTCCGATTGCTTGGATCGCGCGGGAAGCGAGCAGCAACCCTAGAGAGGAGAAATCTTGTGCTAGTCCACATCCTAGGGAGCCAAGTCCAAATAACCCAATTGCCAGCACGTATACTGGCTTACGGCCAATAATGTCCGCGATTTTTCCGATTACTGGAATCGCTGCCGCATATGCGAGGGTGTAAATAGTAAATACCCATACCCCTACCTTGTCATCGACTCCGAGCCCGTTTTGAATAACAGTACGCGCCGGGTTTACGATCCCCATATCTAGGGCACCCATACCAATTCCCGCTAAGTAGAGGACGAGGACGAGTTTCCAGCGCTTAGGAGCGGTAAAGTCGGTGCTTGCGGCCTCGACTTTCCCCTTGGCCGCTTTAGTGGTTTCTTTCGCTTCTGCTTTCCCTGCGATTTTCGCGGGATTGAGTTCAGTGCTCATTTCAGATCCTTAGTTTTGCCAGTGATATTTGCCGACAGACTTAATCTTCGAGGTCGTGGGAGGTGTCTACGGATTCCACGAATTCCCGCAGCATTTCGGTAAAGATGGTTAATTCTTTCTGACTGCGTCCGGCAAATAACCCGTTAAGACCGGCCTCCATGGGGGCAGTAAAATCGTGACCGATCTTTCCGCCTTTTTCCGAGATGCGCAGGACGGTCTTGCGTCGGTCGACCTCATTACTCTCCCGATTTACGTAGCCTGATTCCATGAGGCGGTCGGTTAAGTAGCTAACCGCCGCCCGAGTGATGTGCAGTTGTTCGGCTAGTTCCGAGGGAGAGAGGGGAGTCCCTGCCAGTTCAGCTTGCCAGATTTGTAATAGCGCCTCCCCGTCTTTTCCGTGTAGTCCCATTTTTGAGGAATATCGGTTAATCAGGTCATTTGAAGCAAATACCATTCTGTGCAGTTCGTAGAGGAGCCGGTCGATGAGTTCCTCGCGTCCCTTAGTAGAGTGTGCAGCACTATTCATATAGTTAAGTATATTAATAATTAAGAAACTTAAGCAATTTGAATTTAAAACTACCTACCCCGCGCAGCCCCTGTCCCACCGGGGTTGTTGTCTGCAGAGCCGGTTTTTCCGAGTAGGTGCGGTGGGCATAAGAATTCGGGAAACGCCGCTACGTTTTCCGAATTCTTGGGCAGGAGGAAAAATCTACCCCTGGGGCATGGGGCTACCAACACTCGCTGACTATTACCGAACCAGGCTAACCAGCGGGAAGGGGTTGCGCGGGGCAGGAAGCCGCCACTGCCGCCATCGCCCGTTTTTCCTCCTGCGTAACCCATAGCTGCCACTTCAGTTTTACCGCAGTCTGTAAAGCCACATACTGGCAATGGAAACCTTTATTAGACGGCAGCCAGCTCGCGGCATCTTTGTCTTGTTTATCTTGATTGGAGGAGCCGTCAACCGCCAGCAGATTCAACGGATCGTTGGCGAACTGTTCACGAGCCTTAGCGTCCCACCCGCTGGCTCCGGTTTTCCACGCATTAGACAGGGCGACTACGTGATCTATTTGCACCTTGTTGGAGCTTTGGGCACCTTTGTGAAACTGCTGGTAGCGGCCAGTGTAAGGTTCGGTGAACTCTCCGCTAACCACTACACAGTCACGGGTTCCCGGCTTGGTGTGTACCTGGGAAAGGTCACGCTTTAAAATATCGTTTCGGGTATCACAACCATTGTGATCAACATCTGCCCAGCGGATCCCGAATTGGGAACGCTGATAGGGGGAGGAGCTTTCCCACTCGCCCTCAGGTAAGGAGGCAACTGCCTTGACTAAATCGGTTTGCACCGATTCGGAGAGGATTTGATCCGCGCTTTTTCCCCAATCTGGAAGTGTTAGTTTGGGGGCTCCCTTGGTGGAGAGTCCCGCTAAATCAGGGCCTAGACCAGGAATAAAAGCCCAGGCTAGCAAGGCAAGAATAAAAGTGGCGATTATGCGGTTTCCCCAAGAACCCTTGCTTGGCTGCCGCCAGCGTCTACCTCGCCTACTATACCCCATATAGCTATTGTGCTCATTTCGCGGCGGCTTTCCTACTTAGCCGTACCGCTGCCGGAAGTATTGGCTTTCTTCTCCCACGGTGCACAATAGAAGCATGTTCACGCTTTCCCAGGTAGGTGCCCTCGCCCCGGAGCTGCCGGCGACTAGGATATTGCCGGAGCTGAAAGACGCCCTCGAAACCGTAGGAAAAGCAATTGTTACGGCAGCACCGGGATCAGGGAAAACTACTTTGGTTCCTCCTTATTGCTGGGCGCTTGAGGACGCGCGGGCAAAAACTAGCGTCGAGGCAGCGGGGGTAATCGTAACCGAACCGCGCCGGGTTGCTGCGCGAGCGGCGGCCAGTTACCTGCAGACATTGCTGCCCAAAAATGAAAATAGATTAGCAGCTCAAGTGGCATTTTCAGTCCGAGGAGAATCTACTCGCAGCCGCAATACCCGCTTAGATTTTGCGACTGCCGGCCTGTTTTTGCGGCGTTTGTTGGTAGACCCGGAAGCTTCTGGTATCGGCACCGTGATCATCGATGAGGTGCACGAACGTTCTTTAGAGACTGATATTTTATTAGCTCTACTCTGCGAAGTACGGCAGCTGCGCCCGGAGCTGCGGATAGTGGTGATGTCGGCGACTTTAGATAGCGATCTTTTCCGCCAGGTCTTAGGGGAAGATACTCCCGTTTTAGAGGCGGAGGGCAAACTTTTTCCCCTGCAAGAAGTATTCGCACCGCCGCCAGCGCGGGTGCGCCGGATTAGTGAGCGAGGCACCTCCTGGGAGTTTCGCGACTATTTGGCCGACCTGGCGTTAAGCCATCGTATTCAAGGTGATACTTTAATGTTCGCGCCCGCAATCGCGGATGTTGAGGCGATTGCCGCTACTTTGCGTTCGCGTGCCAGTCACCCGGGGCTAATAATGACCCTGCACGGGCAGTTGTCTCCCCGTCAGCAGGTAAAAGTGCTTTCTGAGGGCGCCACTGTAGCTAGCGAGGATGCCCTAGAGCCGGGGGAGGGGCGGATTATTGTGGCCACCTCGGTGGCAGAATCGGCGCTTACTGTTCCCGGGGTTCGCCAAGTGATTGACAGCGGATTATCGCGGGTTCCGAACCGGCGCTTGCGCGGAAATGCCGCCGGACTAAGCACCTTGAGTTGCTCACGAGCCGCGGCAGCTCAACGCGCAGGACGCGCCGCGCGCCTGGGACCTGGATATGTAATTCGTGCCTATGACCAGCAAACTTATGCGCGCATGGAACCCGATACTCAGCCGGAAATCTTGCGCAGTGATTTGACGCAGACCTATTTGCAGCTGGCAGATTGGGGGCAAACTGACCTGGAAGTTCTGGCGCTGCCGACTCCCCCTCCGTCTGCTGCTTGGCAGCAGGCGGAGAAGGATTTGCAGGCTCTCGGCGCTTTAGATGCTGACTGCCGGATTACTGCTTTTGGGCGCCAGCTGGTGCAAATTCCCGCGCACCCGCGCCTGGCACGTGCCCTGATTTTGGGGGCGCGTCTGGTAGGTGAGCGCCGCGCCGCCCAAGTGGTCGCGGCTTTACAGGCAGATCTGCGCAGTCCAGACGGTAATTTGTGGGCAGCAATTCAGCGTGCGGAACGTCAAGGAGATAAAACTTACCGCACTGAGCGCAGCCGTTTTGAAGCATTGGCGCGGCGCTATAACAAAATGGATCTCGTTAGTGAAGCTTTTGATTTCGCGCTTCCAAAAGCCACAGATCAGTTGAAGCGAACCGGTGTAAACAGTAAAGAAGTGCAGTCTTCACTTAGTGCGCAACAGTTTGCAGGAGATTTAGGTATAGGGGTAGTGGTGGCGATGGCTTTCCCTGACCAAATAGGTCGATTAACCAGTAAAGACGGGGGATATCAACTGTCTGGTTCGGGAGCGGCTCGCCTAGACAATGACAGTTCTTTATCCACTAGTAAGTGGTTGGCGATTGCGGAAATTGGGGT
>ERZ1673752.4278-NODE-4278-length-12151-cov-102.612599_pt1 | contig 12151 bp, 8 predicted proteins | sample MGYA00580195_ERZ1673752 | MGnify/ENA primary metagenome ERZ1673752 (study PRJEB41218, sample SAMN15661744) | gut metagenome | host: Homo sapiens | place: Canada: London | collected 2015-08-20/2019-03-30 | study: EMG produced TPA metagenomics assembly of...
GCCGCGTCGGTCAGGTTGCGCCGTTCGGTCGCGCCGCAGCCGCTGCAGGTGTAGAGGTCATAGCCGCCGTCCGTGCACGTCGGGGCGACGGTTTTGGTGAACTGGTAGTCGTGCGCGCCCGTGGCGGGGATGGCTTCCGTCCGGGTCTGGTCGCAGCCGCGGCAGGTGAAGGTGCGCACGCCGGGCGTGGTCTCGGTCGGGGCGGTGGTCACGGTGCCGTCGTCCCAGTCGTGCGCGCCGGTGGGCGGGAGCTCTCTGGTCGAGATGACCTCACCGCAGTTGGAGCAGATGGTGTCGACGCGGCCGGCCTCGCCGCAGGTGGCGGGCACGGTGCGCTCCGTCGTGTCGTAGTCGGTGTGCGTGCACGCGCCCTTGTCGCTGACGGTGTAGCCCTGCCACTTGCCGTCCGCGTCGAGCGTCCAGTTCATGGCGGGGTTGTAGTGCACGGTGACGGTGGCGGGCTCAAAGCTGTGTGCCTCCGAGTTGCCCGGCTCGACCGCCGGGGCCGCGCCGTAGCAGCGCACGTCCTTAAGCGCGGTGCAGCCGGTGAAGGCGTTGTGGCCGACGCTCGTCACCGTGCCGGGCAGATCGATGTCGGCCAGCGCGGTGCAGCCGCGGAAGCAGTCCTCGGGGATGGTGCTCACGCCCGCGGGAATGGTGACGTCCGTCAGCGCGGTGCAGCCGGTGAAGGCGGACGCGCCGATCTCGGTCACCGTCTCTGGGATGGGCGCTGCGGTGAGCGCCTTGCAGCTTTCAAACGCGAGATCGCCGATGGCGGTCACCGTGCCGGCGTATTTGACATTCAGCAGCTTCGTGCAGTCGGCAAAGCACTTGCCGGGCACGGCCGTGATGGCGGCGGGCAGAGTGGTGTTCGTGAGGCTGGCGCAGGAGTCGAACGCGCCGCGGCCGAGGCTCTGCAGCCCGTCGGGCAGCGTGATGGCGGTCAGCCCGTTGCCCGCGAGACCGAAGTCGCCGATCCCGGTCACGCCCTTGGGGATGGACAGACCCGTGAGCTTGGAGCACATGGCGATGCCGTAGCGGCCGATGCGCGTCACGCTGTCCGGCAGCGTGACGTGCGTGGCGGCCGGCAGGAAGAACAGCGCGTAGTCGCTCACGTTCGTGACGCCTTCGCCGATGATGACGGTCTTGAGCTTGCCCTTGATGTCAATATCAATCTCGGAGAGGGCGTTCATGCCGAGCGCCTCATAGTTCCACCACGGCGCGAGGTTGCCTTTGGGGAAGTCGAAGTCCGGCATGGCGCCGCTGCCGGTGATGGTGAGCGTCTTGCTCGTGAACGTGGATGTGACCTTCCAGTGCAGGCAGTTGTTTACACCGAAGTCGCCCTCTGTGGCTGCGGTCGTAAAACTGCTGATGATGGCATCCGTGTCGAGATCGGGGATCTCAAACTCCTCCTTGAGCTGCTCGATCTTCTCCTTGATGAGCTTCTCGGCGATCTTTTTTTTCCAGTCTTTCAGATCGTCGATCTTGCCGGCCGATGCGTTCACGGTCAGGCCGGAGAACAGCCCCACGACCAGAACGAGGCACAGCGCCAGCGAGAGCACGCGCTTTTTCATCCTTTGTCCTCCTTTGTTGTGATGCATGTGTACAACCGTAATACCTATCTGTCGAAAATATACCATATGCCTGGGAAAGTGTGCAATGGGGATCGCCGAAAAAACGTTTTGAGTGTTACATTTTGTTGCATTTGTGTAAATAAAATGTGCATTTTTTCGCGCCCATGCGCGCACGACCCGTTGCAAAAGCGGGGTGCGTCCTGTATACTGGCCGTGTAGACATTGTTACCGGAGTGTCCATTTTGGAGGGAGGAACCATATGAAAAAACGAGTGTTGTCGCTGCTGCTGTGCTTTGTGCTCGCGGCCGGACTGCTGAGCGTGTGCGCCCCGCCGGCGCAGGCGGGCACGATCGCGGGTGCGTTCGAGGACTTCATCAAGCAGCCGGATCAGATCAAAAAGCTCTTCGGCAACGAAGTCGCCCACGGCGACTGCGGCCCCGCCGGGAACGAGGCCAGCGTACATTATAAAATTTACGAGGTCACGAACCCCACGGTCGTGCAGGACAACCCCTTCCTGCAGCAGGTCTGGCAGATCCACGACTATCGCGAGGACGCGCAGTATTACGGCGTGTACATCTTCGGCGACGGCCCGATGGCGGACTACGCGGTCAAGGGTCAGAAAGCCCCGTGGATGGGCAACGTGGAGGTCACGGAGTATAACGACAAGGGGCAGAAGCTCGGCACGACGACCGTGGAAAACCTCGGCGAGGAGTATCTGGCTCTGGCCTATATCGCCGGTGCGACCACCGAGGAGTGGGATGGGAAAAAACAGTCGTTCACCGGCGTCACGAACGTCGGCGACCGCGCCTTCAAGGACTGCCAGTACCTGACGTGCATGTTCCTCGACGACGGCATCGCCACCATTGGCGACCATGCGTTTTATGCGGACGAGTACCTCTCGGCCATCAACATGCCGCGCAAGCTCGAGCTCATCGATCAGTACGCCTTCTACGGCTGCGACACGCTCACCTTCGTGCGCGCGCGCGCCTGCAGCCGCCTCAAGCGCATCGAGGATCATGCGTTTTACAGCTGCACCATGCTCGCCGAGCTGCGCCTGCCGGACTGCCTGACGTATATCGGCCCGTGGGCCTTCGCGTGGGACCGCATCCTTGGTCAGGAGGACACGACGCTCGGCCTGCCATCGAGCCTGCAGACGATCGGCAAGGGCGCGTTCGCGTTCGTCAACCACCACAAGAAGCTCAACATCCCCTCGCAGGTCACGAGCATCGGCGACTACGCCTTTCTGTGCGACTATTATATGGAGGAGCTCACCTTCAGTCCCGGAGACAAGAAGCTCACCATCGGTGTGGCCGCGTTTGCCGGCGATAACCACATGAAGTCCGTCGACCTCTCCAACCGCGTCGCGCAGATCGACCGCTGCGCCTTTGCCGGCTGCGAGCTGCTCGAGGAGGCCTACTTCGGCGACAAGATCGACACGATCGAGGGCCGCGCCTTCACCAGTGTGGACGCCGCGCTGCAGCTCGCCATCAAGGCTGTCCTCAACGGGATTCTCGCCCCGGACGATCCGGATGGGAACGAAGAGCACGCGGATGATATTGCTGCGGGCCTGACCCAGATCGCAAAGATCACGCAGCTCAAGCGCGCCATCTTTAAAAATGCCCCCGCCAAGACCATCACCGGCGCGGCGGACACCAACAGCTCCTTCCCGCGCGACTGCGTGGTCTATTACCCGCAGGGCAGCTACGCCTGGGCCGCCGAGCTCAAGGACGACGGCACGTGGCAGGGCTACAAGACCGGTCTCTGGCACGGCGACCACATCGCCCAGTTTGCCGACACGGTCGTCGCCCCCACCTGCACCAAGCAGGGCTACACGCACCACGCCTGCTCCGTGAAGGGCTGCACCTATGACGCCGTGGACGACACCTATGTCGCCGCCACCGGCCACACCTGGGTCGAGGCGCAGACCTTCCCGGCCTCCTGCACTGAGCAGGGCACGGTGTTTTACAAGTGCTCTGCCTGCGGCGCGACCCGCACCGAGAAGATCGCCGCGCTCGGCCATGACCTGAGCCGCTGCGACCTCGTCCCGGATGCCACCTGCACGAAGCCCGGCCACGTCGTCGGCACGTGCGCGCGCTGCGGCGTGAAGATCGACGAGGTCATCCCCGCCAAGGGCCATGACTACAGCTATGCCGACATGCGCACGGAGCCGACCTGCACCGAGTCCGGCCACTACAAGGGCACGTGCCCGCGCTGCGGCAAAGATTATAACGATACCATCCCCGCCCTCGGCCACGACTGGGGCGAGTGGGTCGTCACGCAGGAGCCGACGTACACGACCACCGGCTACCGCTATCACATCTGCGCGCGCTGCAACACGCGCGTGGGCGAGGACATCCCGAAGCTGCGGGACCATACCTGGGATTCCGGCATCGTGACCACGAAACCGGACTGCATTCATGCTGGTGTCCGCACCTATACTTGCACGGACTGCGGCGCGACGAAGACGGAGACAATCCCTGCAACGGGTGAGCATACGTTTGTTGCCAAGGAGATTCCGGCCACTTGCACGACGGGCGGTTATATCCTGTGCACATGTAGTGCCTGCGGCACGACACAGCGATATGACGCTTCAGAACCGCTGGGACACAAATGGAACAGCGGGCAAGTGACAACGAAGCCGACAGAAGATATGGCAGGTGTCCGCACCTATACCTGTACTGTGTGCGGGGATACCAAAACGGAGACGATTCCGGCGACCGGTGTACATGTGCATACTTGGCAGCTGACAAAGCGTGCTCCTGCAACTTGCACGGAAGATGGTTATGACCTGTATACATGTGCAAAATGCGGAGCTGTAGAACACCGCAATGAAGTGGCGGCGTTTGGCCATAAGATGAATGCAGGAGAGGTCGTTATTAAGCCGACTGCAACAACATCCGGGGTTCGAGTTTATACTTGTTCCGTCTGTGGAGAGACAAAGGCAGAAACCATTCCTGCTACCGGTTTGCCGTCTGTCTGCCCCGGCGGGCCGACCTGCCCGGGCTACGCCTTCCGCGATATGCCCGCGCCGGGCACCTGGGCGCACGCGGGGCTGGATTACTGCATCTACAGCGGCTATATCAACGGCCTTTCGGCCACGACTGTCGACCCGAGCGGCACGTGCACGCGCGCACAGCTCGTGTGCATCCTCTACCGCATCCAGGGCGAGCCGAAGGTCGTCGAGGGCTATGAGCTGGCCAAGCTCCGCGCCCCGTTTGACGATGTGCCGCGCGGCCAGTGGTATACCAACGCCATCTTGTGGGCGAAGCTCACGGGCATCGTCAACGGCACGAGCGCCACGACGTTTGACCCCAGTGGCCAGATCACGCGCGAGCAGCTCGCCGCCATCCTGTACCGGTACACGGCCAAGTACGCGCCGGACGCCACCGGCAACGCCGCCTCGCTCGCTGCCTACCCCGACGCCGGCAGCGTGTCGGCCTATGCCCGCGACGCGATGGCCTGGGCCGTCGGCAACGGCCTTATCAAGGGCCTTCCGCACGACAAGACGGACTATCTCGAACCCGGCGGCAGCACCACGCGCGCGCAGGTCGCAACCATCCTCATGCGCTATAAGCAGGCCACGGCCTGAGCGCAGACACAGCACGCAAAAGTCCCGGAAGCATTTTCGCTTCCGGGACTTCTTTCCTTCGCGCGGTTTACATAACTATTTTTCGGTGAAAGGCACGACAGCGACTGATTGCAGCGAAACCGGCGCTAAGTTTACATAACGCCTAACCCTTCCGCCCGCGCAGCATGGCCGCGATCGTCACGGCGCTGTAGCCGCTCTGCTCCCAGAGGTCGTTGGGTACGGTGCCGCCGTTGCGCAGGATGAGCGTGATCTGCCGCCGCGCCTCACTGCGCGCGGCCTTGTCCGCCGCTTCCTGCGCGGCCTTTTCCTCCTTGGCCTTCTTGTCGGCGGCGGCCTTGCGGTCGGCCGCGTCTTTGGCCTGCTGCTGCAGCTTGCTGTCCGCGCGGTCGTAGTCCGCGTCGTCCATGTCGAGCAGCGCGGCGATCTGCGCCTTCGTCACGCCATCACGGCTGTCGGCCGCGTCGAGCATCGCGTCGATCGCGCTCAGGCGCGTCTTGCGTTCACCGTTGTAGCGCTCGTAGGCGAGCTGCGCCAGCTCCGGCAGCTTGCCCGCGAGCATCGCGCGGTAGTATCCGCCCGCCTGCTGCGCCGCCGCCACGGCCGCCGTCGAGGCCCGTCCGCCCGTCAGCGCGGCCGCCGCTCCGAGGGCGTTGGCCGATGCGAGATCCGCCTGCCGCTCATACTGCTGCCGGTAGGCGGCGTAGAGCTTGTCCGATGCCGGGTCGTAGTCGAATTCCTCGCCGAGCAGCGCGTCGAGCATCTGGTCGATGCGCGCGCGCTGCCCGGTCGTGTCGCGCTCGGTCAGCAGGGACTCTGCCTGGCGGCGGTGCGTGTCGTCGTAGTCCGGCACGTCCTCAAGCGGCAGATACTGCGCGTAGTCGTTCGACTGCGTCACATCGGTCATGCCCTCGCCGCGGATCTTCGCGTTGCGCTGCTGCTCATAGATCGCGGCGGCCGCGTTGTCGCCGCGCTGCGCCGCCCGCTCCATGAGCGCGGCGTAGTCGGTGTCCTTGTCGTATTTGTATTTTGTGGCCATAAGGTCTCCTTTCTTCAGTGCTGCGGTCCGGCGGCGGTCTCCGTGCGCGCGAGCGACAGCAGCCGCCACGCCCCCGTGCCCGTCAGCCGCAGGCGAAAGTGGTCGCACCGGCGCGGCAGCACCGGCAGCGTGACGGAGCGCTTCGCGCATGCCGCCACGGTCGCCAGCGTGTGCCACACGCCGTCGGAGTCATACTGCACCGCCGCCGTGACACTTGCGCCCGCGTCCGCCTCCAGCCGCAGCTGCACGCGCAGCAGGCGCTTGCAGTCCGGGCTGCCGCTGACGAAATCGCCCGTCTCCAGCATGCTCTCCAGCTGCGCCGTGCTGCCCGTGCCGAAGCGCCAGACGCCGCTCGGATCCTGCGCGTAGAGCGCGCCGTCGTGCCGGGCGAACCCGGATGCGTGAAATGCGTCCTCGCGGCTCCACAGGCCGCTGCGCGTGTCGTATACGAACAGGTGCCATGCGTTTTGCGGATCGTGCGCCGAGAGATACCAGCGCGTGCCGTCCGTGCCCGCCGCGCCGGCCGTGAGCGTGCGCCCGAGCGCGTCGCCGATGCGCACCGGCCGTCCGCCGGAGGTGCGCGCCGGCCCGGCGGGGGAGAGGTAGTAGAGCGTCTCCGCCGCCGTCACGAGCGAGCGGCCGGAGTTTTTCTCCGTGCCGAGCGCCGCCGAGGCGATGAGCTGGAAGTTGTCCGGCTTCGTGCCGTAGAGCCGCCAGAGCCCGTCCGGCTTGAGAAACACCACGCCGCTGCCCGTCGCCGCGCAGCCGGAAAAGTTGCCCGGCGTGCCGACGTCCACGCTCCATGCCGCCGTGGCGACCGTGCCGTTTTCGTCCGCCTCGTACCAGTACCAGCTCAGCGGGTCGCCGAGCTTTGTGCACCAGACGGTGTCCTGCGCGCAGGCCCAGATGCGGTTGGCGTATGTGCATGCGTGCAGCGCCATGGGCATGCGCCGCGTGACCGTGATGTGCTCGACCGCTCCGACGGCAGAGAACGTGTCGGGGTCGAACACGAGCACCGCGCCCGCGATGGCGCGGATGATGTAGGTGCCGTTGTCCTCCGGCGTGGAAAAGCCGCTGAACGTCACGGCGTCGCCCACGCGAAAGGGCGTGTCGATGCCGCTGGCGGCGACGGAATCGGCGCGCGCGCCGCTGCTGTCGTCCGAGCGCTGGAGCGCCACCGTGCCGCTCCAGCTCGGCTCGGCGCTGCCGAACGTGCCCATATCCGGCCGGTACCAGACCTTGTCCGGCCAGATGAGCACCGTGCCGCCGAGCTCGGCGAACACCTTCGGCCCGTTGACGAGCGTGCAGCCGTCGACGGGCGTGCCGTTAAAATACAGCGTCTGGCCCGTGCACCAGAGCAGTCCGCCGTCGACGGCGAACAGTCCGTTCGCGCTGCCGCCGCCGGTCGGATAGGTCAGCGTGCGGCCCGGCCGCGTGGAAAACAGCGGCGCGTCGGCCGCCGAGCCGTTCGTCATCTCGTAGATGCCGCCCTCCGGGCAGCCCGGCCGGTGGTCGTAGCCGCGAAAGTCGGTCTGTACGCGCCGCGTCACGGGCATGGCGCGGGGAAATGTGGGTAGATGCATTGCCTGCCTCCTTACTGGTTCGTGGTCTGCCCGCTGCGCAGCTCGTCGCGCAGCCGTTCGAGCGCGGCGGGGTTGAAGTTCTCGCGCCCGAGGTTCGTCAGTGTGTACTGCAGCGCCTCCAGCAGCCGGACGATCGTCTCCTCCAGCGCCGTCACGCGCGCGTCGAGCCCCTCGGCGCCGGTGCGCTCCGGCAGCGGGAAATTCAGCGGGGAAAAGTCCGTCATGCCGCGCCGCCTCCATCCCCGTCTCCGCCGCCGCGGTCGGAAATGCCGGCGCGCAGGGCGGCGATCGCCCGCATGAGAAACTGCGGCATCGGCGCGCCGAGCGCGCCCGCGTTTTCGGCGATGCTGCCCAGCTCCGTCAGCAGATACCACGCCGTCACGAGCGGGCACAGCAGCACGTCGTAGTCGATGCCCAGCCCCGGCACGCTGCCGAGCAGCACGCGCAGGGCAAAGTCCAGCAGCGCCGCCACGAGCACGCCCGCCACGCTGCCCGCCTTGTGCCACAGGCCCTCGCGGGCGGCGCGGCTGCTCCACGTTCCGGCGCGCAGGGCGGCGGCGCTGCCGGTGGCATAGTCGAGCAGCATGGCCAGAAACCATGCCGCCGCCAGCCAGCCCGTCCAGCCCCAGAAGGCCGTCAGCGCTGCGGCCGCCGTGCAGGCGGCCGCTTTGATCGTTGTGAGTCGGTCCATTTATGTCTCCTTTGCCTGATCGACCATCCGCTGGCACACGATCAGCGTGCGCAGCATGTCCAGCGAGAGATCCAGCTCGCCGCGTTCATTGCCCCGCAGTGCGCCGCGGTCGATGAGCCGCTGCGCATCGCTGCGCGCCCACGCGGGCACGTCGTCGATTTTGTTGTATCGTACCATATCTTCTTCCTCCTCTTCGTTCGGGTGCTCCGGCGTCAGCATGGCCAGAAACGCCGCCCACTGCGCCGGGTCATCCACCCACGGCATGGGGCAGCGCTTGCCCGTCACGTCGTAGTGCCGCAGCACGTGCTCCGTGTCGATGCCATAGCGCTGCATGATCTCCCGCGCCAGCGCCGCGGCGTTGGCCACGGTCTCCGGCAGGATGTAGTAGCTGCCGTCGGCGCGCTTGCGGCTGCACATCTCAATGCCGATGCTGTTGGCATTGCGGCACTCGGGGTGCCAGTACGCCCGCGCGCCGCAGTGCCACGCCGTGTCGCACTCGCGCACGGACTGCATCGCGCCGTGTTCGTCCACGAAATAGTGCGCGCTGGCCTGCAGGCCGCCCACGCGGTGGTAGTAGTCGCAGTTGTTGCGCGCAGTGTCGCCGTTGTTTGCCGTGTAGTGCATCACAATGTACCGCACCGGCTGCGTGCGCCCGGCGCGGTAATTTGACGGATCGCAAGAAACAAATTCCATCAGCTGTTACCTCCTTCATCTCTGCATCTCATCAATCCGATGCTGTAGGGCATCCTGTAAAATCAACAAGAGGCTCTTTTGAGGCTTATATGATTTCTTCGTTTGTAGTAACAATTACATTTTCCAGCGTGTCGTAGAGCACGATCGAAAAATAGGCTGCGCCATTTGAGCTGGTAAACTCAAAATCGGCAACTCCATTGGCAGCATTAAAGTTTATAACAGGCCCTGCTTGGCCTTTTTCGATATTGGCCAAAGATGTATATCCGACTTTGACTTGGGTTCGGTCAGACTTGAAAAACTTGATAGATTGATATGATATATCAGTGTTCCCTTTCCATCGAATACGCACGACATCACCCTTTTTGACCGGGAGCAAGCCCGTGATATTCGTCCCTGAGTGTGCAACAGGTGCACCGCTGCTGCTATTGTATCGCATATTTTTATACATAGGCGTATGCCCGATGACGTTTCCATCCATGTCAATCGCGGCATCAAGCAGGTTTGTATATGCTGGGGCTTGGGCTACAGCGGTTGCCGTGATAACAATATCGCCGATCACCTCTGGAATAGCTATGACCCCATCTTTGTAAAATGTGGACACGTCCTCACCTCCCATCATGATTTTTACATTACTGACTTCGCACCCCGTGTCGGCAGTTATCGCAGTACAATAAGACTGCCCGTCGATGACATACGCGCGTGGGTTGCTACTTGTGCATTTTGTCAAAGCGACCCGTACAGCTCGCCTCAGCACGTCCGTGCTGCCACGCAATACAGCAGCAGTCACGTCCTTCCCGCCCATTGTCACTTTGATGGATTCAATCAATTTGCCGTTCGTGGGAGTGATGCTTGCTACGAACGGCTGGTACTGCTGCACAGATGCCGCTCCGTTGCTGACTGTGACATCAGTGAGTGTTTTTGTGATGCTGTACGTTGCGATATCTGCCGTCACTGTCTCCGGCGTCCCGTCGATCATAGCTGCTCGGAAAGCGTTGATTTTTTCGATTGTAATGCCGCACGACACCATAAAATTAACCACCTTATCGCGGAATGTCGCACCAGGATAGGCATTCAAGTAGTTAATCTCGCGCGTCCACGGCGTTTCGTTCCTGCGACGGGCTTCCGCATCTGTGCTGACGCCAGAATTAAAACTCGAGAGTTCGTAATCCTTATCACAGTCGGATTGTGATACCCCAAGTATCGCTTCGCACAGCAGAGCGACCACGCCCGTTCGATCTGCGCCCGCAGAGCAGTGGAAGTATGTCGGCTTGTTTGCGATGACATAATCGAAGAGCGGGTCGAAGATCGCCTTGATATTCCCGCTTGACTTCTGATACGCAAGGTCGTTCCATGTCATATCAACCCACAGCATATCTACGGTCGGTCCAAAGCCACTTTCTGTCCTGCCGTTCAGTTCAGACGCAAAACGCAGGTCAATTTCCTTGAGGATTCCGAGCATATCAATCGCCTGTTGTCTGCCGTCATCGGTCAGATATCCATACATCTCGCCGCCCCTGAAGAGCAGCCCGTACTTTACCCTGCCACCATCGCAATCCCAGCCTCCAAGATCGCGCACGTTGTCCACGTTCAGCAAATGAATCATGCGGCACGCTCCGGTCGGTTTAATGACGCCCTGCTGGATAACTTTTCCGCCAACAAGCAGCACAAAAGTTGATATCGAGCCCGGTGTGCAGTTATAGATTGTGATTGCTCCTGCGCTGACCGGCTGCGAAACACTGTTACCTGTGTACCCGTCCACGATTGTCAGCGTTCCGGCGGACTTCATCACAATGTCTACGCCAACAGGTCGGTTTGCGCTCACTGTCGTCACATATTCGGGTATCTGCGAGACAGCGTAGTCCGAGGGGTTGTAAGTGACGTTTTTCAGATACCTGTCTACCTCTGCGCGGCACTGGTCAAATGTGTACACTTCGGTTTCCACTCCGGTGTTCAAGCGCCTCACAGCATCGCCCATCTCCGCGACTTTGTATTTCGTTGCAGTGCCGTTTTTCGCGCGGATAGCTGCTGCAATGTCCTGTACGGCGGTTTCTTCGTAGAGCTTTTTCATCTCAGTAGCTCACCTCCGTGCCATCAGGCAGGGCGGCTATGACGCTGTTGACAATCTCCTGCTTATCAGCTGCCGTCCAATAGTCCGTGCCTCTGACAGGGGTCTTGCCGGGCGTGCCGGGATCACCCTTTGCGCCGGGGTCACCCTTGTCCCCGCGGAACGCGCCGGAGTCCTTTGCCGCCTGCAGCGCCGTGTTCACGGCCGGGCCGAGCGCGGCGGGGGAGACCTTCGCGTCCCACGCGGCGGCCCGCGCGGCCGTGATGCCGTCGAGCACGCCCTTGTTTTCGTGCATGTGCCGGGCGGCGCTGTTGGCGGCGATCTGCGCCGCCGCGCCGGGGGTCGCGGCCGCGGTACCATTCGTGCGCTGATACCACTTGGCGTACTCGTCGAGCGCCGCGTTAAAGAGCATCATGCTGTTGGCGTAGTGCGCCGTCTCGTGCGCGGCGTAGTCGCACATGGCGATGACGTAGTACACGTACAGCCGGTCGAACGGCGCGGGCACGAGCAGCACGGTGCTGCGCGCGGTGTCCGCGTCATAGGTGATGCACGCCTCGGGCGCAGTGCCGAGGATGCGCGTCTGGATCATGCTCTCGCATTCGTTGAGCCACAGCAGCTTTGCCGCGTCGTCCCATGCGTTGGGGCAGATCGTGTCGATGCGCGTGAGCGCCTGCTGAAGCGTCGCCATGGTCAGAGCCCCAACGCGCCGCTCTCGGCGGCAAAGCGGGCGGTCTCGCGCTCGATGAGCGCACCGGTGCGCGCGTCCTGTGCCTCACCCTGGGCGAGCACGAGCGCGAAGCGGCGCGGGATGATCACGTCCTCGCCGCGCGGGATGCGCACGGTCTCGCCGTTGACGGTCACGACCTTGTCCTCCTTGTAGCTGCCGTTGTCGCGGAACAGACGCACGGTCACGGGTTCGC
>ERZ1673752.4293-NODE-4293-length-12125-cov-13.154350_pt1 | contig 12125 bp, 8 predicted proteins | sample MGYA00580195_ERZ1673752 | MGnify/ENA primary metagenome ERZ1673752 (study PRJEB41218, sample SAMN15661744) | gut metagenome | host: Homo sapiens | place: Canada: London | collected 2015-08-20/2019-03-30 | study: EMG produced TPA metagenomics assembly of...
TAGTCAACTCTTACGACGAGTTTGCAGCCTTTGAGGGCAAAGAATTGGGTGCATCCGACTGGTTGTTGATTGACCAGGATCGTATTAATCTATTTGCTGACGCAACATTGGATCATCAATGGATTCATGTGGACGCTGACCGTGCCAAGAAAGAGAGTCCGTATCAGAGCACCATCGCACATGGCTATCTGACGCTTTCACTGTTGCCTTACCTCTGGTCACAGATCATTGAGGTGAACAACATCAAGATGTTGGTCAATTATGGCATGGACAAAATGCGCTTTGGACAGGCGGTTGTCACGGGAAGTAGGGTGCGCATGGTGACCAAGCTACATGCCATCAGCAACCTACGCGGCATCTGTAAGACCGAAATCAACTTCAAAATAGAGATTGAAGGGCAGCGCAAACCGGCCTTGGAAGGTATCGCTACCTTCTTGTATTATTTCGAATAACGTGCCATGGTCAGGCTTGTTCGCCGTTGAGAGGATGGCGAATGCCTGCTCTTCTCTTTCCTTTATTGGGCGCATAGCGTGTATCATGCTTGCCCTTTAGCGCATGTTTCCAAATGAAGTAGTATGCCTAATCTTCCCCAGTCGCATCCCTCATCCTTCACAAACTCTTGTTTTCACCCATTGAACACGAACGTGGAGCGACCGTTGAGGCTGAACAATCCCTTTCGTTATCAGCCCCATCCTTTGGCTTTGTTGGCCATGAAGTGCGTCCAGGAGTACATCTCGGACATGCAAACGTGGCAGGAAGAGGTGGCAAAAGGGAAGATGTTCGGGGTTTTAGTCGTTGAAAATCAGCAGAAACAGCTGGGCTTTTTGGCGGCTTATTCAGGACAAATCGAGGGCAGGAGCGATTGGGAGGGCTTCGTTCCCGCCGTGTTTGATTACCTACAGCCGCAAGGTTATTTCAAAAAACATGAAGAACAAATCACGCATATCAATGCGCTGGTAGAGCAAGAGGAAAGGGATGCTAGCTATTTAGCGTTGAAAGAAGCGCTTAAATGCTTGGAAGAAAAGGCGCAACAAGCACTTGCTGCGTTTCAAAACCGCATGAAAGAGGCTAAACGGAATCGTGACCATCTGCGGAAAACCTCCTCACTTTCGGTAGAAAAAGAGGCCGAACTCATTCGGGAAAGCCAGTTCATGAAAGCCGAACTGCGCCGCATCAAGCATAGATGGGCAACTGTCTTGACTGACAAACGAGCCGAGCTGGCGCAGCATGATGACCGCATGAGGCGACTGAAAGACCAGCGCAAACAGCAGTCAGACGCACTGCAACGATGGTTGTTTACTCATTTTGTGATGCTCAACGCACGGGGTGAGCAGCGCAATCTCTTGGACATTTTCGCTGAAACGCCACAACATGTTCCGCCTGCGGGGGCGGGAGAGTGCTGCGCCCCCAAGCTGTTGCAGTACGCTTATCAGCACCATTACAAGCCAATCACCATGGCTGAGTTCTGGTGGGAAGCCTCACCGAAGGCCACCATACGGCACCATGGCGAATGTTATCCAGCCTGTCGGGGCAAATGCCTGCCCATCCTACGCTTCATGTTGCAAGGTCTTGAGGTGGACGATGAATATCCAGAAGATGCCGAACCCATGCAGCTTCAAGTGGTATATGAGGATGATGACCTCGTTGTTGTGAACAAACCAGCCGGATTGTTGTCCGTTCCGGGACGATCAAGTCGCCCCTCTGTCCTGTCCATCTTGCAGGAAATAATGCCTCAAGACATGCCGTTGCATGCCGTACATCGTTTGGACATGGCGACGTCTGGATTGCTCATCGTGGCCAAGAACATGAAGGTTTACCATCATTTACAAGCCCAATTCAAGGCTCACACCATCCAAAAGGAATACATAGCCGTACTGGATGGCGAGGTAACACAGAAAGAAGGTTCCATTAACCTGCCGCTTCGTCCCGATTTACTCGACCGTCCAAGACAAACAGTCGACCACGTTCATGGCAAACCGGCCATCACTTTCTACCGTGTTCTGTCAGTATATCAGGGGAAAACGCTGCTCACTCTCTCGCCCATGACAGGCCGTACCCATCAGTTGCGCATGCACTGCGCCCATCAAGAGGGACTGAATTGTCCCATCCTGGGCGATGAACTTTACGGCCATCAGGGTGACAGACTTTACCTACATGCTGCTTCCATCACCTTTATTCATCCCACCTCTGGCAAGCACATGACGCTGAAAGCCCCCATACCCGACTGCTTTAACAACGTAAAATAGGCTGCTTCAGACAGCAAACCATTTGTTTTTGCCAACTGAAACAGCCCATGTCAGGGGTGACGTGAAAGGCTATTGCCTACGAACTCAATGCCTGTTGCCCTCTTTCACAGGCTCTGTAGCCAACCGATCGATGGTATCATAAATCTTTTGCAGGTAGGCTTTCCCCCGCTTGAGATTCTTTCCAGGCCGCTTACCTCGGTCCAGAACAACCTTCTTCGACTCGTTATTGAAGACCACCTGATTGTCTTCATCCACCAAACCAAAGGCATCCGGGAACGTGAAGAACGCAAAATGAGGGGATGACGGATTGAACATATCCTTGCTATAAGTAAACTCGTGATGCGCAATTCCCATCTGCCCCAACAGCGTGGCGGCAATGTCAGTCTGCGAACCATGGATGTCTACCGTGCCAGGCCCTTTGAGTGCGCCACCCAAGAAGATGAGCGGAATTTGATAACGCTCTACGGATAGGTTGTCAATGTCCTGGGGATAGCAGCCCAAATGGTCGGGAACCAGTACCACAAGCGTGTTCTTCCACAGCGGTAGTTTCTTCAATTCGTCCACAAAGTGACCCACGCAACTGTCGGTATAAGCAAACGCATTAAGTACTTTGTCATTCAAACGGTGGTAAGGAACATCGAAGGGTTCGTGGCTGCTCAATGTCTGTACCACCTTGAACCACGGCTTTTGACGCTTGTTTTGCCGCAAGTTCGAGAGCACCTTCTCGAACAATAGGTGGTCGGGGACTCCCCATTTGCTGAGCCTATCTGACATAGGAAAGTCTTCATCACACACAATCGTCTCAAATCCTGTACCCTTCAGATACGACCGCATGTTGGTAAAATCGGCATCGCCACCATAATAATAATCGGCCGTATAGCCCACCTTGCGTAAACTTGCGGCAATGGAAGGCAAACTTTGAGACACCTTTGGCATTTTCATGATGCTGGTGGTGGGCTGCGAAGGGAATCCGCTGAGGATGGAAACAAGTCCTCTGTCGGTTCGAAAACTCGTGGCATAGAAGTGGCGAAACAGCAATCCTTCGGCCGAAAGTCGGTCCAGATTGACCGCCACATTGCGTTCTCCGCCCAGTGACGCCATGAGTTTGGAGGAGAAACTCTCCATCACCACGAACAGAATGTTGGGCCGAGCGGTGGTCAATATCCATTGCTGGGGTGCTTGATAAGACCGATGTACAACATCCTGGTCGTACATCTGTGCCGCCAACTTGTTGGCTTCGTCATCTTTCATGAAGCGATATTGCTGCTTAAAGCTTACTTGTTTTTGCGATGAAGCCAACAAACTGAACAGCGGATTGGTCGCAGCATGGTTCAAACGCATGTTCTCACTGAAATACACTTTGCCTATATTCATGGTCGATACTTTGAATCCTCCACGGATAGGGATGAACAAGGCCGCCCAAAGCAGCACGAAAAGGAGGGTGAAGAAGGGCCTGTTGAGGGGCAAGAGCTTCTTTTCGAGCACGTCATCTCTCAGCAACAAATAAAACAGGGCATAGAGGAGGAAGGCCAACAGCAGCAAAGCCACGATGCCACCGATAATTTCCCATGCGCTGGCACTGGCCAATGCATCCCCCGGAGAGGAGCAGAAATAGAACAAAGGCGTGGTGTCTAATCGGAATCCCCAATACTGATAGAGGCCCAGGTCGATGACAAAGACAGCCGACAGGACGATGGCAATGACGGCAAAATAGGCCTTTGCCAGTCTTCTCCACAAACGTTTGCGCGACCAGATGGTGCAAATCAACAACAATCCGGGTATGAGCGTGAGGTAGCCGGCCAACGAAAAATCCAGCGGCAAGCCATGGTAAGGCACCAAAAACCAATCTTTCCACGTTGCCTCTTTGAACAAAGACAGGTGGTAAAGCATGAACAGAGGTTTCTGAATGATAAAGATTAGGACAAAGAAAACGTAGGTTAGAAAGAAATACTTAAAACGTGTTTTCATTATTTTTGTCACACAAAGAACATAATTAATACTTGGGCTATGATGACCCGAATGAACATTCCGATGGGGTAAACCGTGGCATAGCTGATGCTGGGTGTATCCCCTTCGATGGTGTCGTTGGCATACGACAGTGCCATCGGGTTGGCCATGGCTCCGCAAAGGATGCCGCAAATGGTTCCGTAGTCAAGTTTCTTGGTGCGCAAGGCAATGCAACCCACGATTAAAACGGGTACGATGGTGAGCAGCGCACCGATGCCTACCCACAGCAATCCCTCAGGACGGAACACCGTACTGAAGAAATCTTTGCCCGCATCAAGCCCCAGACAGGCCAGATACATCGCCAATCCCAACCTGCGGAGCATGAGAGAGGCTGAGCGAGTGGTGTAAGAAATGAAGTGCATGTGTGGCCCCAACGCCCCTACGAGGATACCCATGATGATGGGACCGCCGGCAATTCCCAGTCGAATGGGCGAGTCCATGCCAGGGAAACTGATGGGGATGGCGCCCAAGGCCAGTCCTAAGATCATGCCAAAGAAGATGCTTCCCACGTTTGGTTCGTTGAGTGTCTTGACCGAATTGCCCAAGAAGTGCTCGGCACTGTCAACTCTTTTCGGCTCACCAACAACCGTCAGGCGGTCACCATACTGCAACCTGAGGTCTTTGGTGGCCAGCAATTTGACATCACCACGAGTGATACGGCTGACATTGACACCAAAACTGTCGCGCAAGTGGATTCTTCCCAGTAGCTTACCATTGAGGGCTGTACGGGTTAATACGATGACACGCGACTCCACTTTGCGGTCGATATGATTCCAGTCAATCTCCTCATTGTTCCAATCGCGTTCCACTCTTTGGCCGAAAAGAATCTCCAGGCCAGACACATCTTCACGATTGGTCACCACCATGAGGTTGTCACCCGTGTGCAGATGCGTTGAGGCACCCGGCACCAACACTTCATCCTGTCGCCAAACGCGTGAAACAATGAACCTCAAAGGAGTGCTCAAGGCCAGCTCACCGATGGTTCGTCCTTCAATAGCTGGGTTGACAATGAGGAACTGGCACACGAACGTGTGGTCTTCGTCCACAGGAGATTTTGGCACTAAGTCTGCCGGCTTGACAAATAATTTGCGCATGATCAGAATGCCCAGGATAACGCCTACGACACCCAGCGGATAGGTTACGGCAGTGGCCAGGGCCACTCCGCCGGTTGGAAGGTTCATGTGTTCCAATGCTTGTTGAGCCGCACCGAGTGCCGGTGTGTTGGTGGTGGCGCCGCACAACAAGCCCACCATCGTGGGAAGGGAGATGCCCGTCAGCGGGCACAGTGCCACTGCCATCACCGTTCCTACGATGATGACGGCCAACCCCCATAGGTTAAAGCTGGTCCCCTCATGCCGGAAAGCACCGAAAAAGTTGGGACCCACATACAATCCAAGCGTGTATACGAACAAGACCAAACCAAAGGTTTCGGCATAGTTGAGAGCCGCTGAATCAACAGAAAGCCCCATGTTTCCGGCGATGATGCCGATGAAGAAAACAAACGACACGCCAAGAGAAACTCCCATGAACTTGATTTTGCTCAATGCCGTGCCAACAGCGATGATCAGAGAGATGACCACCACTGCCTGTACTGGGGACGGAATTGTAAAAAGAGCGTTAATCCAATCCAACGTTATCAACTTTTATGATACATCAAACACAAGTGTTATGTATCTATTTATCAACTGGTTTGCTATTGATGGGCAAAGGTACTGTAAATTAAAGAACCAGCAAAACAATTGATGCCAATTGTTGACTGGTGAGGGCTTACAAGGCTTTATTTTACCTACTGCCCAGCAGATATTGGTCAATAAACTCACGCACGCATCCCTCGCCGCCAGCCTTCTGCATGATGATGATGCCCGGAATTTCCTGAATAGGGCGCATCGCATCGGCCGGACAGGCGCAAATACCAACGGCACTCAGCAGTTGTTGGCAGTTGACGTCATCACCTATGTAAGCCACGTCGCACAACGTGATGCCCATCTGGTCGCAAATTTCCTGAGCCGCCTCAAGTTTCCCACCATGTCGCTTGCCCTGAACGAGAAAATCGACTTTCAGTTTTTTAGCCCTGTTCTCTACCAGCTTGGTGTTTTCCGAGGTGATGATGCCCACCTTGACACCTTGCGCCTGCAAGAGTTGTAGCCCCATTCCGTCGCGTGTGTTAAACTTCTTCAGCTCGTCACCGCTTTCCGCATAATACATACCGCCATCGGTCAGCGTGCCGTCAACGTCGCACAAGAAGAGCTTCACGGTTTTCCGTGGGCTGTCCATCGCCTTGTTCAAAACATGCTTTCGCATGAGATTTTCCAGGAACAACCAATCGCCTGGCTCTTCAATCGCCATGCCCGTGTATGCCGGCATCTCATAGATACCGATGTGACCACATAGCCTGTTGCCCGATGATAGGATGTTTTCTACCTTATTTATATAGAGCGCGCCGTTCTCCATGAGCGTTCCTTCGAAATTATTTCGGGGCGGGCGGTGTGTGTAGTCGTAGTTCATGCTGGTGCCATCGGCGTTCCAAAAGAACCTGTAATTGCGCACGCAAGAGAGGATGGAGTCGTATCGGGCGGTGTTGTACAGTGCCAAGGCCTCACTGAAATGCTTCGTTTGCGTCATGGGCGACGTGGCTTGCACCAGCATGAAACAAGCCTCGGGTGCCGGATTGGCGGCATGGATGTACGCTATCATCACGCTCTCGGCAGTGGAGGTGTCGCTGGTTTCCTTAGCAGTGAGGCGATAAATCTCGGTCTTTTTGTATGAGCGGGAAGCCACGATCCGCTCTATCTCGTCCGAATCGGCGGCCACTATCACCTTGTCCACCTCGCGGCAGGCCTCCAAAGCCTCGATGCTCCAACACACAAGGGGCTTTCCGCAAAAGGGTTTGATGTTCTTCTGGGGGATTGACTTGCTGCCACCCTGCACAGGAATGAATGCTATGACCATCTTAACTTGATACTTTTAAAGTTTGTCGCACTGCACGTTTTGATATCCAGAACAATCCACACAATTTCCTGTTGAGCTCATCGGCCAACGGCATCTTCATCATCAGAGGCCTCAATGTGCAGTTTTCTGCTTGCAAGCCTTCATGCTACAAGGCTTTGTCTGCAAATATATAAAATAATCACTCATTGACGGAATGAAACGACATGTTTTTTTTATTGCGTGCGCCTACAATGGGGGATGAACGGGCAAGAATCAACCTGTTTGAACATAGAGGATAACGTGTGCATTTCAATAGCATTGACTTTGCACGCCAAAGTCATGTGAATTGGCCTTCAAAGTCATTGACTTTAGCGTCTAAAGTCAATGACTTTGTAAGGCATTCATTAACAGTATGTTACGACATGATTTTCAGCTTCGCATCACAAGGCTTGTTCGGGCTTTACTACGCCGTTTCTTATTTCACTCGGTGTGCCGCCAAGTGTCTCTTTACAGAATGTGGAAAGGCGCTGTACGGAGGAGAACTTGAACTGGTTGGCTATCTGCTCCATGGTGTCGCTAGTGTTGAGCAAAGCCTTGAACAGCGCCTCGCCTTTCACCTTGCTTACCCAAGCTTTGGGCGTTTCGCCAAAGCATCGTTTGAAATGACGTATAAATGTGGGGCGACTCATGCACACCTTTTCTGCCATTTCGTCTATAGAAGGATAGGTGTGCGACATCGCAATGATGGTGTCCTGGAATGACAAATCCACCCCATAGAGCGGAGCTAAAAACGGCGCCAAGTCGTCCTTGGAATAATAGGCCTGCATGACGGCTGTGAACTCGCGCTGCTTGCTCAGCTGAATGTCACAACAGAGCAGTCCGTCCATGACATAGTCGGCCGTCTGTCGAGCGAGCACTACCATCGGCTTAATCATGTCCAAGGCAAACAGCCAGTCATCACGCTTGGGCGCATTCTTAATCATCTCATCCGTGATGATGTTATGGCAAAACTTGAATTTGCTGTCAATAAAATAAAGCACCAATACCAAACTGTCCTCTACAAAGCTAATGGAGTTGTCTACACCTGCTGGCATGGGAAACATCTGGCTGCCATGAACGGTGAAGCCAGGAAATCGTTTGCCTTCCACACGCAAGGTTCCCTCCAATAGAAAGAGCATGGCCGTACGCGAGGGAGCCGTGTGTCTCACCGCGCCTTTCTTTTCTCTTACAACCCTGAAACCTACAGGGGAGTTGCCTTGATAATGCTCGCACATGAGGTGCTTGTTCAGATAATATACTTTCATAAGCTGATTACATTCATTGATAGATGCTGTAAATATATGAAATTTTTACAAAACTAAACAAAAATATGAAAGAAAGTTACTAATTGTGTCATAAATTTAAAACAAATGAATCGTTTTACCCACTTAATTGTTCTTAAATCCTATAATTTTCACCTATTATATGTTATTTCTTAAAAGACTATTCGATAGGCATGTTATACTGAAATTATCAGAAAGGAAGAATTGTGAAGATTGAAACAAAAGGATAATTTTTTGAATCAATTTGTTAGGTGGTGCAATCCTAAAGATGTCTAATTTTGCAAACAGAAGAAAGACAGAATATCTTTACCGAAGAAAATAACAGATACAAAGTACGTAAACACAAATATAAAAAAGCAACGAATCAAATTGAAAAGAGGTGCAAGTATATGAAAAAGAAGTATATAAGTCCAAAGGTGGATGTAATTAAAACAAGATTAGAAAGCGAGATACTGGCAGGATCTAATATAGGAGGTGGCATTGATGAAGGAAGCAATGCTAAAACTCATGACTTTGACTTAGACGATTTCACAGATGAATCCATGTGGGGTGATGAAACAGATGGAAATAACTAATAACAAACTATTTAAAACGATTAAATATGAAAACCGAAATGAAAAAGAACATTTTTACGTTCATAGCCATTAGTTTGCTGGGCTTCTTGACTGGTTGTTCGGAGAACGATGTGCTGAACGACGTGCAAAAAGCTGCAGCCGACCAGGCTTCGAGTGTCATATCTGGGACAGCATCATTGGATCTCGATGAAATGAACGGTGTGTTAAACGCCACTCCAACGACGCGAACAACAGTAATATACAATAGCAACAAAAAGCTGAGCTATCGTTTGAAAAAGGGGGATAGAATACCTGTATTCGTATACTACAAACAAGATAATAGACAGAAAATTGTCGAAGATGAGGTATATGTAGTAGAGGGAAATAGATTAAGATTTGACACAAAAATACCTGCTGACTTCGACCGAAGGAAGGGAAACCTCTATATGGGAGCTGTCATGGGTAAACAACCTGGCGTGAACAACGGCGCATGGGCAAGTGGTATGACGGCTGACGGCAAGTTAAGGATTGAGGTCTCTCACACTGTAGATGCTGCATCACAGCAATTCAACTTGCCTTTCTGTGCTCCACTAAAGCTTATTAAACCTGGTGGTGATATTTATCTTCACTTCAAAGCTCTCGGTAGTTGGTTTGCTGTGACTTTGAATGTGCAGAAGGATATCAATCCCGATTTCATGGTGGTAAACTCTGATGTGGTGGCCACCAATGGCACACTCGACCTGTTCTCCTCTAAGAATGGTGAGTTTATTTGGCAGCCAGAAGTTACGACGCAGAAGAACATCAGGTATGATGTGAAAAACTTTGAGGTGAAGGCTAAGCAAGAGAGCAAGCCATTGATTGTGTGGTTCATGCCCATTCTTAACAAAGAATCACAACAGCCTACTACATTGAGTCTTCAAACAAAGGCTACCTACTCAAGCAAAATGCTTCAATATTCTAAAAAAGTCTTTGACAAAAACGAACAATTAAAGAATAACAAGACTTATAATGTGAATATTACTGAGGATGCACCCGTTTGTGACAAAGGCTTGGTGATTACACAATTCTGGTCAACACGAAAGAATAGATGCTGCAACCGCAACGTTCTTCAGATTACTAATATCAGTGATCACGACATCAGCTTAGAGGGTTATTATCTTGTTCGCTCTGTATTTGGTAGTGCTGAAACGCCTTCTGGCGTGATTGACTTGGGTAAATTGGAAGAAAACAACGCACAGTTCTTGTATAATCATCGCCAAAAGAAAGTACTGCCAAGTGGCGCTTCGCTCCTGATTACCGGCTTTAATAGAAGAGTTGCCGAAGGTGCTTTCGATTACTGTGAAGACGAAATTTATCAAATAGCACTCCTTGGAGAAGATGAAAACCTGCTGCAACAGTTTGTTCCAGAGGGTAATCGTGACCGCTGGGGTAGAGAGTCTGTCTGCCACTTCTGCAATGCTTACTTCCTGACCTTTAACGGTACCGATATCTCGTTGTCGAAGCCAAACGACATTGTGGATAACTTTGGACGTGATGCCTGTGGCAGAATCTATAACTTCCAGTTCTGCAACCGTACCTATTATCGTATACCTTATTGTTATATCTATATGGGCGAGCAAGGTCTTGGTGGCGAAGCTACTCATCTCTATAAGCCAGAGAGACGAATAAGATATAATTATGACCCGTACACGTACTCGTACTGGGGACCGATGGAGATCTTTTCCACATGTGCCTGGAGATTTTCAAATGAGACCAAGATTACGTCATTAGGTTACTGGGGAAAATTAGGAGCCATGGCAATGTTCGTGAACAACATGTATTAATTATTAATTATCATTGATGATCTCAATGACTGAGTATTAAACAAGTGGGGTGATAAAGACACCCCACTCATGTAAAACCGTTGGTGAAAAGAATGATGACATCATTCTTTTCACCAATGGTTTTTTATGTCATGTGCCGCATGTGGACATGGGTACCGTACAACTTAAAGTGCACAAAGGATAAAAAGTAGGGTGTAAATGGATTTACTTTCTGCCGAAATCAGCGGGAATTTCGCCCCATTCGGCTGTTTCCCATTTGACGATAGGATTACGATAAGCGTGCGTTTTCAGCCATTGTTCGGCGCGCGAGATAATCTGATAGAGTTGCTCTGTTTGTGGTGTGCGCTTCAACTTTGTTTTACATTGTTTCTTCTTCACCCACAAAATGGCGTTGTAGCTATCCGAATAAATGGTTTTTTGCGTATCGCCCTGTTTCCACAACAAGGCCAACGCATGCACGATAGCCAAGAACTCACCTACGTTATTGGTGCCATGTACGGGCCCGAAGTGAAAGATTTCCGATCCTGTCGCCAAGTCGATTCCCCGATATTCCATGGGTCCTGGGTTGCCTGAACATGCCGCATCTACCGCCCATGCCGAAGCCCCCCTCTGTCCCCCCGATAGGGGGGAAGAAGCTAACGGCGTAACTAAGTTGGTTTCTTGTGAATTGTTTTTTATCTGTTCTGCTTGATCCATGTGGTCTAATGATTTGAGTATTTGAGAGATGACGGATGAAAGACGGTGAAGCACCTGTTCGTTTGTGAAACGCAAAACGGTAAAACCACGACTTTTTAAATCAGCTGTACGTTCGGCATCCATGAGCGGTTGATTGCCTTGTAGATGATAAGCACCATCTATTTCAACCACCAGTTTGAAACGAATGCAAGCAAAATCAGCAATATAGTTGCCGATGATATGTTGTCGTCTGAACTTACATCCTAATTGATTTCCACGTAATGCCTCCCACAACTTGCTTTCTGCCTGTGTTGAATGCGTTCTACCTCTCTTTGCAAATGCTTTCAATAACTCATAATTCGCACAATCTGCCGTTTCGTGTTTTCGTTTCATAACATACGGTCAAATTATATTCAAGCCGAAAATGTATCTCCCTCTATATATAATAAGGTAGGTGATCAACATCAGCTCGCAAGCGTTGAGCGAACAACATCTGGCAAGAAGATGAGCAAATGAGGTGATTTCCTTCTCCCTCCCCTGCTGGGGAGGGCGGGGAGGGGCTTCCCTACA
>ERZ1673752.4298-NODE-4298-length-12122-cov-6.005221_pt1 | contig 12122 bp, 7 predicted proteins | sample MGYA00580195_ERZ1673752 | MGnify/ENA primary metagenome ERZ1673752 (study PRJEB41218, sample SAMN15661744) | gut metagenome | host: Homo sapiens | place: Canada: London | collected 2015-08-20/2019-03-30 | study: EMG produced TPA metagenomics assembly of...
TTTCAAAACTCGACGGGCATCTCTAAAAATCTAACCAAGTTTTTAGAGATGCCCTTAATTCTCGATTGAATTAATCAGTACCTACCAGAGGAGTCACGCGTTTATTTTTTTGACACGGAATTGGAGTGGACGCTCAAAAGTGTGTTTTAAAAGGAACGGTTAATTTCGGCACGAGTTACCGTGCCTCGTTAACCGGTCAAGTTTTGCTTGACAAATCGAATTGCAAAACTTGCTTATTTATATGTGTGCTTATCGCACACTGAATTCAGCTTATTCGTGTGCTGAAGCACACTCACCGCTGAATTTTAAGGAAGGTATGAAAAAGGTTTTATTTTTATTGTGGATCGGATTTTTTGTTTTCGATGTGTTCGCTGAAAGCTCCTCGGTTCTTCTTGATGAAGCGGCTGAGCGGGTTTTCTTTGCGGAAAACAAAATTCTGATTCAACTAAAAGACGGAACATTACAAAAACTGTCCGTGAAAAATCGAGCGGTTACCGACGTTTTACCGCTTGAAAGTATACGGGATGCCACTTTGGTAACTCAAGCCAAAGACAATGAACAAATCTTTTTGATAGTAACAAAAAATCAATCGTTGAAAAAACTCAATCTTAAAACGGGAAAAATTACAAATGTTTCAATCAAAACCGAAAATATTGAAATTAAAAGTATCGGAATACAGCAATCGAAAAGGCGCTTTGCAATCGGTTTTGCATCCGGGTTGGTCGGAATCAACGAACAATTAAAAACGAACAAAAAAGAACTGGATTATAAGTTTTCAAGTCACCGTGCGCCGGTGTATGCGATCGATTTCAGTCGTACCGGTACGTACTTATTGACTGCATCTTCCGATAATAAAATTAAAATATGGGAAACGGAGATGTTTACCCCCGTGCGTGAATTTGATTTTTACGGCACTTCAAACGTGCCGGTTATTTTTTCACCGGTAGGAGACTCTATTGCTGCGGCTTCTTCCGATACAACGCTTTTTATTAAAAATGTTTCCGGCAAAGCGGTGCCGCTCAAAGCGGAAAACGGCGTTGCCGGTTTTAAATTTACGCCCGACGGAAAATTTTTGGCACTGCAAAATAAACGCGGTGAAATTGAATTTTACGCAGCCGATACCGGCGTGTTGTATGGAGTGATTCCGACGGGACTTTCCGCAATTACCGATTTTGCTTTTAACGAAAACGCTACGATGTTAGCGGTAGCGGGGAGCGATAAAACGCTGATGCTTTTTGATATGGCGGAAGAAATAACTGCATTTAAAAATCAGGCGACGGCACGGGATCATGAAGCGGAATTAAATCAGTTCAAAGAAGCACCGCTTGCACAAATACCGGAGCCGCCGGTTTCAGAAAAACCTCAGCCTGCCGAAGAGCGTGAATCTGACGTTGAAAAATCCGAAACGGCGGAACCGCAAACTACGATAAACGAAAAAAACGGTCTCGGCGAAAAACTTGACTCAATCGAAAAACGGCTTGATAAAATCGAAAGCGATATATCCGAAACGCAAAACGCGAGCGGCGAGGAAAAAACGTCCGAAACGGCTGTGCCCGAAGAGCGAGCGCAAACGGAACCATCAGAAGCGGAAAAAATGAAAACAAAGTCTCCCGCGTCCGAAACGAAACCACCTTCGGAGCAAGCGTCCGGCGAATTTTCGGAAGAAGACGGGTTTTACTATAAAAGCAAAAAAAAGCCCGATGCGGTGGAACTCGGAACTACGTTTTCGATCTACACCAAAAATCCGTACTATCTCGGTTCGTTTGATGTAACGCTCGGTTATTTTTTCTATCGGTGGACAGCTCCGTTCTACTTCGGTCTTGACTGCGGTTTCAATACGGGCTTTCCGAATAAAAAATTTCCCTACGACTATTATCTCGGCGAGAAAAAGATACATTCGCCTTATGCGATGGACATCACCGTAACGGCGCCGATCGGTTTGTATTTTATGCCGTTTAATAACGACGTCGCGTTTCGCACGGAGTTGAGTGCAGGACTTTTGCTGCGCCGACTCTGGAACGGTTCAACCAAAGCATCGGTGCATACGAAATTTCATCCGCTTGCGACTATTGACTTTAAATTTTTAGTGGAGTATCGTTATATTGCAGGAGTTCTCGGCGTACATTATGATACGAGTTTTAAGTTTGCGGTAACGGCGGGACTGAAGTTTATGATTCCGATCCGGTATAAAAAGAGAGGCGACAAATAGCTCACGTTTTTTATACGGAACGGGCGGTAACGGCGCAAGGAGCGGTAAACGATATGAAAAAGATTTTTAAATTTTTACCCATAATATTTCTTATGGTATTATTACCGATCAGTTGTAAAGCAGCTTTGGATGTTCCGCATATTGAAAAGAAACCGAAAAAAACGGCGTCCGCAAGGTCCGGGACTATACTCGTTCGGGTAGCTATGAACGACGAAAATTTTCCTTCGTACCGTACCGTTACGCCCGATGATTGGACTGAAGCAAAAAAAGAGCGCTTATCCTATGTTATTTATCACGATTACGGCACCGCAAGCCCTGAACAATTGAGCGGATATATGAGCTGGAATGAGATAAAAGGCGGCTACTATCTCGGCCTTAATAAAAGCGGAGAATATCGGCTCACCATGCTTGCGGTCGATAAAACCGACACTACAAAGATTGCTCTGAAAAGTGATGTCACAACAATAAGGGTTCCGGGAATTTCGCTTCTTACTTTTGTGCTTCGTCCGTATCGGAAAGATACGGCTCTTAAAGGTACGGTTGATATTACTTTTAAATTTTTGGCGCCGGAAGCGGTGATTTACGCAACTGTTGACAAGGCGGAAGTGATCTTGCAAAAGGTATCAGCCGGAGCTGGCAGCACGCCGTCCACGACTTCAATTCCTTCCGGGGAGATGAGCTACACAGGAAGCGGCACGGATCGGATAGGAACATTTCGATACTCCAAAGATATTCCTCCGGGCAAATATATGCTTACGGCAACTTTGTACAATAATAACGATAGCGTTGCCACGACACACGAATTGCTGATTGTCGACCCTGCAAATACCAGTACAAAGACTATACTTATTACCCGAGAGCAAAACACAACACAGGCGGATCCGTACCAGCCGACAAATTTTCGGGTTCAATATAAGCGACCCGGCGATACCGATACGACCTATAATGCGGTTTTTTCGTGGAAGAATAATGCAAACGACGCAACGGGATTTACTTTGGAAATACTTGACGAAAACGAACATCCGGTACAGCCGCAACCGTCTATGAATCCGTCGACACTACCGGCAAATACCACAAAAGTAGAAGTAAAACTTGACTTGGGGAAAAAATACAAGGCTCGTGTGCGAGCGAAACGGGGAACTCAGTCGAGTAAGTGGACTGATTTAAAAAATCCGAATACCAATGATCTCATCCACCTTGCGCGCATTACTTATAATGTAGACGGTGGAGGGGGCGTTTCGCGACCCGTTTATTTAATTGATGATGAAAGTGATGAGCTTACCATTAAGGCAAAAAGAATATCCAATCTTGTGTACAAAGGCAGTATTGATGGAAAAGTCCACTATGGATATTATACTCAAACGAAAGAGGGATTTTTATTGCCCGGTTCTGCAGGGCTTCCCTGTATATATGCCAAATATAATATGCCAAATGTTCCGACAAAACCTCTGATAGGCTGGGCGGGGGCGGCGGTAATTGATGGAATCGGATTTCGATTAAAATCTGATATATACGAAAATATAAACTTACAGGTTAAATGGGAGGATCTTAATGGCAATATTAATTCTACAAGAAAACTCTGTTACATTGAGGGGCGAGGCAGAGATCATGTTATTATTACACAGGCGAATAGCACAACATTAACTGTCAAACCTGCAACAGTATATGGTATAGATCCTACTCCAAGCATTAAAAAGGTTACTTGGTATGTTGACGGCGAGTCGACACCAAGTACAACAACAACGCCGACCGAAGCGTCTTTATCCTATAGCTTTACCCCAACGCTCGACAAGACATTGTGGCATGTTGTTGCAGTCGTGGAGTTTGAAGGCGGCGGTACCAGTTCCGACTATTGTGATGTAGTAGTAGAAAAATAAGGAACGTTTAACATCGCCGCTGAAATAGCGCGGCTCGTTAAACGGTCGACTTTTGCTACTGCAAAAGATCGCATTTTTATAGTGCCGTTTCTCGGTTCTCGAAACGGCGTAAATTCAGCTTATTCGTGTGCTGAAGCACACTCAACGCTGAATTTTATTGAAGATTATTCCGTGCGGACATCCTTCTTTTTTCGACGCACCCTGTTTTGGTACATTTACTTCTTATTATAAAACGGTTATTTTAAATGAATTGACAGAAAGCTTTTTTTCATTATAATAATTCTTTTAGAGGTGTTTATGAAAGCTTTACCAAAAAGTGAGCATTTAAATGTTGTGCGGCACAGTTTAGCACACGTCATGGCGGATGCCGTTGTAAAAATTTTTCCGGGAACAAAGGTTGCAATAGGTCCTGCAATCGAAAACGGCTTTTATTATGATTTTCAGTTTCCCGATGGCGTAAAACCGACACCGGATGATTTTGAAAAAATAGAAAAAGAAATGCGCCGCATTATTGCAAGCGGAGCAAGTTTCGAACGGAAAGAACTTTCACGAAATGATGCGTTGACGCTTTTTGCCGACGAGCCGTATAAAACGGAAATCATTCAAGACTTGCCGGAAGATGCCGTCTTGAGCACATTCACCTCGGGAGATTTTGTTGACTTATGTAAGGGACCGCATGTCGATTCTATGAAAGAACTGAACGCCCAAAGTTTTAAACTTTTAAAAATTGCGGGAGCATACTGGCGGGGCGATGAACACCGTCCGATGCTCACGCGCATCTATGCAACCGGTTGGGAAAAACCGCAAGAATTGAAGGATTATCTCCACCTCATGGAAGAAGCGGAAAAAAACGACCACCGGAAATTAGGTCGCCAGTTGGATTTATTCCACATCGCCGATGAAAATCCCGGTGAAATTTTTTGGCACCCGAACGGTTGGATAATTTATCTGGAAATTCAAAAATACATGCGCGGACGACTCAAAGAATTCGGCTACAAAGAAGTGAACACGCCTTTTGTTATGCCGCAGTCGCTGTGGCTCCGTTCGGGACATTGGGCGAAATACCGTGAAAATATGTTTATCACCGAAAGCGAAAAGCGGCTTTTTGCGTTAAAACCGATGAACTGTCCGGGTCATGTTGAAATTTTTAAGCAGGGCATTAAAAGCTACAAAGATTTACCGTTGCGTCTTTCGGAATTCGGCTCCTGTACGCGGAATGAGCCTTCGGGGTCGCTGCACGGTATTTTTCGGGTGCGAGGCTTTGTTCAAGACGATGCGCATATTTTTTGTACGGAAGAGCAAATCTCCGGCGAAGTTGAACACTTTTGCCGACTGCTGGAAGTTGTCTATGAAGATTTCGGTTTTCCGAAAGAAACGATTGACGTAAAACTGTCAACGCGCCCCGAAAAAAGGCTCGGCGATGATGCAACCTGGGATCGGGCGGAAAAGGCACTCGGCGATGCTTGCAAAGCAGCCGGCTTTTCCTACGAAATTTCGGAAGGCGAAGGCGCTTTTTACGGACCGAAGCTGGAGTTTACGCTCTACGATTCACTCGGGCGAGCATGGCAGTGCGGAACGCTTCAACTCGATTACCAGCTGCCTTCCAAGGAGCGGCTCGATGCCGAATACATTGGCGAAGATAATAACCGACACAATGCGGTCATGCTCCACCGTGCAGTTTTGGGATCGATTGAACGCTTTATCGGTATTTTGCTGGAAACTTACGGCGGGGCTTTGCCGGTATGGTTATCACCGACACAAGTTGTTGTTATTCCGGTTGCTCCGAATTTTAACGACTATGCGGCATCACTCGCCTCTTTGCTGCAGGCAAAAGGAATCCGCAGTATTGCGGACCTCGACAGCGACCGCATGAACGCGAAAATCCGAAAATGGCAGGAACAGAAAGTGCCGTATCAGCTCATTGTCGGGCAAAAAGAACAGGACAGTAATTCCGTTGCCGTGCGGCTACGAAAAGGTAAGGGACAAAACACGATGAGTGCCGCCGAATTTGAACATTATATTGCAGAAAAGATTAAAACGCATGCGGCGGAAGCGTAACGAGTTTTTTTTGCAATATTGGTAACTTGTGGAGGATGCTGATTAATTCTCGATTGAATTAATCAGTGTCTCCGAAAAGCAATTCTACCGATTCCGTGAAAAATATTTTTCCGGCAAAAGCGATAAAATCTATTTTGAAATCAGCAACAACGCCGCGGACAATAAATTTTTTACCCGAAAAATTGAGTTTACAGAAATCGATATTACCCGCGGATGCTCTTTACCAATGCGATAAACTTTTTATCGGCGGTTAAGCGTTCGATTTGTTCCGGCATGCGATACGTCCAGTTTTCCTCGTTGACCGTTCCCGGGGTATTGATACGCCGATCGCTTGAAGGCGGAAGTCTATCCGCAATGAGCGCAAGCATGTCCTGAATTTGGAACGCCACAACGCGAGACGGTGATCGGTACAACGCTTGCAGAATCAGTGCGGTACTTGCAGGCTCCAAATCCTTATCCGCAATTTCCGGCTCGTCAAGCTGAATCGCTTTTAAAAACGAACGCCGCTCGTCAAGCGAAAGTTCTTCGTTCCACCATTGGGTTAAGGTACTCGTGTCATGAATTGCGAGCGTCGTTACCGAAAGCGCTTTGTACTGCGCAAGCGGCGTAAAAGGCTGCGCAGGGGTGTTCCACTCGCGTTTCCAGCGGACAACGTTCAAACTGAAAATGTTCAGCTCCTCCAGTACTTTCGGCACATACGGAGGAATCGCGCCGAGGTCTTCAGCAAAGGCTTGCATGGAAACGCTCGCTAAAAGCTCAGATAGGATTTCCCGCCCCTGCGCTTCGCCGCTTTTTTCACTTTCCGCATTTTTCGTATCGTATAACGTTAAAAAGTTTTTTTGCTCTTCCGTTGAAAGAGATGACCACGCTGTTGTTGATTGAAAGTTGCAAGCAATCGTGTACAGAACTTTACCGGGCGCCTTTTCGCTGATTTTGATGAGCATCCGGTCAAGCCATTTTTCGCGCAGCACTGTCTCAACCGTTTTTTTAAGATTATGTTTGGTAAGATCGATTTCACATTTTATTTCCGGTTTAAAAAGCCACAACTCTTCTTCACCGATTCGGTTTGCAACTTTGTGAAGCTCGCCGTGCGAGTTTAAGTAATCGTTGTCGTTTACCGCCATCACGCGCTGTGTGTCAATGTGCGGCTCACTCATCCAGCGGATGCGCTCCGCGGAAAACCCGTGCTGCAGCAGCTCGGCGTGGGTAATCGGCGTGTACGGAACGGTGCGCCCCAAGCACGCGGTTGTTTCACCGCGGGGAATCGCCCAGAGGCGAAAAAACCCCAAGATGTGATCGATGCGGAATGCATTACAGTATTCGTCGGTTTTTTGCAGCCGCTCTTTCCACCAGCGGTAGCCGGTTTCTTTGTGATTTTGCCAAAAATAGCTCGGAAAGCCCCAGTTCTGCCCGTGCGGATTTTGCCCGTCGGGAGCAGCTCCCGCGGTTAAATCATATCGGAACAATTCACCGTTTGCCCATACATCGCACGAATCTTCGTTGAGTAAAATAGGCACATCGCCTTCTAGCATAATTCCCAGAGTATTGACCGCCTGCACGGCTTCCAAAAGCTGCGCGTGTAAATTAAATTGCAACCACGTATAAAAATGCAGTTCACTTTGGAGCGGGGGACAATTCCAAGCAATATCCAACTCATTTTTTGTCGGCGTACGCATCGCCTGCCAATCCTGCCATCTGCTTTGAAAATTTTGCTCTTTGAGATTTTTATAAACGGCGTAACTTTTAATCCAATCGTTTTTTTCAATCCATTGCGAAACGGCACTGTGCGTATCGGCAAGTTCCTGATTAAACGTGGCTTCTCGATTTTTAAAAAGCCGTTTGAGTAATCGCAGTTTTTCAGTTAAAACTTCGCGGTAGGCAAGCCGATCCAACGAGTCAAACTTTTTCCGCAATGCGGCAATTTCCGGTTGAATCGCATCCGCTCCGTCAAGACGCTCCAGCGAAATATACAAAGGATGTAGAGCAAAAGCGGAAACGAGATTGTAGGGGGAACTGTCATAGCCGGTGTCATGAACCGGTAAAATTTGTATCAGTGAAATTTTTACTTTTTTACACCATTGGGCGAATTCAACTAAGTCTAAAAACTCTCCCGTTCCGCAGCTTTTTTTTGTACGCAATGCGGCAACCGGCACCACAACGGCAAGTTCTTTTTTAAATACTTTTGCTTTCATACCATCTGCTCCTCCTATATTATATCATTTTATTGTACCATAAAAGCAAAACTTTGAAAAGAGCAAAAACGGCGAAAATTGCGGCGTTGCTTTCCGTTAATCAGCCTCATTCCACCTTGAACTTTCCGACTTCAGCGCTGAGGTTTTCAAACCCTTGATTGTTTTCTATATCTATGATATAGTTGCCGAACATTATTGGAGGACAAAATGACGCCTACTTTAGTAGTTTTAGCCGCGGGGATGGGTAGTAGATTCGGCGGCATTAAACAGTTGGAATCGGTCGGTGCATATAACCAGTCGCTTTTGGATTATGGAGTGTATGATGCACTGAAAGCCGGTTTCGGAAAAATTGTGTTCGTAATCCGAAGAGATATTGAAACTGATTTTTGTGAAAAAGTATTTCACCGCATTACGCATAACTGCAATGCGGAATATGTATTCCAGGATATGGAATCGTTTTTAACCGATGATCAGGTTAAACTCATTACTGATAGGAAAAAACCTTGGGGGACGGTGCATGCGGTGCTTTGTGCACAAAAGTGCATCAACGAACCGTTTGCGATTATTAACGCGGATGATTTTTACGGCTTTTCTGCCTATAAAACGATCTGTAAACATTTGTCGAAAATTTCAACCGACAGTACGTCGCACGCGATGGTGTCTTATGTGCTAAAAAATACGCTCAGCCGTTCGGGGACAGTATCACGAGGCATTTGCAAAGTAAAAAATGACAAACTCGTTTCCCTCGCCGAACATAAGGATGTCGGATACGAAATGACGGCGGACGGCGAAAAAATCGTTTCCTTATTTCACGGAGAAAAGCAAATCCTCACCGGAGACGAGCTGGTATCGATGAATCTCTTCGGTTTTGCTCCGTCGGCTTTTGCCCATTTTTCCGATTATTTTCATCAGTTTCTGGAAACGGGAATCGGCGATCCGAAAGCCGAATGTTTGCTTCCCGAAGCAGCAAGCGATATTATTAAAAAAGGGCAGGGAACGGTTTCGATTTACAAAACGGAAGAAAAGTGGTTCGGCATGACCTATCGGGAAGATCTCGGAATCGTGCGTTCCGCTATTGCCCAAAAAGTGCAGGATAAAGTATATCCTGAAAAGCTTTGGGAAAAATAATCGTACTGATACCATTCATAAAAAATATGAAAACGGGGATACTCACTCTCTTGAAAAAAAACAGCTGCACTCAATATACCGAGGCAGCTGTTTTTGCCTATTAATTTTTCAACAATATTTATTCAATATCGATAAAGAAACGTTTTATATAGCGGATGCGTTCATCGCTTTTTTGCCAAAAATCACTTTCAAGAAAAGCCGACGTAACGGTTTTATATGCTTTGTACGCTTCTTTGATATTTTTTTCACTGCCGTTTAATTCGTATGCCTGCCCCAGATAAAAATAGGCTTCGTCAAGTCGATCCGTTGAACTGCGCAAAAATTGATTTAAATCGGTGATTGCATTTTTTGCATCTCCTGCCGCAATTTCCTTTTTCGCTTTTTCCAACAAATCATCGTTCGTCACAATTTGCGTAATGGTATCAGCGGGAACGGTTAAGTCGGCAGTAGGCTTGAGAACCTTCGGTTTTGCGGTTGACGTATTCGGTTGGCGCTCCAAAACCGGTTTTATCGCCGGTGTTTCAGCAAGCGTTGTGGGCAGCACATAATCCGGAGCTTTGACGTACGGTTGTGCGCCGGATATTTTATCACCGACATGAACTTTCAGCGCGTCTTTGATAAACGAATTGGAATACGCATCATAGCGTGAAAAGTTCAAAATGTAGTCGCCCGGTTCTTTTGCATAAAAAGTAAACTCGGTGTCGCCCGATACGAATTTTCGTTGTTCATAGTTTAAACCTTTTTGCGATGTTTGTTCGCCGAGAAAAACCCATTTTTCGCCCGGATATAAAACACGGATACGCTGATTTTGGCTCATCGAAGCGGAGCGTGAAACCGGTATCGCTTCGGAGGTCGGTTCCGCATTTTGCGGAAATTCGGAAAAATATCCCGCTTCAAGCGTTTCCGATTCACTACCGGTGAGGTCGGCATCCCCGAAATAATTTTTATCGTTGGGATCAGCAACCGCCGGTGTTTTAGTCTCCGGAATATTGGGTGTGGGTTTTACCGTATCCGCTTTTGCAATCGGAGCAGTTTGTACCGGCTTGAGATCGGTATTGCTCGGAATAGTATTTGCCGGTTTAGGATTAACGTTACCCGAAGTGGCGTTTACCGGCTTTTGATTTTTATCAACCGGCGTTGTTTTCGGTTTCGGGGTTGTTCCTGACGGCGCCATCCCACCGGTCTTATCAGGTGTCGATTTTTGATTCTTGGCGATTGCTGCAGTATTCGGTTTCGGTTGTGTTGTCGTACCGGACGGTGTTTTCGTGCCGGCTGTAGTTTCCGGCTTGTTCGTTGTATCAGCTGCCGGTTTGGGATTTGAAGACACCGTATTTTTTGCCGGCTGTGCTGTTTCCGCTGCAGATGTATTTTCCTGCTTGGACGGTTCAGTCTTTGGCAGCTGATTCTGTTGCGTTGTTTTTTCCGGTTTTGTTTCTGTCGGCGGGATTTTTACATCCGTGATTTTTGAAGCAGCTTCTTTTTCCGTGCCGCTTATCACTCCCGACGCCTGTTTTTGTGTGATTGACGTTTCATCGACCGACTGTGCTACCTCAGATGCTTTTTTCTTCGTCGATTGCGCGTCTTTTACCGGTTGCGTTATTTCCGCCGCCGGTGTATTCTTTTGCTTTGACGTATCATCCTTTGACGGCTGATTTTGCTGAGTCGTTTTTTTCGGTTTTGTTTCCGCAAGATTCGTTTGTCCATTTGCACCGGACGGCACATTCGGTTTCGAAGCGGGCAATGTACCATTTCCGGAGTTACTCACACTCGGATCAAGTTTCCCCGTCACCCCGCCTGTTCCGGCACCCACTTTAGTAAACGGTTTCGTACGGTCATTATCCGAATACAGATACACCGGAGTGCCATCTTCTTGTTCTGCCGGTGATACATTTTCCGCTGAAGCGTCTGCAGCAGTATCGGCACTCTGTGCGACCGACGGTACGGTTTCTTTTTCTTTCGATGCCGTTGTTGTTGCACATGAAAACAATACAACGATTACTAATATACTCAAAAACTTTTTCATTTAATTCCTTCCAATAATTGCTTTATTTTTTCCGAATTTTTTTCGTGAAGCGTATCGAGGACGGCTTCATTCGGTTCGATAAAAAACTTTTCAATATCTTCCATAGTCCACACTTTTTTTTGTTCCCGCGAAAATTGTATGGGAGGAAGCGGCAGCGGTTCATCATTGAGCCAAATATGTTCCGGAGCAATTTTAACCGACGGCAACTGAGAATTTTCGTGCTTCGACCGCTTCCCTATGCGAATAAAAAACAACGTCAGCCCTACCAGTACGGACAGCAAAAACGCCCCGAATAAAATTTTCAGCAAAAGCGGTTTATTCAGTTTTTCACCGGTGTTTTTTAAATTTTGCCACATAGTATAAAACGGTGCTCCTACCTTTTATTTTCATCGAAAACGCGTTTTTTGTCAATAGGAAGATACGTGAAAAACACGACAAGAGCTTTGGGAATCGCTGATTAAAGACTTGGCACTGAAAAGTAGTCTCTAAAAATCTAACCCGAGTTTTTGAAAGATGCCCTCAATTATCGATTGAATTAATCAGTGCCTCATTTAGGGTGAAGTTTTCACTGGTCATTGACAATCCGTTTCAAGAGTACTATGAAAAAATTATTATAAAGCGGTACTACTCTTTTT
>ERZ1673752.4303-NODE-4303-length-12109-cov-5.833333_pt1 | contig 12109 bp, 17 predicted proteins | sample MGYA00580195_ERZ1673752 | MGnify/ENA primary metagenome ERZ1673752 (study PRJEB41218, sample SAMN15661744) | gut metagenome | host: Homo sapiens | place: Canada: London | collected 2015-08-20/2019-03-30 | study: EMG produced TPA metagenomics assembly of...
ACTTTCATTTAGCTTTAATATATAAAAAAAGACACAAATCATAATGATTTGTGTCTAATTTTTTTAATACTTTCTAGAATTATTTATTTTTTCAAAAAACTCTATAAATTCATTTTTAGATAAAATTTGTTTTTCACCAGTTTTAATATTTTCAAGTTCAATTTTATCATCATTTTGATCTCCCAATATAGCAAGATAAGGTGTACCAAATGTTTTTACTTCATTTATTTTTGCACCAAGAGATATTTTAGAATATCTGTCATCAAGTATAGATGGAATATTCTTTTTTTCTAAATCATTATATAAATCTTCAGCAAATTCTTTTTTATCTTCTGTTGCAACTATTTGAACAAGATATGGTGCAATAATTTCTGGAAGATTTAAAGAAACTAAATTTCCTTCATCATCTTTAATTGAAAAATATTCATATATACATGCAATAAGTCTTGTAACACCAATTCCATAGCAGCCCATTTCAAAGAATTGCTTTTCTTCATTTTCATCTGTAAAAGTAGAATTCATTGATTCAGAATATTTTTTACCAAGATTGAAAATATGGCCAAGCTCAACTGATCTAACTCTTTTAAATGTAGATATATCTTCTATTCCATATTTTTCTTTTAAAATTTCTTCATAATTAGGATATTCTAAAATTTCTGTATTAAGCCCAACTTTAGTTTTTTCATCATAAAGAATTGTATCTTCACCAAGAGGTGAAAGAAGCATAAATTCTTCAGACATTGAACCACCTATTTGACCAGGATCTGCTGCAATAGCCATAACAGGAAGTCCTAAAAGTTCAAATATTTCGTAATATGCTTTTTTAATATCCATATATATTTTTTCAGATGAATTAGTGTCTTTTGCAAAAGAATATCCATCAAACATAAGAAATGATTTACCTCTAAACATAAAGCCTCTATTACGTATTTCATTTCTAAATTTAGGTCCTATTTGGTAATAAGTTACTGGAAGTTCTTTATGTGAAAAAAGATTGTATCTTGCTAGTTCAACAACAGCCTCTTCAGCGGTCGGAGCAAGACAAAATTCACCTTGATTAGTTTGAGTTACAAGCATTGTTTCAGATTCAGTATAATCTTTATATCTATTTGAAGCTTCCCATATTTCTTTTGGTTGTATAAGCGGAAGTTCAACCTCTATAAGACCATGTTTATCCATTACATATTTTATTAATCTTACAGTATTTTCCAAAGCTTTTTTTGGAACTACATTAAGCCCAAATACACCAGAAGCGAATTGTATTAATTGTCCAGAATCTATTAAATGCTTTTGAGCCTTAAAGATTTCATCAGTTTTTCTAATTTTTACTGGAGCTAGTCCATATTCTGAAATTTTCATATTTCCTCCTTATTTTTTTAAAATATTAACACAAAGACAAGAAAAAGAAAAGAAAAAAGCATACAAATTTATTGACTTTTAAGTTTTTTTGGTGTAAAGTAAATAAGCATTACAGTGAAGGAAGTGCAAAATGAACGAAATAGTTAAATTAAGTATGCTACTTGAAATATACAAAAATTTAATTACACAAAAACAAAGAGAAGTTTTAAACCTATATTATAACGAGGATTTATCACTTGCTGAAATAGCAGAAACTTTTAATATATCTAGACAAGCAGTTAGAGATAATATAAAAAGTGGAGAAAAAAATCTTCTTGAATATGAATCTAAAATGAAACTATTATATAAAAGAGAAAAAAATTTAGATTTAATTCAAAAATTAGGTGAAGAAATAAACTTGCTTGAAAAAAACAAAACAAGTTTTAAAGCTGTAAAGCAAGCATATGAAAAAATAAAAAAATCAATGGAGGAATAATGTTTGAAGGATTATCTGGAAAATTCCAAGAAACAATAAGAAAATTATCTGGTAAAGCAAGAATATCTGAAAAAGATCTGAAAGAAACTTTAAGGGAAATTAAATTAATATTATTAGAAGCAGATGTTAATTTTAAAGTAGTAAAAGGCTTTATAAAGAAAATTGAAGAAAAAGCTTTAGGTGAAGATGTTTTAAAATCACTTACACCAGGACAACAAGTTGTAAAAATAGTAAAAGATGAATTAACAAATATACTTGGCGGAGAAGATCCAGAAATAAAATTTTCAAACAATGGTCCAACAGTAATTATGCTTGTAGGTCTTCAAGGTGCTGGTAAAACAACTGCAACTGGAAAATTAGCAAACTTTATGAGAAAAAAAGGAAAAAAACCAATGCTAGTTGCATGTGATGTATACAGACCAGCTGCTATAGATCAACTAGAAGTTTTAGGAAAAGAACTTAATATACCGGTATATAGCAGGAGAGATACAAAAGATGTTGTAAAAATAGCTAAAATGGCAAAAGAAGAGGCGATTTCTAAAATGTGTGATGTAATACTTATAGATACAGCTGGAAGATTACATATTGACGAAAATCTTATGGATGAGCTTGTTAGTTTAGAAAAAAATTTAAATCCATCTGAAATTCTTTTGGTAATGGATGCTCTTTCTGGACAAGATGCTGCAAATGTTGCAAAAACTTTTTCAGAAAAAGTAAATCTTACAGGAGTTATTTTTACAAAACTTGATGCTGATACAAGAGGTGGTGCAGCTCTTTCAATAAAAGAAGTTACAGGAAAACCTATTAAGTTTGCAAGTGTAGGTGAAAAGATGAGTGATCTTGAAAGGTTTTATCCAGAAAGAATGGCTGAGAGAATACTTGGAATGGGTGATGTGCTTTCTTTAATTGAAAAAGCTGAGAGCATGTATTCAGAAGAAGAAGCTAAAAAACTTGAAGAAAAATTAAAAAAACAATCTTTTGATTTGGATGATTATCTTTTACAAATGAAAAAAATTAAAAAACTTGGATCAATTTCATCAATTTTAAAAATGATCCCAGGACTTGGAAATTTAGCTAATATGGAATTTGATGAAAAAGAAATTTATAAAGTGGAAGACATGATATCGTCAATGACAAAAGAAGAAAGAAAAAATTATAAAATATTAAATGCATCAAGAAGAAAAAGAATTGCAAAAGGTTCAGGGCATACAGTAGAAGAGCTTAATAATTTTATAAAAACATTTGAAATGACACAAAAGATGATGAAGGGTATTAAAAACCCTAAAGATGCAAATAGCTTACTTAAAAAACTAAAAAATGGAAATTTTAAATAAGGAGGAGTAAATGGTAAAAATAAGACTTAAAAGAGTTGGAAAGAAAAATAGACCTTTTTACCACATTGTTGTAGCAGATTCTAAAAAAGCAAGATCTGGAAAAATAATTGAAAAAATAGGAACATATAATCCACTTGTAAAACCATCAGAAGTTGTTCTAGATTTGGAAAAAACTGATGAATGGATTAAAAATGGAGCAAAACCAACAGATTCAGTAAAGAAAATGATAGAAATTGCTAATGGAAATGCTAAATTTGTTGAAAAAACAAAAAGCAAATACATTAAAGCAGAACCAGAAGTAAAAGATTTAGAAGAACAAGAAGTACAAGAAGAAGCTGAAGAAAAAACAGAAAATGAAGAAGCTTAAAAAGGTAAAATATGAATGATAATTTAGAAAATGCAGATGACTTTATAAATTTTTTAATTAAGACATATCTTCCAAAAGAAGAGTTTAAAATTGAAAAAGAAGAAGAAAACAAAAATCTTAAATACACAGTATATGTGAAAAAAAGAAGTCTTGGAAAAATTGTTGGAAAAGGCGGAAAAGTTGCAGAAGCAATTAGAGAAATTGTAAAATCTCTTCCAAATGTAAAAAAAAGAATATATATAAAATTTGAAGAGATGAAAGATGAATAAGGATATTATGGATAAATATATAAAAATAGGACAAATCGTAAATACACATGCTTTAAAAGGTGACTTGAAAGTAAATATGTATACTGAAAATTTAGATGATATAAAAAAGTATTCATATATATATCTAGATTTAGATGATAAAAAAGAAAAATTTGAAATTGAAAAAATAAGATTTTCAAAAAAACAAGTGCTTTTGAAACTTAAAAATATAAATCATATAAATGATGCAGAAAATTTAAAAGACAAATATATTTATATAAACGAAGAACAACTTTTAAAAAACAATCCATTACAAGATAATGAATATTATATAAAAGATTTAATAGGCTTAAATGTTTTAGATAAAGAAGGTATGGAAATAGGTAAAATCACAGAAGTATTAGAACTTAATACAGATGTATATATTGTTAAAAATAAAGAGGGCAAGGAAATCTTAATCCCAGCAATAAAAAGATTTATAAAAAAAGTAAATATAAAAGAAAAGAAAATGATTGTAGAATTAGGTGGACTTGATGAAATTTAATATATTAACACTTTTCCCAAATATGTATGAAGCACTAAATGAAAGCATAATAAAAAGGGCAAAAGAAAAAAATATTATAAATATAAATATTATTAATATAAGAAATTTTAGCAATAATAAACATAATAAGGTTGATAATACTCCTTTCGGTGGAGGGCCTGGTATGCTTTTAAAAGCAGATGTTCTTGATAGAGCACTTAGTTATGTTAAAAAAAATTTTGGAAAAGAAACATATGTTATATATCTTTCTCCTAAAGGGAAAAAATATAATAACGATATGGCAACAATGCTTTCAAAAAAGAAAAATATAACTTTAATAGCAGGACATTATGAAGGTATTGATCAGAGATTTATAGAAAAGTATGTTGATGAAGAAATTTCAATAGGAGACTATATTTTATCTGGAGGAGAAATTCCTAGTATGGTTTTAGTAGATAGTATTTCCAGAAAAATTGAAGGCACTTTAACTAAAGAATCATTGGATGATGAAAGTTTTGAAAATTATCTTTTGGAATATCCTCAATATACAAAACCAAGAAATTTTAAAGGGATGAAAGTACCAGATATACTTCTTAGTGGAAATCATGAAGAAATTAAAAAGTTTAAAAGAAAATTATCATTAAAAGAAACATTTTTAAAAAGAAAAGATTTAATAAAAATTGCAAAAGAAGAAGGCAAATTAACAAAAGAAGATTTAGAATATTTAAAAAAATTAAGTAAAGAAGAATAAAAGAAAGGAAAGAAAATGGACGTAATTAAATCAATAGAACGTGAAAATATGAAAAACAGAATACCTAAACTTGAAATAGGTAATACAATAAGAGTTCATGTTAGAATTACTGAAGGAAATAAATCAAGAATTCAAGTGTTTGAAGGTACAATTATCGCAAAAAAAGGTGGCGGACTAAACGAAACATTCACAGTTAGAAGAATTTCTTATGGTGTTGGTGTTGAAAAAACATTTTTAGTTCACTCACCACTTATAGAAAAAGTAGAACTTGTAAGAGTTGGTAAAGCAAGAAGAGCTAAACTATACTATTTAAGAGATAGAGTAGGTAAAAAAGCTAAAACTAAAATGGATATTACAGCAAGAATAAAAGATGAAGAAATTCAAGTAAAAGAAGAATTATATATTCCAGAAACAGAAGCTGAAGAAGAAAAAGTAGAAATAGAAGAAGCAAAAGAAGCAGATAAAAATGGAAATGAAATAGAAGAAAATAAAAAAGAAGTAAAAGAAGTAAAAGAAGAAAAAACAGAAGAAAAAAATGAGAAAGGAGAAAAAGATGAATAATAAAACTTATACTCCTAAGAAATCAGAAATAAATAGAAAATGGTATATAATTGATGCAAAAGACTTAACTATTGGTAAAATTGCAACAGAAGCAGCAAATATATTAAGAGGAAAAAACAAACCAGAGTTTACTCCAAATATGGACATGGGAGATAATTTAATAATAATAAATGCAAAAGATGTTAAATTTACAGGAAACAAATTACATAATAAAATGTATAGAAGACACACTGGATATCTTGGTGGTCTTAAAGAGCTTACTGCATCTCAAATGATGGAAAAATATCCAGAAAGAGCAATTTATTTAGCTGTTAAAGGTATGATTCCACATACAAAACTTGGAAGAGCTCAAATTAAAAAATTAAGAGTTTATAAAGATGAAAAACATAATCATGAAGCTCAAAAACCAGAAGTATGGGAGGTAAAATAATGGATAAAAAACAAGATTTTCTAGGTACTGGAAGAAGAAAATCAGCAGTTGCTAGAGTAAGAATAAGAGCTGGAAAAGGAAATATTACAGTAAATGGTAAAGATGCTCTAGAATACTTTGGTTCAAAATTATATATGAATTTAATTGAAGAACCATTAGTATTAACTAATAATATGGAAAAATTAGATATAGAAGTTAAGGTAGAAGGTGGCGGAATTTCAGGACAAGCTGGAGCTGTAAGACATGGAATTTCAAGAGCACTTTTAGAACTTGACCCAGAAAATAGAGCAATTTTAAAACCACATGGACTTATAACAAGAGATCCTAGAGAAAAAGAAAGAAAGAAATATGGTCTTAAAAAAGCAAGAAAAGCTCCACAATTTTCAAAAAGATAGTTATAAAAAATCTCTATCCAATATGGATAGAGTTTTTTTATTCCATTTCTAAGAATTTTTCAGGATTTTCTAGTTTTAATGATGGAATGGTTTCTTTTTTAGTAAGTGGTCTAGGAACAAAAATAGGAACAAAATTTTCACCATCATATGTTTGAACTTTAACATCTCTTGTTAAAATATCACAATAATTATAATTTGCAGATTGATGGTTTTCAAAAGACACTCTAAAAAATGTATCATATGTTTTATCTATGACTGCTAGTTTATTTATCTTTTTGCCTCTTTTTGTAATTGCTTGAACAATTATAACTTCTTCACCAATCATTTTATTTATTGTATTTTTTAAATTTTCTAAGTCATTATGTATATATCCCATATTTCTCCTTTAAAATATAATATATTAGATATAATTCATTTAAATTTAAAATATCATGAGATTGGATATCTGTCTAAAAAAATATTTCAAAAGGAAAAAAACAAAAAACTAAAGAAAAGCTTAATATTAAAGTAAAAAAAGGAGAAAATTAAAAAATATAAATAACAAAATTTAAAGAGATGTTACACAAAAGAAATATATAAAGCTTTAAAAATTTTACAAAGATAATAAATAGATGGTATAATGCTTTTAGTTTAAGGAAGTATACAAAAGAAAGAGGATATTATGGAAAATCTGGATTTAAAAACTATAGAAAAAAACTATATAGTTTTAAGAGGAAAAATACATGAAAAAATTGAATTTAGTCATGAAGCATTTGGTGAAAAATTTTATAAATCTGAAATAGCAGTAAAAAGACTTAGTGGAGATATAGATTATATAAATATTGTAGTATCTGAGATTGATATGAAAAATATAGAATTAGATAAAGATGATTTAATTGAAATAGAAGGACAAATAAGATCATATAATTATTATTATGAGAATAAAGATGAAACCAAAAGAAGACTTGTAGTAAATGTATTTGTAAAAAATATTAAGAAAATTACTGAAAATGAAATTGAAGAAAATAAAGAAGAAACAAATAAAGTAATTTTAATTGGAACTTTATGCAAAAAACCAATATATAGAAAAACACCATTTGGAAGAGAAATATCAGATATGATGTTAGCTGTTAATAGAAATTATAAAAAAAGCGATTATTTACCAGTTATAGCATGGGGAAGAAATGCAAGATTTGTTTCTAATTTAGAAGTTGGAGAAAAAATTAAAGTAATTGGAAGATTTCAAAGTAGAGATTATAATAAGGTTTATGATAATGGAAAAGAAATAAAAAAGAGAGCTTATGAAATATCAGCATTAGATATTGAATTATTAGAAGAAAAATAAAAAATGAAGAGTTTAATTCTCTTCATTTTTTAAGTAAAATGATATATATTTAATATAAAATAATAGATAAGGTGTTTTATGATTAAATTAGAAAAATATAAAAAAATAAAAGAAACAAAAAATTTAAACGATAAAATAAAAAATATATTAAAAATAAATATATTAGCATTAACCATATTATTTTCTTTTTTATTTATAAACATTTATGCAGAAGAAAATATTAAAAGTACAAAATATTTAGAAATAGAAGGAACAAATGCTGGAAATTTAGAAAATAAGGAAAATGAAAATAAATGGGAAGCATATGTAAAAAAAGAACAAAAAGAGGAAAATAATAATAAAGAAGAAAAAATAAATATAAAATATACAAAAAGAATATATATTTTAATTGCTTTTGTATTTATTACTTTAATTTTGTATTTTTTTAAAAATAATAAATATAAAAAAGACAAAAATATTGGAGTAAAAAAGAAAAAGAAAGATAATGAGGAGAATATTTTTTAAAAAATGGAAAGATTAGATAAGATTATTTCTAAAAAGTTAAATATTTCAAGAGCAAATAGTAAAAAAATAATTGAAAATGGATATGTAAAAATAGGTGAAGAGTTAAAAACAAAAACAAATTCAAATATCGGAAAAGAAGATTTAGAAAATATAAAAGTATCTGAAAAATATATTGAATTTTTAGAAAAGAAAGAAGAAAAAATAATAAGTGATGAAGAAAAAGAAAAAGTAAAAATTCTTTATGAAGATGAATATATATATATAATAAATAAACCAGCAGGAATTATAACAGAAAGTGATTTTTCAAAAGAAAACACTTTGGTAGATATATTAAAAGCAAAAAAAATAAATTTAAATAAAGCAAATAAAAGATCAAGAGATGGAATTGTTCATAGATTAGATAAAGACACATCTGGTCTTTTAATAATTACAAAAACAAATGAGGCAAATATAGCTTTTTCTAAAATGTTTAAAGAAAAAAAAATAACAAAAAAATATATATGTATTGTAAAAGGCGTTTTAGAAAAAGATAATGCAGCAATAGACATGCCTATAAAAAGAGATAATAAAGTAAGAACAAAAATGACGCTTGAAAAAGGTGGAAAAGAGGCCTTTACACGTTTTAAAGTGTTAAAGAGATATAAAGATACTACATTACTAGAAGTTAGGATATATACTGGAAGAACGCATCAAATTAGAATACATATGGCTGGAATAAATCATCCTGTTTTAGGTGATGTAAAATATGGAAATTTAAAAAACAAATATGGTGCAAAGAGACAAATGCTACATTCTGAGAGTTTAATTTTTATTCATCCATTTTTAAATAAAAAAATGGAATTTAAAGCAGAATTACCACAAGATTTTATGGAAGTTATAAAAAGGATTGAAGAAAATGAATAATAAAATAAAAATACTAGTTTTAATGGGCGGAAATTCAAATGAACATGAAGTATCTATTATGTCAGCTAGAAATATTTATATAAATTTAGATGAAAAATACGATAAAAGGATAATATATTTAGATAAAAATAATGATGCATATGAAATAGATGAAAAAGATTTTTTAAATAAAGAAAATTTTAATATAAAATATTTACCTAAAAAAATATCTAAATTAAATTTAATAAAAGAAATGAAAAAAGAAGATATAGTTTTTCTAGTACTTCATGGAAACTATGGAGAAGATGGTACAATTCAAAAAATATTTGAAGAAAATAATATTAAATACATAGGTTCATCTTCATATTCATCAAAGATTTCTTTTGATAAAACTCTTACAAAAAAACATATAAAAGAATCTAACAAAAACATAAAACAAGCAAAATATAAAGTGGTTTTAAAAAAAGAAAATGAAGAATATTTTTTAAAAGACATGAACTTTCCTGTATATATAAAACCAGCAAGATCTGGCTCTTCAGTAGGAGTATATAAAGTACATAATAATAATGAATTAGAAGAAAAATTAGAAGAAGCATTTAAAATAGATGAAAAAGTAATTATAGAAGAAGAGATAGTAGGATTAGAAATTGAGGTGGCTATACTTCAGGACGGAGATAAATTAATTGTAAGTGATCTTGGAATAATATTTCCAGATAGTGATTTTTATACATATGATTCGAAATATAATTCCAAGGAATCAAGTACAATAATTGCAAAAACATATGTAGATGTTTTAAATAGTTTTAAAGCAAAGAATATAGTTTTAGATATTGATGATGAAAAATATATAAAAAAAGAAATTGAAATTGTTAAGGAAAAAGCAAAGGAAATATTTAAAATTTTAAAATGCAAAGATTTAGCACGAATAGATTTTTTTCTAGAAAAAGATGGATATGTCTTTAATGAAATAAATACATTGCCTGGATTTACAAACATAAGTATGTATCCAAAATTAATGATGGAAAAAAATTTTAGTGTTTCTAATATTTTGGATATTTTTGTAAAAAATAATATATAGAAAGAATAATATGGAAAAAATAAGAATACAAAAATTGCTTGCAGCAAATGGGATTGCTTCAAGAAGAAAAATAGAAGAATATATAAAAGATGGAAGAATATATGTAAATGGCAAAAAAGCAGAACTTGGACAAAAAATAGATATAAATGATGAAATTATTTTAGATAAAAAGAAAATAAAAATAAAAGAAATTAAAGATATAAAGAAAGAAAGTTATATTTTAAACAAACCACTAGGGTATGTAACAACAGTAAAAGAACAATTTGGAAGACCAAAAGTTATTGATTTGATTAAAACTAAATCTAAAATTGTGCCAGCAGGAAGGCTTGATGCATATACTACAGGACTTTTAATTTTATCAAATGATGGAGAGCTAATAAATAATATTACTCATCCTAAAAAAGAAATTTCAAAAAGATATGTAGTAGGAGTAAAAGGTAATATTTCGGAAAAAAAACTAGAAGCTTTAAGAAAAGGTGTGTTAATTGATAATAAAAAAACATATCCAGCAGAAGTAAATCTTTTAAATAAAAGAAAAAATGATTTGGAAAATATTAATAGAATAGAGATAATAATTCATGAAGGAAGAAATAGACAAGTAAGAAAAATGTGTGAAAAGGTTGGACTAAAAGTTATGTCCCTTCATAGAACGAATATTGGGCATATATCTTTAGGAAATTTAAAAATAGGTGAGTATAGAAAAATGACAAAAGAGGAAGTTGAAAATTTCTTTTAATTGATATTTAATATATAAAAGAAAAGGTCTTTTTAGGAGGATTTATGATAATAAAAGATGAAGAAGTAAAAACAAAAAAATCTCCATTTGCAGTAGTTGAAAATGAGAAAAAAATAAATGATGGTTATGATGGTTATACATCAATGCAATTAGTTTTAAACAGAATAGAAAAAGGTTTAATTAATGAACAAGACCTTCTAGTACTTATGTTTATGAATGAATATGAATTTATGACTTCAAGACAGATAAATAAATTATTAGAGCTTAAAAACAAAGGATTTGATACATATAAAAAATTAACAAGAAAACTTGAAAGGATGCTTAAAAATAAATTATTAAATAGAACATATTTTGGAAGTTTTGGAACAAAAGCGGCATATAAAGTATATTCATTAGATAAAAATGGAAAATATATATTAGAAGCTAAAAATATAAAAACAAGTTGGGTGCCTACAGATAATCTAAAAGAAGTTTCAAGTATAAAAGCAAGACTAGCTGCAAATCAGGTAATTATTGCGATAAAGGAAAAATGTGAAAATTATATTTCTTCAAAAGGAAAAATTAGAATACAAGATAAAAAAACAATTAAAAAATTAAATACAAAAGGGTTAATAGAACTTAAATATAATGATGCATTTGCACAAATAATATTGGAAGTTCCAAGAAGAGAAGAAAACTGGAAAGAAAAAACTTTAGAAAGATTAAAAATATATGAAAGTTTTTATAAAAATTTCCAAGAAGGCGACTCAGATTTTATATTACCTCCATATTTACTATTTATTTGCGAAGATAAAAGGCATATGGCAGAAGTATATGAATTAATTGTTGTTAATAAATTGCAATTTAATAATATTTATTTTACATATGATTTAATACAATTATCTGATGAAATAAATAAAAGTTGGTTTGTTTTCAAAGAAGAAAACGATATGATAAATTTAGTTCAACTTGATATAGATTTATTAAAATAATAAAAAAGAAACTATTTAATTTTTAGTTTCTTTTTTTGTTTTAGGATTAGGTTTATTAGATTTATTTTTAGTTTTATATTTATTGTTTTTTTTTTTATTTTTATTCTTATTCTTTTTTTCAAATTCTTCTTTTTCTATATTTTCAAGAAAAATAGATATATTTTCAGAAAG
>ERZ1673752.4307-NODE-4307-length-12091-cov-100.452310_pt1 | contig 12091 bp, 10 predicted proteins | sample MGYA00580195_ERZ1673752 | MGnify/ENA primary metagenome ERZ1673752 (study PRJEB41218, sample SAMN15661744) | gut metagenome | host: Homo sapiens | place: Canada: London | collected 2015-08-20/2019-03-30 | study: EMG produced TPA metagenomics assembly of...
CCGCGCCGAAGGCGTCGCCGTACATGACGAGCGTTTTCATGACCTTGGCCATGACTTCGCCCTTGCTGCCGTCGAGCACGGCCTGCTGTTCGGGTGTCAGTTTCATGGGAATCGACCTCCTTGTGAACTCACTTTCTGTGAATTTCTTGACAAGAATTATAGCCCAATTTGGGCAAAAATGCAAGGGGCATTTGCACACAAGCGGGCCGAATGGGCAACATCCCCGCTTAATTGAACCGGCCGTCATAGACAGGCATGTTTTCCAGATACGCGTCCGCGATGGCAGGGACGTAGTATGCGCCATAGAGCTGCAGTCCGTCGGCGTATTCCATATCCGTGTCCGGCAGGCGCACGTAGAAGCGGTAGTAGGGGAGCAGCAGCTGCTCGCGGCTCCCGGTGCGGTACACCAGCTCCACTCCGGCAATGTCGGCGTCCTCCGGCAGCGCGCAGGGCGCGCTGGTCTGGTAATTGCCCGCGCGCAGCCGCTGCCGGGCATCATCCGCGGACACGATGGGGTAGTCGCCGAGCGTTTCCGCCGCGGCCAGCGCATTGCGGATGCGGATGCTGCCCAACCGTCCGTCCTCCGTCGGGACGAAGGACGCGCTGCACAGGTTGTAGTTCACGATGCCCTCTGCGTCCGTTTCCCCGGCGTCATAGACGGCGTAAGTGCGGCGGTATTCGCCGTAGATGTTGTAGTCGCCGCCGGTCACCGGCACGGGGGCGGTCATGCGTAGGAGGGCGCTGTAGCGCTTGGCGAGGTAGGCGATGGTCTCCCGCGCCGCATCGTCGGTCGTGCCGCTGACGGTAAAGCTGTACCCCGCCGGGAGCGCGAGCCCGCCGTCGGGCAGGAGGTAGACGAGCGTCCCGTCCGCCTGCGCGCGCAGTTCGCCCCGGTCGGTCGCTGCGCGCAGCTCGGTCACGGTGTCTGCGCCCTCGGCCGTGACCGTCTCGACAGAGCGCACCGCGGCGCCGAGCGCGGACACGGCGGAATCCAGCAGTGCGCGCATCTGCGCCTCGTCCAGCCCCTTGGCGATGCCGAGGCCGGAGGCGTCGTATGCCGCGTTGCGGTATACGGGCAGGGACGAGAGGGCCATGCCCTCGTGCCACGGATTGCCGTTTTCCAGCTCGGCGGCGCGGTAGTACAAATATCCCTCAAAGCCCATGCCGCCGGGGACCAGATCGGGGATGCGCAGCTTCTCCAGTGCCGGGGTGGGCTGCGCCGGCGTGCTGCCCCGCCAGAGGGCCAGGGCGGCGACGGCGATGAAGCAGAAGCACGCCGCAACGGCGAGCCACCGGATGCGGCCGCGGCGCTTTCCGGCGGGCGGCTGGTCCGCCGCCTGCACGAAGGCTGCGTTCACAAGCTCCATTTTGTCCAGAAGTTCGGTGCCTCTCATAATGTGTAACCCTCCTTTTCCAGGTGCGCCCGCAGCTGCGCGCGGCAGCGAAAGAGCGTGGTTTTGACCTTGCTTTCCGACATGGCGAAGCGCCGGGCAAGGTCGGAGATCGAATCCAGATACCAGTACCGGCGCAGAAACAGGTTCCGCTTTTCCTCGTCCAGCGCGCCCAGAAAGCCGTTGATGGCCTCGCTCAGCGCTAGATCGTCCAGACGGCACTGCGCATCGTCCGGCGCGGGGATGCACTGCTCCAGCTCCGCGCTCAGCTCGCAGATGTACGCGCTGCGCTTCAGGCGCCTGCGGTCGCGGCAGCGGTTGAGCGAGATGTGGCGGGTGATGCGCGCCAGAAACGCATACAGGTATTCTTTTGGATCGTGCGGGGGGATGGCGTTCCACGCCTGCAGGTACGTGTCGTTTTCGCACTCCTCGGCGGTCTGCATGTCCTGCACGATCCCGTGCGACAGCGCGCGCAGGCGGCTGCCGTATTTCTCGGCCGTGTGGCGGATCGCCGCTTCGTCGCGCGCAAAATACAGGTCGATAATGGTGGTGTCGTCCAAAGCCTCATCGCCTTTCCTTGTGATTTTGAAGGCCCTTCACCCGAATAAGCACCGTTTCCGGCGCGTTGGTTACACGTTTTTTCAGAGCATAGCAAATTACGGCGTGCGTGTCCATGAGAATGCAAAAAAACCGGGCATCCGGCAGCCGGATGCCCGGTTTTTTTGATGAGAATGGTGCTTACTTTCCCGTGCGGGCGGCTTTGGCCGGCAGCGGGATCTGCGCGAGGACGACGGCGAGGAACATCAGTGCGCAGCCGAGGTATTCGCGCGGGGTCATGCTCTGGTGCAGGATGATCGCGCCCGCAATGACGGCGAACACGCTCTCGAGACTCAGCAGGATGGTGACGACCGTGGGGTTGGAGTCCTTCTGCGCGAGGATCTGCAGCGTGTAGCCCACACCGCACGAGAACACGCCCACATACAGCAGCGGCAGCGCGCACGAGAGCAGGGCGGCGGCGTCCACGTGCTCGAAAAACGGGATGCAGACGGCCGACCACAGCGCCGCGAACAGAAACTGCACGCAGCTGAGCTTCACCCCGTCGCACGTTGCACCGAAGTGGTCGATGACCAGAATGTGCACGGCAAAGCACACCGCGCACACGAGCACGAGCAGGTCGCCCGCGGCGAGGCGGAAGCTGCCCTTGATGCACAGCAGGTACAGGGATACGACCGACAGCACGACCGCGATCCATACCGGCAGACTGACCTTGCGCCTGAAAAACAGGCCGAACACCGGCACGAGCACCACGTACAGCGCCGTGAGAAAGCCCGCCTTTCCGGCGTCCGTCCCGGCGGTGATGCCGGCCTGCTGGAAGTTCGAGGCGATGGCCAGCGCCGTGCCGCAGCAAAAGCCGCCGAGCCAGAGCTGTTTGCGCCCGGTGCGTTTTTCCGCCTCTGTCGGCTGCGGGCGGTCCTTATGCACGGCATGCAGCACCGCGATGAGCACCAGCAGCGCGAGCACGGCGATGAAATAGCGCACGGCGTTGAACGTGAACGTGCCGATCGTATCGGCGCAGACGTCCTGCGCGACGAAGGCGGTGCCCCAGATGAGCGCGGCCAGGATCGGGAAAACGACTTGACGGATCTGATTGTGTTTCATAGGCGGGACCCCTTGGCAATGTCGGCGGCAAATACAAAAGCAGTCAGACTTTCCTCGCCTGACTGCCGGTAGGTGCACACCTGTGTCCATAGCATAGTACAGGCGTGAACGCTTGTCAATCGGTTTTTTGCTGTAAATCGTGAAATTTCACGCCTCGTGCGCGCGGCCGCCGCTGTGCATGGCGGCGTGCTCTTTGGCGATCTCGGCATAGAGCGCGGGCGCCGTCCAGGCGGCGTTCGTGTCCGTCAGCATGGCCTTGAGCGCGACGGGCGGGATGTGCGCGGCGCGCCATCCCTGCAGCATCCCCTCGAGCAGGCCGGGGCGAAAGTGCGCCATGACGAGCATCTCCCCCGGGAGCGGGGCGGCGGGGGCGTCTGGCTCGCGCGGCAGCACGCCGGCCAGCGCGCCGATCGTCTGGCCGAAGTCGGCCGGGTCGACCGCCTGCACCCGGATGCCGAGCCGCAGGCACACGATCTGCATTTTCCCGAGTTTTTTCGGGTCGATTTGATAGGCGAGTAGAGTGGGGGTCATATCAGAGCACCTGCTTCCAGATCAGAATAAGATACACCACGGCCGCGCACTGCAGGCACAGCAGCGCGGGAAAGCCGAAGCGAAATTCCTTATGTTTCGTCTTGTGGTGGAACACGCGCATGCCCAGCGTGCCGCCGAGCGCCCCGCCGAGCGCGGCGAGGGCGAAGAGCGTGCCCTCCGCGATGCGCCATTTGCCGGCGCGGGCCTTCGCCTTGTCGATGCCCATGGCGGCGAAGGCGATGATGTTGATGGCGGCGAGGTAGAGAAAGAGATAGCTCATCGGCGGCCGCCTTTCCCGCGCGGGGGCTGCGTGCCCCTGCCGCCGGAGCGGGGCGCGCCCGGCTTGGCGGACGTTCCGGACCGGCCAGGTTTGCCGGATTTGGCGGACTTTCCGGCCCTGCCGCTCTGTGCGGCGCGGGCGGACGCGGGCTTTTTGCCGCCGCCGTAGACCTTGCCGTATTTGCGCTGGGGCGGCTGGGGTTCGGCGGGCCTGGCGGGTTTGCGCCGGTCGGTCATCGGGCGGACGAGACAGTCCTTGCCGAAGCCGATCAGATCCTCGCGTCCGGCCTCGTGCAGCGCCTGAATGACGAGCCGGCGCTTGTCCGGCCGGCGCCACTGCAGCAGCGCGCGCTGCATGTCCTTTTCATGCGGCGTCTTGGCGACGTAGACCGGCTGCATCGTGCGCGGATCGATGCCGGTGTGGTACATGCACGTGCTGATCGTGCCGGGGGTGGGGTAAAAATCCTGCACCTGCTCGGGCTGGCGGCCGCGGCGGTTGAGATACTCCGCGAGGGCCACGGCGTCGGCGAGCGTGCTGCCGGGGTGTGAGCTCATGAGGTACGGCACGACGTACTGTTCCTTATCGTACTTGTGGTTGAGCTGGCGGTATTCGTCCATGAAGCGCTCGTACGTGCCGATGTGGGGCTTGCCCATATAGTCGAGCACGGAGTCGATGCAGTGCTCGGGCGCGACCTTGAGCTGGCCGGAGATGTGGTAGCGCACGAGCTCACGGAAGAACGCGTCGTTATCGTCGCAGAGCATGTAGTCATAGCGGATGCCGCTGCGCACGAACACCTTCTTCACGCCGGGGATTTGGCGCAGCTTGCGCAGCAGGGCGAGATAGTCCGAGTGGTCGGCGTCGATATTCGGGCACGGCGTCGGCGCGAGGCACAGCCGGTTCGGGCACATACCGCGCTCCAGCTGCTGGCGGCACGATGGGTGGCGGAAGTTTGCCGACGGGCCGCCGACATCGGATACGTACCCCTTCCAGAGCGGGTGGTGCGTCATGGCCTCGACCTCGCGGATGACGCTCGCGTGGCTGCGGCTCGTGATCATGCGGCCCTGGTGGAACGCCAGCGCGCAGAAATTGCACCCGCCGAAGCAGCCGCGGTTGTGGATCACGCTAAAGCGCACCTCCTCGATCGCGGGCACGCCGCCAAGCGGCTCGTACATGGGGTGCCACTCGCGGGTATAGGGCAGTTCGGCCACGCGGTCGAGCTCCTTCGTGTCGAGCGGCATGGCGGGCGGGTTGATGATCAGATAGCGCCCCTCGCACGGCTGGATCATGGCGCGGCCGCGGATGGGGTCGTGCTCGGCGTATTCGGTGCGCGTGGCCTCGGCATAGAGGCGCTTATCATCGCGCACGTCCTCGAACGACGGGAGCGTGATGTGGTCAAATTTGCACACGGAGGGGTCACGTGTGATGTAGCCCGTGCCGGGGATGTCCGTCATCGTGCGCACAGACTGTTTTTTCTTCAGGCGGTGGGCGATCTCGATCGTCGCTGCCTCGCCCATGCCGTAGACCAGCAGGTCGGCCGGGGCGTCGAAGAGGATGGCGCGGCGGACGGAATCGTCCCAGTAGTCGTAGTGTGCGAAGCGGCGCAGGCTCGCCTCGAGCGAGCCGAGGATGATCGGCATGTCGGAGCCGAAGGCCTCGCGCGCGCGGTTGCAGTAGACGATGGCCGCGCGGTCGGGCCGGCAGCCGGAGCGCTTGCCGGGGGAGTAAAAATCCTCGCTGCGGCGGCGCTTGGCCGCCGTGTAGTGCGCGACCATGGAGTCGAGATTGCCCGCGCCGATGAACACGCCCAGCCGCGGCCGGCCCATGGCGCGGAAGGCCTCCGCGTCGTGCCAGTCCGGCTGCGCGAGCACGGCCACGCGCAGGCCCTCGGCCTCGAGCACGCGGCTGATGACCGCCGTGCCGAAGCTCGGATGATCGACATATGCGTCGCCGCCGACGACGAGCGCATCGTACCACCACCAGCCGCGCTCGTGCATCTCCTCGGCGGAGACGGGCAGGAAATCACACCGTTCCATGCGTCACCGTCCTGTGGATGAGCCGGCCCATGAGCAGCAGGTGCGCGCGCACGCCGGGGTCGCGCCCGATCTGCACGAAGCCGCTGCGTTGGTAGAACGTGATGGCCCGGGCATTGTTTTCCGACACGTGCAGGCGCACGGCCGCGCGGTCGTGATTCTCATAAAACCAGAACGCATAGCCCAGCAGCTGGATGGCCCAGCCGCGGCCGCGGTACTCCGGCAGCATGTACAGCAGGCTGATCCAGCCGCAGCCGGATTGCTCGTCGCGCCCGGGGTCGAGCTCGACGAGGCCGACCACGCGGTCCCCGCTCAGGACGCGCACGACGGAGCCGGGATGCTCCTGCGCGTGCCGGGCGGCGCTGCGGGCATAGAGCTCGGGCACGAAACCCTCGTCCGTCTCGTGCACGTTGCGCCAGGCGTCCCGGTAGCACTGGAGGTAAAACGCCTCGTCGCGCGGGAAGCGCAGCGGCTCATAGCGCAGATCCTCCACGCCGCTGCCGCTGCCGCGCCACCAGGTCTGGCGGCCGAATGTGCTCAGTGCGGGCGGAAGGTGGCGGTTGTCGTTATAATACTCCACGGTCGTGCGCTCGCCGTCGACGAGCAGCAGGCTCACGGACGTGTTGTCGCCGTAGGGCAGGGTGGCCATCTCGCTGTTCGGGATGCCCAGCACCGTGCACAGATAGGCGCGGATGGCCATGCCGTGGCTCACGAGGACGATCGTCTGCCCGTCGTGCCGCGCGGCGAGATCCTCTATGGCGCGCTTCATGCGCTTTTGCACGTCGCGGATCGGCTCGCAGCCGGGCACGGACCAGCGGTCGGGGTCGGTGTTAAACCAGCGCATCTGCTCCGGGAATTCGTGCTCCACGTCGCCCCAGGCGCGGCCCTCCCACACGCCCATGCAGATCTCCGTCAGGCGCGGCGTGACCACGGCCGGAATGTCATGATAGCGCGTGATCGCTTCGGCCGTTGCGCGTGCGCGTGACAAATCGCTGCAGTAGAGCGCGTCGATGTGTTCGCGGCGGAACCGCTGCGCGAGCGCGTCGATCTGCTGCAGGCCGAGCGGGGTGATGCTCCCGTCCCAGTGCCCCTGGATGCGGCGGTAGAGGTTGCCCTCCGCTTCCGCGTGCCGGATCAGATAAATTTTCGTCATTGCGGGCCTCCAAAACTTGACCATAGTGGAATCATACAGTATAATAATCTGAATCCGCGCTTTGATTTCGCGCGGGAATGTATCAGCACCTGTACGAGCGCATTATACCGTGTTTTCGCGGCGCGCACAAGTGCTTTGGAGGGCAAAGTGAAAGTAATCCACCTCATCAGCGGGGGCGACACCGGCGGCGCCAGGACGCATGTTTACTCCCTGCTGAAATATCTCGGTCAGATCATCGACGTGCAGCTCGTGTGCTTCCGCGGCGGTGATTTTGCCGACGGCGCGGCCGCGCTCGGCATCCCGACGATGGTGCTTGGCAAGGGCTTTTTGGCAAACCTCAGGGCGCTCAGGCGGATCATCCGCGACGGGGAGTATGACCTCGTGCACTGCCACGGCGCGCTCGCAAACGTTACCGGAGCGCTGCTGCGCCGGCATTTGCATGTGCCGGTCATCAGCACCGTGCACAGCGACTACCGGCTCGACTATCTCGGCCGGCCGTTCGCCCGCGCCGTCTACGGTACGCTCAATACCTGGGCCCTGCACCAACTCGATTACCGCGTGTGCGTGTCCGACCCCATCCGCCAGCGGCTCATCGACCGCGGCTTTGAGCCGAACCGGCTCTTTTCCATCTACAACGGGCTCGACTTTTCCCACGTCGTGCCCAAGACCGACCGCGCGGCGTATTTCGCGCAGTTCGGCTATACCGTGCATGAGGGCGACGTCATCGCGGGCATTGCCGCCCGGCTCGACCCCGTGAAGGATATCCCGACGCTCCTGCGCGCAGTGGCGCTGGCCAAAAAGGCCTGCCCGCAGCTGCGCCTCGCCATCGCGGGCGACGGTAAGGAGCGCAAAAAGCTCGAGGCGCTCACAAAGGAGCTGGACCTTGAGGACAGCGTGTTCTTCCTCGGCTGGGTCAACGACCTCGACAGCTTCTACGGCGCGCTCGATATCAACACGCTCTCGTCCGTGTCGGAGGCGTTTCCCTATGCGCTGCCAGAGGGCGCGCGCGCGCATCTGGCCACCGTCGCCTCGAACGTCGGCGGCGTGCCGGCCATCATCGAGCACGGCGTGACCGGTCTGCTCATCGAACCCGGCGACGTGCGCATGCTCGCGGCCTATCTCGCGCGCTACGCGCTCGACGAAAACTACCGCCGCGAGATGGGCGAGGCGCTCTACCGGCGCGGCAAGGCCGACTTTTCCGAGGAGGCCACCGGCCTGCGCCAGCTGGAGATCTACCACGCGGTCTTCCGCATGGAGCGCAACCGGCGCGACGGTGTGCGCGACGGCGTGCTCATCTGCGGCGCCTACGGCTTCGGCAACACCGGCGACGACGCCATTTTGCAGGCTATCATCGGCGAGATGCGCCGCATCGACCCGCATATGCCCGTGACCGTGCTCTCCCGCCGGCCGAAGGACACGCGCAGCGCCTGCGGCGTCAACGCCTGCCACCGGTTTCATCTTTTTGCCATCCGGCGCATCCTGCGCCGCAGCCTGCTGTTTATCAGCGGCGGCGGCAGCCTCATGCAGGACGTCACGAGCCGGCTGAGCTTATGGTATTATCTCGGCACGATCCGCATGGCGCACCGCTGCGGCTGCAAGGTGCAGATGTACGGCTGCGGCATCGGCCCGATCGTTTATGAGCGCGACCGGCAGCTCGCCGCGCGCATCATCAACGACTGCGTCGACAAGATCACCCTCCGCGAGCCGGACAGCCGCGAGACGCTCAGCGATTTCGGCGTCACGGACCCGGAGGTCATCCTCGCGTCCGACCCCGCGCTCACGCTGCCGGCCGCAGAGCGCAGCCGCATCGACCGCATCCTGCGCGAGCACGATATGGACCCGGACGGCAAGTATATCGGCTTCGTGCTGCGCAAGTGGCCCGGCATTGAGGAAAAGGCCACCGTGTTCGCCGCCGGCGCTGTGTACGCCTACCTGAAATACGGCCTGACGCCGGTGTTCCTCAGCATCAATTTCCGCACCGACGGCGAGGCCAGCCGGCTCGTCACGGAGCATTTGAGCATCCCGTATTATATGATCGACGAGCAGATGTCCACCGGCGAGGTCATCGGCGTGCTCTCGCGCATGACGACGGTCGTGTCCATGCGGCTGCACGGACTGATTTTTGCCGCCGGACAGGGCGTGCCGCTCATCGGCGTTGCCTATGACCCGAAGGTCACGGCGTTTCTCGACTATGTCGAGCAGAATAACTATATGCAGTTCGAGGCGCTCAACGAGAAGGACCTGTCCGACCTGATCGATTCGGCCGTCGCGCTCGCCGACAGAGGCGAGGAGCTGCGCCGCCGCACCGAGCTGCTCAACCGTCAGGAGGACAATAACCGCGCCACGGCCGCACGGCTGCTTGGGAAGGAGTAAACGAGCAAAATGATCCGCAGTGCTGTTCTGGTTTCCGGCAAGGGAACAAAATTGCAAAGTCTGCTGGACTCCGTGTTCTTCGGCGAGATCCCGGAGCTGCAGCTCGTCGCCGTCATCTCGTCCGACGCCAATGCCTACGCGCTCAAGCGCGCGCGCAACGCCGGCATCGAGACCGTCGTCGTCGAGCCGGCCATGTTCCCGAACGACACGTCGTACGACATGGCCATCCGCAACAAGCTCAAGGATATGGATATCGAGCTGGTCATCAACGCGGGGTTTTATCCCGGCGTCGGCCGCGAGACGGCGAAGAGCTTTCGCAACAAGGTCATTGCGGTGCAGCCGTCGCTCGTCCCGGCGTTCGAGACGCTGCGCGGCGACGCGGTGCATGAGGCGGTGCTTGCCCGCGGCCTGAAGGTTACGGGGGCGACGGCGTACCTCGTGGACGAGACCGGCGGCGTCGGCCCGGTGCTGCTGCAAAAGGCTGTGCCCGTGCTTGAGGACGATGATGTCACGACGCTCAAGCGCCGCGTGCTCACCGATGCGGAGTGGAAGCTCCTGCCCGAGGCGGTCAAGCGCTTTTGCGCCGGGAAGATCCGGCTGCACGGCGGCCGTGCGCAGCTGCTCGAGTGAACATGAGATAAAAAAATCAGCCCCGAACCAACACGGTTCGGGGCTGTATTGCTTTTATCTTCAGCCGGCCATGAGGTGCACGCGGATGATGCCGTCGGCCGCCTTGAGCGCCGCCATGAACGCCTCCATCGTCGTCTGCATGTTCTCGGTCGCGGCCGTGATCGTCACTGGGGCGACGCCGCTCGTCGGAATGCTCTGGTTGATGGTGAGTATATTTGCGCCGTTTTCGGCAAAAATAGCAAGGACGGACGACAGCACGCCCTGCCGGTCGAGCAGCTCGAGGTTGAACGTCACGAGATGGCCGCGCGACATGTCCTGAAACGGGGACACGAAGTCCTTGTATTTATAAAACGCGCTGCGGCTGATGTCCACGCGCGCCACGGCGTCCGCCACCGTGCGCACTTGGCCGGTCTCGAGCAGCTCCTTGGCCTCGATCACCTTGGCAAAGATCTCGGGCAGGACGCTCGCCTCCACGAGATAGTATTTCGGTTTGCTGCCTGCGGCCATAAACAGCCCCTCCTTTGTTCGCGTGCTGCGGGCAAATGTTTTTCGGTACGACACAGTGTAACACATTCCGCGCGGCAGTGCAAGGATTATTCGGAAGGAGCCGATGAATTTTGGGTGGATTTCTCGCGTGCATCCTCGCCGGGGCGGCGATGAGCATTCAGGGCGTGATGAACACGCGCCTGAGCGAACACATCGGTACGATGGAGACCAATGCCTTCGTGCAGTGCGTGGCGGCGGTGCTGTCGCTGCTGGTGCTGGTGTTCTGGCGCACGGGCAGCTTTGCCGCGCTGGGCGCCGCGCCGAAATACTGCTGGTTCGGCGGTGTGCTGGCGCTGGCCATCACGGTCACGGTCATGCTCGGCATGGGCAGGCTCGGCCCGACGCTCGCCGTGGCGACGATCCTCATCGCGCAGCTTTCTGCGGCCGCGGCCATCGACGCCTTCGGCATCATGGGCACGGAAAAGCTCGCCTTCGGCTGGAGCAAGTGGGCGGGACTCGCGCTGATGACGGGCGGCGTGCTGCTCTTTAAAATGAAATGAGACGGTGAGACGGGCCAACGAGACCCACTGCGTTGGGCTCTCGTTGGAAGAGCTGCAGCTTGCTGCAGCGCACGCAGGATGCGCCAGAGCTGCATCCTGCGCACGTTTGCGAGCCGAGTGGTATTTTCTCCGCCGCACATGTCGCCGGAGAAAATGATTGGAATTTCTTTGCGCCTGCGGGCGCAAACTCTGCGAGGCCTTTTACAGATCAAACAGATCAAAATGAGGCGGCGAGCATAGCTCGCCGCCTCATTTTTTGCTTTTCTTACAGGCCGATGCTCGCAAGGAAGTCCACGATGCCGGAGGACTTGATGAATGCGAAGACTGACGCGAAGTCGTAGTGTTCATACGCCGCATCCCAGATGCGGTCGGGGCTGCCGCCGGTCGCGAGGCCGACGCCGAGCACGATCTCGCCGACGATCAGGACACACAGCGCGATGATGAGAATGGTTTTCCAGGCTTTTTTCATGCGGCGATCTCCTTTCTGCACCAGCGCTTACCCAGGCGCACAAGCAGCCGGACCCAGCCGATGACCATGCGGATGAACAGCCAGATGGCCAGCCAGATCACAACCAGCGCGATGGCGATCACGGCGGCGCCGCCGCCGAGCAGGATGAGCATATCCGCCACCATGGGCAGACCGATGAAGGCCGTCGCGATCAGGCCCACACCGCCAGCGCCACACGCGACGCCGATGGCCAGCACGGCCAGATCCAGCACCAGCAGCACGGCCAGCACCGGCACGCCGATGATGATTGCGCCGAGCGTGTAGAGAATCGCCAGAAAGACGTTCGTCTTGTAGGCCGGTTCGTCGTAATAGGCTTCGTCATAATACCCTTCTTCGCCGTCGGTGGCGTAGTTCGGGTCGTCATTGTAGCCGTCATCCGCGGGCTGCTCGTCGTAGTAGCCGTCATCCGCGGGCTGCTCGTCGTAGTAGCCGTCGTCCGCGGGCTGCTCGTCGTAGTAGCCGTCGTCCGCGGGCTGCTCGTCGTAGTAGC
>ERZ1673752.4315-NODE-4315-length-12066-cov-4.347265_pt1 | contig 12066 bp, 8 predicted proteins | sample MGYA00580195_ERZ1673752 | MGnify/ENA primary metagenome ERZ1673752 (study PRJEB41218, sample SAMN15661744) | gut metagenome | host: Homo sapiens | place: Canada: London | collected 2015-08-20/2019-03-30 | study: EMG produced TPA metagenomics assembly of...
TATAAATAGGAGTAAAATGCATCTGTCTAATATAATGTTTCGGAAGCTTTTCTAATACCACACCCCTTGAAATACCGCCATAGCTTTGGTAATCATTTTCCACATGAAGAGCTGATGCCTCAGAAAAAGAGTTATCCACTAAGACACTTAACTTATGAACACCTGACGGCAAATTTTTGACCACTGCCTCAAACTGAGTAAATGCATTGTAGTGTTCTGCAACTTGGTTTCCGTCCACAAAAACCTTTGCCGTATGGCTGACACCCTTAAAGACAATGCGCATATCACCGCCCGCCTCAAAGTTACGCTCATACAAGCCTTGTCCTCTGTAAGCTTCAAAGCCAGGATAGCTTTCCCAACAGGACGGCACCGTTACTTTTCCAACCGGCGTATTTTTTCCATCTGTCACCTGACTAAAATCCCACAAAGATGAAGAAAGCTCAGTTGTCCTTCGAACCTGATGTTCTTCAAATAAACGTATCATTTTCCAACTCCTCCTTTTTCATTTTGCATCTGACCTAATATGCATATTTTCTATTGTAAACCATGTCGAATCTAATAACAATGGAGATTTCACTTCTTTTGAAAAAACATTTAGACACAGAAAAAGCCACGGGGACATATTCGTCCCCATGGCTTTCCGCGTCCCCTGGTTTTCTTGACGTTGTTCATATAAGGCTATTCATCATATCCCAACCAATAAAATACCTCATCATTATACTTATATTGACTAGAAATCAAAGAATTCCACACTGCCTGATAGCTAAGTTCCTTATCATTTGACAGCACCACAAACGTCTTTTCTTCTGACGCTTTTTCGTATTTCCCCTGATTTTCCTGTGTGAGCTTCAAACAATATTGATATTCATTACCATTCACAACGTAGTGGATCTTCCAATCATCACATACAATCTGATAAGAAGCCACATGTTCTTTCTCTGGAACTGTCACCTGCCAATCCGATAACGCATTTACATTGCCTGCAAACAAAGTCAGAAAAATCGCAATACCCAAACATGTCATCATCATACAACACCCCTTTCTGGTCAGAAAATAGCAAATGGTCAATTGATTTTCGACATAATTTTCATTTTTTTGTATGTTCATTTTAATATTTTGCAACATTATCAACTTTGTTTCGAATATATTCTGTATTTTAAAGGTAGCATACTTTCTAACTTACGTCAAGTGTTTCAAACAGAAAAATTCTAGGAAGCCATGGGGACAGGTAAAGTGGCACTAAAGTGCCGCATTCACCCGTCCTCATGGCTTTCCTACATTGTGCTATTACTATTTAACTTTCACATTTAAATTATATATTTTCTGTGCATTTTCATAGCAAATTTTTCTCATTGTAGCCTCTGACAGCATTCCTTGCATATACATTCCTTCCAGCCATTTACTCAATGGTGACTGCCACGTTTCATGAACTGATATTGTATCTGTTCCAAATAATAATTGATCTGAAAATGTCTCTAAAAATTTCAAGCCAAAATCTTCATCTCGAGTAATTGCGCAATAACCGCTTCCCGCTGATAAATCCCCATATAAATTTGGATATGTACGCATTAGCTCAACTAATCTTCCCTCAGGAATGACTTTTCCCATTCCTCGCTCACTACGACTCTCTTTATCACTTGGTGCATCCTTTGATATCTCACTCCAAAATGTTGGACTATGACCAATTAATTTTAGTTTGGGATGTTTTTTTAATGCTTTTTCTAGAATTGGTAATTTTGGATCATCTACAATTCCATATCCATATCCTATCTCAGGACTCATATGAAACAATATCGGAAGCTCCAATTGCTCAGCTGCCACAAAAATTGCCTGTATTATAGGACTATCAATTTTCTCGTTTATGAAGAGTTCTCCTACCCCAACTGCCCCTAATTTTTTACAAGCTTCCATTCGTTTAAAAATATTTTTGGGATCTTTCGCATCAAAATTACAATTCCAATGTAAATTTTTTTCTTCTTGACAAATTTCTGCACATTCAGCGTTATTAGGTAATTCAGTTTCGCCCATACTCATGATAATTCCATGCACAATTTGCTGCTTATTTAAATAATCCATCGTTTCCGTTGATCCTGTTGATTTAAATCTTCCTTCACCTGAATACTTCGGTAGTCTTGTATGAATATGTATATCTATTTTTTCCATGACTGTATTTATTCCTTTCATCCAACACAAAACATTATGAAAATAGCTCTCTTTAGAAAATAAGTTGGCAATAAAATATCAATTAGCATTATCTCATCCTATGAACCCACTATTACTGTGACTCCTTCCGATACTGCCCCGGTGTCTTTCCAGTATATTTTTTAAAGCGTCTTATAAATACATGATCATCCTCATATCCTACCGCCTCGCTCACCTGCTTTACAAGCTGATCTGTTGTGCGAAGCAGCTCCTTAGCACGCTCTAACCGCACAACTGCCAGATAATCAGATGGGCTAATTCCAGTTTCATTCTTAAACTCAACTGCTAGTGTTACTGGAGAGATGCCAAGCTGATCGGCTAGTGATGCCATATTTAAATCTGGATCAGAATACGTCTTTTGCATGATCTCCATTGCCTTTACAACCAGCTCTGACTGATGGCTCTTTACATCGGTCTTTGTGTCCAAAATCATATGGCAGGCCTCTGTCAAAAGTGAAGTGAAATCTTCCATTGTTAAGCATCTTGACAGTGTAAATACATTATAGACCTGATTCCAGTCCTTCTCGTCTCCATTCCACTGATCCATAAGAAAACGCAACACTTCGTCATACAGAAGACGAAATGTCAGAAGCGTCGCATGCTCTTCCTCCAACTTTTTACAAAGATCATGAATTGCCTTTTCAACCTCCTGCTCGTTTCCCACACGAATCGTATTTTCTAGCTGTACCATGTAGCGGCTTCTCATATTCTGATAGTTGCTGACAGATGAGTTCTGACCAATCTCTGTAAAGCGAATGACCTGACTGCTATCCACTAAGAATCGGCTGTCATAAGCTGTATTTGCCTCTAAATAGGCCAATGAGCCATTGAGTAGGGAACGATGCGCCCAACTAACCGCTACAACAAACTCGTCACAGTGTACTCGGCCAATCCGAAGAATCTTATCAAAGGCTTGATACAAATTTTCCTCCGATTCTCCAAAAAGTACCATCACTCGTTGATTGGTATTGACTAGATGAATTCCATATCCTTCCAGATTTTCCTGTTTTTGAATAAATTCAAGAATCTGTTCAAATATTTTTTCTTCATTGCCAGATGCACTACTTCCAATTACACCAACCATCTGTAATCCATACGAAATATTGATTTCTGCATCAGCTGCATCGCGCCTTAAAATTTCAAGTGCCGTATATTTGCTCTGAAGAAAGCTTCGAATAAAACGACTCTTTCGAAGTGACATCTGATCCTGCTTCATATCCTCAGAACTATTTACTAGCTGTCGGATGCCAACCTCAATTTTACCCAAATCGTAGGTTTCCTCTCCCTCACTAGATAGCATACGGTTTATATTTTTCACACCGCCTAGTACACGGCTTGAGAGGATTCCAATCAGCAAAAAAGTTGGAACACAGCACAGAATAATTAAAACACCAATTCCCCAAAGATGGATTCTAAGTCGATCGGTAAACACATTCATCGGCTGCACTGCAACATAAGAAAAGCCAACGTCATCAGTCTCTTTTGTGAGCAAATAGTTCTTTCCCTCGATTTTCACTTGTTTTTGCTCATTCTCATCACCAATCTGGCTTAATAGCAATTCATCATCAATTTCTTCTGATTCACTTTCTGCTACCACTTTTCCATTATAAATTAGCCATGTATTTCTCTGGTTTCCCTGTTCATCTGCAAACAGATCATCATAGTGGTCGGCACCAATAAAGAAAATCAAAATCGTATCATACTTTGGTGCCACTGGATAAATATAAATTACAGTCCTTGCCTGTACATCATAAAAGTAGACAAGCTCACCCTCTACTGTCTCCTCTGATAGCACCATCAACTTTTTTTGTGTTGTACAAAGAAGCTCCTTCAGCTCTTCTGGATTATAATTTTCCAGTCTATAAGCCGTATCGCAAAATAAATCAATTGACATTGAAGTCATATGGTTAAAAAGATACTGATCCTTCTGGTAAAAGCAGTACATTACATCAAAAAACTGATTCACAGAACGATATTGGTTCAGCTGTTTTTTCAATGCAGCACTTTTTGTCGGTTGCTCATCTAGAAGGAATCTTGCCGAGTCGGAAAGCGCAATCTGCATTGAAATATCCTGTAAAATTTGCAGCTCATTTCCGTGCGTTTTTGCAATATTTCCAATATAGACAGAATTCTCCTTATAAAAATCCTCCTGCATTTTTTTGTAGTAAAATCGAAACAGATAGCCGCCCAATATGGCAATGATAAAAACAATCACAACATTTGATGCAATCACATAATGAAGTATGTTTTGCCCCGTCTTTTTTCTGCCCTTCATGCCTCATTTCTCCTTTGCCCTTTTGCCCCATTATACCCAGTCACAATCATTTCGTCAAAGGGGTCACAAAAGATGGCAGCTTTTTTTCTGCCATCTTTTGCATATATCCTCTTATCTTTTTGCCTTATACAGATGAATCATAGATCAATTCATTTTAAAATTATTCCAGATCCATGCCATCAATTGCTTCCTGATAGGTGCTGACATACTGATCAATATTCATTCCGTCAAACTTTGATACGAAGGAATCCCAGCTGTCATCGGTCACACCATGAGCCACAAAGTCAGCAACTGCTTCACTAACCGCATTATCAATATCTGTCTCAATTAAACTGAAATCGGCAAGTACATCCGCAGTTAGACCTGACATTGCAAAATACTGGCTAGAATAGGTGTTGATGACACCGGCCTCATCATACATCTGGCAATAATCGATCTTTTCCAGACGCTGCTCGGACAGATTGTAGTTTTCAGAAATGTAATCACCTGGTGCAAAGAACTGAGTGTTGCAGTCAATCTGATTTTTCACAGTCACATCGCTTACTGTCACTGTGTTAATCTTTCCGTTTTCCTCATCGTATACCCAACCGGTTCCCTCTGTCGGATTCTGAGGACCGTAGTACAGATCTGCCTGCATCTCAGTATCCATCATCGCATCCAGAAGGCGAATTGACTCCTCTACATGCTCATTGGTTGCTGTGATAAATGCACACGGACGAGCCAGCTCCAGATAGCGATCCATATAGGCTCCCTTTCCATCTACTGACGGTGGAAGAATACACTCGCTGTTTGCTGCAACTCCATCATCCCATCCCATGGCCTTTAATCTCCATGCTGTAAAAAAGCCAACATTTCCTTCGGATAGCTTTGTCTGAAGTGTATTGCCATCCTGTGACAGACACTCTGGATCTAACAATCCTTCCGCATAGCACTCTGACAACCACTCGACACAATCGCGGAATCCCTGCTGTACTGGTGCAAACTGCACCTTCTTATCCTCATCAATATACAGCCATTTATCAGAATTTGGAATACCAAACATTGGAAGTACATACTTTAAATCATAATATGCGCCAGCATCCAATCCCATCTCATACGGCACATAGTCTGGATACGCTTCCTTAAACTTGCGAAGCACCTCTGTTAGCTCCTCTATCGTTGTCGGATCTTCCAGTCCCAGCTCATTCATCCAATCACGGTTAATGAAGTAATGACCTTCCTCACAAATATACTGACCAACCAGATATCCAATTGAATAGGTCTTTCCATCGGATGCAACGAGGCTAATTGTTGGATCGCTTTCCTCTGCCTGAATACGAGAGTAATAATTTGGCATCAATTCCTCAGTGATATAATCATCTAACGGAATTACCAGTTCCTGAGACACACCATACTCCTCATAGTCAATCTGTCCCTGTCCGTTTACAGCGATGATGATATCTGGCATTTCACCTGATGCAAACATCAGATTTGTCTTCATGGACCAGTCAGAAGCTTTAATTACTTCCCATTCTATGTTGACGCCTGTCAATGCCTCCAAATCCTGAACAGCTGCAAGTTCTTCCGGTGCCTTGATCGTATCGCCGTCACGAATCGCCAACATAATCTTCAGTGTCAGATCCTCATCAGTGATCTTCTCAATTGAATCATAGGTACTGTCTCCATGGAGAGTTACACCGTCTCTCTCTGCTGCCGGTACTGCTAAGCCCATCAGTGTTCCTGTCACAAGCATTGCGGTCATTGCGGTTGCATACATTTTTCTTCTCATTTTGAATTCCTCCTGTTTTCCTTTTCTGTTTTTGATTTTCTGATTCTATCTTTACGCCTTTGATATTTGCCTGTTGCAAATCATCCCTTCAGCGATCCGATCATAACACCCTTTTCAAAATATTTTTGCATAAATGCGTATAACACAACAACTGGTCCAGTTGCCAATACAATAATACAATATTTGGATACATTGGCAATTCTGGTTGCCTCTGCCAAATTCGACGCATCTTCCGACATTGTTGTCATAAAGTCTCCTGTCATATCCACTTGAAGTGTCGCCAAAATCTCACGAAGCACTGTCTGTAGCGGATAGAGAGAACGATCCTTTAAATAAACTAGTCCAGTAAAGTAATCATTCCACTTTGCTACACCATAGTAGACAGCTAACACTGCGATGATCGTCTTCGAAAGTGGCATAACGACCTTGATAAAATATTGGAAGTGAGAAGCGCCGTCTAAAGCCGATGCCTCATACAATTCCTCTGGGATATTGGTCTGAATGAAGGTTCTTGCCACCATCAAATTCCAAACTGATACACAGCCCATCAGTACCATAACCAGCGGATTGTTGTACATACCGATGTCTTTCATCACAAGGAAGGTTGGAATCAATCCACCATTAAAGAACATTGTGATGACAAAGAACATATTGATTGCTGCCTTTCCAGGAAATTTCGGTCTGGAAAGAGAATATGCTGCTGTCAATGTCACGATAATACTGATGACCACACTTGATATCGTATAGATAAATGAGTTGCGATACGAAGTCCAGAATTCAGTATACTCTAATACAGCCTTGTATCCAATCAATGAAAAATCAACTGGATGCCAAATAACTTTTCCTGCTACAATCGCATCTGGATCTGATACTGACGCAATGCAGACCAAATACAGCGGATAAATAATCAAAAACATAAATATAATCCAGAAGATTGTATTAAATATGTAAAACACCTGATTACTTCTGGAATGCTTGATCTTAGAACGTTTCATCTCGTCAATCCTCCCTTCCTCTTAGAACAGACCTACATCTGCTGTCTTCTTGGAAATGGTATTTACCAGAATGATCATAACAAAGTTAATCACATTTACAAAAAGACCAATTGCCGATGTATAGGAAAATTGTCCGCTTCCAAGTCCGACTGTGTATACATATACACCCAAAATATCGGATGTCGGAATGTTTCCAGATGTCTGCAAAACCAGTACCTTGTTCGTATTGCTGCTTAATAGCTTTCCACAATCCAAAATGAAAACCATCATCGCAGTTGGAACCAAAGTTGGGAGATCAATATAGCGAATCTTCTGCCAGATGCTTGCTCCGTCAATATCTGCTGCCTCGTACAGAGACAAATCAATTCCAGTCAGTGTCGCAATATAAAGAATTGTACTGTATCCTGCCGTCTGCCATATATTAGAAATGATGTAGATCGGTCTGAATGCTGCTGCCTCTGACATATAGTCGATTGGGTTTAGTCCCATCGCCTGTCTGACATGATTGAAGATACCACTTGTCGGTGATAAGAAGATATAAAGCATACCAGCTACTACAACTGTTGAAATAAAATATGGTACATAGATGGTTGTCTGAATTGCACGCTTTACCTTTTGCTTTCGAATCTGATTCAACAGAATTGATAACAATAACGGAACTGGAAAGCTAAATACCAGATTTAAAATATTCAATAATAACGTATTGATAATCAATCTGTCAAAATAATAAGCATTGAAGAAATTTTTAAAATGCTTTAGTCCAACCCACGGGCTTCCTGCAATTCCTTTGACTGCCTTGTAATCCTTAAATGCAATCTGGATTCCATATAATGGCAAATAGTTGAAAACCAAAAAGTAAAGGACTGCCGGTAACACCAAAACATATAATTGCCAGTAGCTTTTAAATGCTAACCGAAATCCTTTCTTTTTTCTTGGGAGTGTACTCCCTCCTTTCTTTTTCTTCATCGCAAACCTCCTTACCCTCGTTTTTATTTTTTCGTTTTCGCTTCGTCTGATTGCAGTATAGCGTAGCACTTTCAAAAAAGAAAGGGAGTAAATTTTTACTCCCCATTTCTTGCTCAAATTTCATGTGTTTTCGATAATCTGTTCGGTGTTCAAAATTTTGTACCAATCTTTTACCGAAAAATATGCGATATTTTCTTGTTTTTCTCATTCTTTTTGCTCGAATATTATTTGCTTTGTACGATCATGGTAGAATTCTTCTTTATCAAGCCACGGCAACATACCTTACGTTTATCTTGCACATTTTCTCAATTTTGTGTATCATGGACATAGCTCACCCGATCGGGCGAAACGAATGTTTGCGAATTGTAAAATTAATCAAATAGTGGCACACTTCGTAGACATTACATCATTTTTATTTTGATAGGAGAAAAGAAAAATCATGAATCAGTATCTTGATTACATCATGGAACAATTAGAAAAGCTGATGGCAATTGACAGTCCATCTGGTTTCACAAAAAAAGTGACCGACTACCTGTTAGAGGAGTACGCACGTCTTGGCTATAGCGCAAAGCGTACCGTTAAAGGCGGCGTAATTGCAGAGATCGGCGGTGAGGGTGATCCGATTCTTACCATGGCTCACGTAGATACACTTGGTGCCGTTGTCGCTGAGATTAAGTCAAACGGACGTTTACGTCTGTCTCCTGTAGGCGGATTTAACGCAAACAATGCAGAAGCTCATAACTGCCGCGTTTACACCTACGACGGACAAATTTATGAGGGAACCATCCAACTGGCAGATGCTTCCCTTCATGTAAATAAGGAATATTCTACTACACAGCGTACATTCCAGTCAGTTGAGGTTGTCTTAGACGAGCCTGTTACCTCCAAGGATGACGTAAAGGCACTCGGCATCACAAACGGCTGTTTTGTCTGTGCAGATCCAAATCTCGTTGTAACCAACTCTGGCTACATCAAGAGCCGTTTCCTCGATGACAAGCTAAGCGCTGCAATTTTACTTGGCTATGCAAAATATATCCGCGAAAATAACATCACACCGCTTCGCAAGGTTTATCAGCATATGACAGTATTTGAAGAGGTTGGTCATGGTGCATGTGCTTCCATTCCAGAAGATGTTACTGAACTTCTTTCTGTTGATATGGGATGTGTTGGCGATGGACTTGAGTGTACCGAGCGCCAGGTATCCATCTGCGCAAAGGATGGTCACGGTCCTTACAATTATCAGGTGACAACTGGTCTTGTAAATGCAGCAAAAAAAGACAGCATTGACTATGCTGTTGACATTTATCCGTTCTACGGTTCTGATGCCGATGCTGCATTGAGTGCAGGAAAGGATGCCCGTCACGGTCTTATTGGTGCCGGTGTTTACGCTTCCCACGGATATGAGCGCTCCCACAAGGACGGTGTAGTAAATACCTTCCGTCTGCTGTGCTCCTACTTAAATGGAAATGCACCGAAAATGGACTAAGATAATCTTGTGATAAATGATTGAAAGCCATGGGAAAATAGACTCCCATGGCTTTTATCTACTTGATGCCAACTTCAAAAGCTCCAAAAGCCGTTCGTGCTTGCACGATTAGATTTTTGAGCTTAAGACCCTGGTATCAACAGCATTTATTATTAGTGGAATTTCGGCAGATACGTTCCGTGAGCTGCAATCAACTCATCTACCATCTTTTTAATCGTGTCAATATCAAGCTCACTGCCAGTATGCGGATCAAGCATTGCTGCCTGATAGACATGCTCTAGCTTATGCGTTCTTGCCGCCTCTATTGTTAGAAGCTGCACGTTAATATTGGTCATATTCATCGCTGCACACTGAACCGGAAGAGATCCAACTGCGCACGGATGAATGCCGGAACCATTGACAAGGCACGGTACCTCTACACATGCCTCTACCGGAAGATTGGAAATTAAATGATTGGTATTTAATACATTTCCTCCAATCTGATATGCGTTGTCGGTGACAACTGCCTCCATGATATGAGATGCATATTCGCGTGAGCGTGTATGTTCCTTCACACCCTTCTCCATCAACTCGGCATATTCCTTCTTCCAACCATCAATCTGGTTGACACAGCGGCGCGGATACTCATCTAGTGGAATGTTGTAGCGATCAATTAACTCTGGGTATTTGCTCTTAATATAAAATCCATTGTACTCTGCATTGTGTTCACTTGACTCGGTGCAGTAGTATCCAAAATTTCGAATGTAGTCAAAGCGCACCTTATCCTTAAATTCAGGATCTTCCATTTTTGCTCCAATGCGTGACTTGATCTCTGGATACAGATCAACACCATTTTTGTCCTTTAATTCAAGAATCCAACCCATATGATTGATTCCTGCAATAAGTTCTTTTCTGCCCTCCAACTTGTCTTCCATGCCAACTTCCTTTAATAACGTCTCTGAGCAAACCTGAACACTGTGGCATAGACCCACTGTCTGGATCGGTGTGTAGCGAAGCATATAACCAGTCAACATAGCCATCGGGTTTGTATAATTTAAAAACAGAGCATCTGGACAAACCTCTGCCATATCTCTTGCAAAATCATCCATCACCGGAATGGTCCTAAGTGCACGCATGATACCACCGATTCCAAGCGTATCTGCAATTGTCTGTCTCAGACCAAATTTCTTTGGAATCTCAAAATCAATGATTGTGCACGGATCATAGCCGCCAACCTGGATTGCATTTACAACAAAATTGGCACCGCGAAGGGCCTCTTTTCTGTTTTCCACGCCCAGATAACACTCAATCTTTCCATAGCCGCCCATTGTCTCTCTCATCGCTTCCAAAATGGTCTGACTTTCCTTTAATCTTGCACCATCGATGTCATACAGAGCAAATGTACTGTCTCTTAGCACCTCTGAACACATGCAATCTCCGATTACATTTCGCGCAAATACTGTGCTTCCAGCACCCATAAAAGTAATTTTCATAGTAGTTTTCCTTTCTTTTTTAGTTGATTTCTTCTACCCATCAAGATGTTTCCTAGCTATCTTAAGCTACCAACATCTTGTCTTTCTGTGTGTCTTCATTCTAACAGATTTTTTTTTAAATGGGATTGATTTTTGTCTGAAAAACTTGTTATTATGTTAGAAAAACAAACAAATAAAAATGATAAAACAAACCGCAAAAACTACAAGTGAAAGGAAAACACGATCAGATGATAAAAAGTGAAATTGTAATTGATCAACACTATAAAGATTTTAGTCCCATGCAATTTGGCAGTGAAACTTGCGATCCCGGTCATTTCTTTGGACCGAGTGTGCGCACTCACTGGCTTTTGCATTATGTTGTGTATGGTTTTGGTCGTTTCGAGCGCGACAGTATCTCTTACCCGGTTAAGCCTGGGGATATTTTTGTAATCCCGCCATACGAAAAAACCTATTATGAAGCTGATCAGAAAAAGCCGTGGCGCTATATTTGGATTGGCTTTACAACAGACCAATCCGTTCCTGAGCAGCTTTTAAAGCCGATCATTCACTGTCCAAGTGCTGGCAAAATTTTTGAGGAGATGCTTCAGTGCGAAAAAATGGGAAATGGCAGAACTGCTTTTTTGTGCGCAAAGCTGTGGGAATTTTTTAGTATTTTATTAGACAATGCAAAATCTGACACTGATTATGTGCAAAAGGCAATCAGCTGCATCAATGCTGAATATATCAATGGCATCACGATCAGGCAGGTAGCTGATCGCTTGAATATCAACCGCAGCTACCTGTCTGACCTTTTCAAAAAACGCATGGGCATCTCTCCCCAGAAATATTTGATTCAACTGCGACTTGAAAAAGCAGCAGAACTTTTGACTGTCTACGGACAATCTCCCTCCACTGCCGGAATC
>ERZ1673752.4324-NODE-4324-length-12049-cov-13.288728_pt1 | contig 12049 bp, 11 predicted proteins | sample MGYA00580195_ERZ1673752 | MGnify/ENA primary metagenome ERZ1673752 (study PRJEB41218, sample SAMN15661744) | gut metagenome | host: Homo sapiens | place: Canada: London | collected 2015-08-20/2019-03-30 | study: EMG produced TPA metagenomics assembly of...
CTGTCTGCCATTTTTATCACTTCCTTTCTTTTTTGTTGTTTTAGGTGGAGGCTTAGTAGATTTTTTATATCCACTTTGTGAATGAGCGTTTTGAAATGATAGAATAGAAAAAGCCGACTACTGAATTAATTTTTGTTGTTTCAGTATGTCGGCTTAATTGTTACTTTCATTTCAAATTTTAAAAGTCAAGGGCGAGCGTTAGCGAGTTTATTTACCCTTGACTTTTAAAAAGCGAATGGTTGTTGCTCCCTGCAAGGGTTTGGCTCCGCAGGACGCAAGCACCCTTTAGGGTGTATAATTGCGCCCTTAGAAAATCTAAGGGAGATTTGGTTATTTTATTTTTCTTAATTTTCTCTCATTATTTTTAGTGTTTCTTTAAATTCTTTTGTCTTTGTTGCTTCTTCTAGTAGGATTTTTATTTCTTCATCTGTTAGTTCTTCTGCATTTTCTATAAGGCTTTCTAAGATTGCTCCTCTTGTTATGAGCCTATGAGTTCTTTCTTTTCTTTTTTTCACTATGTCTTGTTTTAATATCTTCTTTTCTTGATTTTTTAGTTGCTCAAGTTCAAGTTCACATTTCTCCTTTTCTACTAATATGTTTTCTATTTCATGTTTTACTTGAGTTAGTCTTTTTGTGTTTCTCATTTCTTTATCTCCTCCTTATTTGGGCATGAAAAAAGCGACTAGATTTTTATATTTCTGATCGCTTAATATCTAAAATTTATAAATAACTTTCCACATCTATTTCTTTATCATTAATGATTTTATCAATAATATCTTCTAGCTGCATTCTCAAATGGACTAATTCAAAATAATTTTGAAATATACCAAGTCCAGAATTTCTAAGTTTAAATATTTCTGCATAATTTGTCATAGTAACAATTTCTTTATCTTTTAAATTACACTCTTTATAGTATTCTTCTATTATTTTCTTTCTAATATTTTCAGGGAAATTCAAAAATTTTAGTTCAGCAAAATCAGCAAGCTTCATCTCTTTCATCTTGGAGCCTATCGAGATGCACCCACATATTTTTCTATATAATTCTGAATTTAACAAACTAACTATAAACAGTTTTTCCTCTTTAGAGTATTCGGTTATACGATACAATCCCTGATTATGATGTCCTATTCCATATTTGTCAAAATCATAGAAGCATGAAATACCTACATACTCCCCTTTCTTTCCTCTTGAGGTTCTATTAATAATTAGAATGCTGTCTTCTGATATATTATTTTTCCCTTTCATATTTATTGTTTGACTTGGATTATAAAAGCCCTCATCAGATATAAGAGTAGGTGTAACCCACTTATAATTTTTATTTTTAGGATTGAACACCCTTACTCTTGGAGTACTACCGCTGCTAAATTTATCTTCAGGAATTTTAAAAAATCCATTTTTGTAATTACTAATTAAAAAATCTAATTTATTAAATTCTTCTTCATAAATTCCTGTATCAAGTCTCTTACTCTTTTTTATTTCTGTTATTCTTGGATATGAATAAGTGTAAGTGTCACTACCTTGATTGTTTAATAATTCCTCCTTTATGAGTTGATTAATCTTACTCTGTTTCAATCTTATCTGTTTTTCTTTATCCAATATGTTTTCAACAATCACACTAATCAATGTTTCAACTTTTTTAGGGTTGATATTATTATTTTTAGAAGGGAAAGGCACTTCATATTCTAAACTAATCTTTTTTGAATGCCTAATTGTAGATCCTTGTGCTGTATTTAAATCTACAAAATCCTTAAAGTGTTGAGATTTTAAGACTGCTAAAATATATTTTTGTATATTGTCATCAACACGAATTGCAATTAATCCAGACGATATACTATCTCTATTATCTTTGTTTTCATAAGGATATAATGCAACTTCGCCTAGACCTTTTCCAGCTCCATCTTTAACTATTAGTATGTCATTCTTTTTAGGAAAAACAGTATTACCTGGCTTACAATATTCCACAGTACCTAAATTTAATAAATAGCCATCAGAAATATTGACTGTTTTCAAAAATCTATAAGAAGAATTTTTCATATAAAAATCAGAGCCTATTTCCCTCCCAAATTTTGGTTTTACCACTAACAAATCGTCAAGTTTTTTTGTGTTTTGAGTGACAATTTGAAACTTTGCATAGTCTTTTGAGGATAAAGAAAATCTCGATTCGCTATTAATTTCAGATATTTTTATAGATAAAACATCCTTTTTATAACTTTTCATTCTAATCCCTCGCTACATTAAACGCATTTTTTATTTCCTCTTCTTGCCTAATCAAGAAAGTATTCCAATCTCTTTGCAATTCAGAGAAATCTTCATCTAATTTATCCATTTTTTCAAATGTCTCTTCATTTATATAATATTGTGGCTCAAAGTGAACTGTTCTTTTTACTGTTTTTACTTCATACCCAATGTTTACTATCTCTTTTACAAAAATCTCATAATCATTGCTTAATAAGTGTTTTTCATTTTCTCTTGGCTTATAGGCAATTATGACAGTCGTTGCCACACCTGTTTCTCCAAAAGTGTTCGCTGGCAAATCAAAAACACCTACAATTCTCATTCTTTCAATAAGCCATTTTCGAACATTTTCCCATTCCTTTATACTTGCAATAGAATTAGAAAGAACGATTGCCATCCTTCCTCCTTCTTCTAAAAGTTTAACTGCATTTTCTAAAAATAATACTCCCATATCCATTGAATTAGGATAATTTATAACGCCTTTTGCATTTGGACTAGATTTTATTCTATATGTTTCGTATAACTCTATTGTTTTTTTGGGCAAATCCCACTTACCTTTTGCACCAGTTTTTAAATCTCTACCTTTTCCAAACGGTGGATTAGTAGCAATAATCTTAAATTTCTTTAGGTTTTTTTCACTATCATGTAAATTTTCCCATGTTTTAACATCATAGTTATCTATTGTAAATTCTCCATCTTTAAGAACACTAGAATTCTGAAGTAATTTTTGAGACAAAGAATTCATTTGTTTAAGAATTGCCCCTCCATCACCATTTAACACCAAATTTAACTCTGCTAATTTTAGGTTACTCTGTTCTAAATCAAACCCATAAAAATTATTAGCATTCGGTGGGTATTCTTCATCATTTCTATGTGAGTGCCTAAATGCCATAGCAGGGAAATCACAAATTCCACAACATGGATCACAAAGTTCCTCACATTTAGAGGGGTTTAACATTTTTATTATATTTTTCACTACTGGAATAGGTGTAAAAAACTGACCTTTATCAGCTTTTTGTTTTTCACTTCCAAAGTTATTAAATATGATTTGATTAAAGCTTTCATTTTTTGCTTTTAAGATAGCTCTTTTTTGAAAAACTTCAACAACTGCAATTAAAAATCTTTCTACATTCGACTTATTTGGTCTTAAATCTTTATCGTAGGTAAATAATCTTTTTTGTCCTCCTAAAACATTTTCATATTCTTTCTGTGCTTCTTTATACAAGTTGTTGATTCTCTCCCTAAAAGTTCTTTCTCCTAAACCATCTTTTCTTTTTTCTTCTTCTAAAATATAAAAATCTAGCGTTCTATTATCTCTCTTACTTCTTTTTTCATCAAAAACTTTTAAAGTTAGAAATTCTACAATTAGATCTCTTTCAGGTAAATCAGGTCTAATGCTATCGTTAGCTCTTTTAAGCATTTCCATCAAATCTGTAAAGTTCGATTCATCAATAGCGTCTATACTATCTAGTTTTAACTTAGATAAATCAGAGATACTTTCATTATTTTGTATAAAATCATTTTGAGAGGGTAAATCAATTAGTAAATCTCTCTTTCCTAAATTCCAACCTACTATTCCATCTTGGTTTATTTCGTTATATTCATTAAATCTTCTAATTTCAGAGTTTCCTATTTTCTTAAAAATTAAAACATCTTCTGAATTATCAAAATAAACGCCAAAAATTCTATCATCTGAGGTATTTATTTCCATAGCAACTCTCAATTGATTTTCAATAGCTGCATCCACTGTTTCTTTATTTCTTTTTGTTTCAAAAACAACTAAAACATTTTTCCTAACCTCTGAAAAATCCTTATTCTTTTTTGCCTCTTCAGTCATTTCAAGCCAATCTCTATTTTTAAATACAACAATGTCAGGGTTTATACTTTTCCCCCCGTTCCCCTTAGGAATGCTATATTCAACACATATATATTCCTTTTGATACATGCCTGAGTTTATCAATCCCCAAACAAATCTAGCCCTTATATATTCTTCGCTGTAATTACCCTTTGTATCTCTAGTTGCTGCTTTTTTACAAAAAGATACAACATCAACTTCATTTTTATACCATTCTTTGTCAATATATTTTAAGTTTTTATATTTTTCATCAAAACTTTGTAAATAATCTGATAGTTTTATCATTTTAACTCTCCTTATTTATACCATTTCATCGTTAGGTATCACTTCCACCACATCTTCAATTCTGCAATCCAATGCCAAACAAATCTTTTCTAGTGACTCTAAGTTCACATAAGAGTTTTTGCTCATTCTTGAAACTATGTTGCTTGTTATGTTTGCAGCTCTTTTTAAGTCTTCTTTGTTCATTTCTCTTTCTACCAATAAGTGCCATAATGGTTTATAAGAAATTGCCATATTATTACCCCTTATCCGTTTTATTGTTAAGATATATTATATAATAAATAGGCTGATAAGTCACTTGAGCCTATTTATACTTGTGCTTGCGTTAGTATTTATTGAGATAGTCCTTGTTTTTTTTACTTGTCCCACTTGGAAATGCTCCAAATCCTTCGCTGGATAAGATTTTTTATCAGCTCATGCTTCGCTAAGGATCGCATTTGCTGTGAAAACCAGAAAAAGAAGCCTTATGGTTTTAGACTACTTTTTGTTTTTTATTTAATTTATTTCAAGAATCCGACTCACTCGACAATGCTCCCTATTCGGTCGCATCGTCTTCCTTCGCTGGATAAGATTTTTCATCAGCTCATGCTTCGCTAAGGCTCGCATTGGCTGAGACTTGGTCAAATTTCTGAAAAGAAATTTTGATAAGTCTGCCCGCAGATTTTTGCTTGTCAAAAATCTGTGTTCCTTTATTCTCACCACAAAACCATAAAAACAGAGACTCGTCTCTGTTTTTCTTATCATTAAAAGGACCTATTGAGGGAGACAATAGGCCTTCTTAATTTATTTAGTTCAAAACAACATTCGCCTTAAAATAAGCTTTCTATAACTTTCATTGCAAGAGGCATTAGGATTACAGTCACAAGACCTGCCACTGCAATTGAAAGTCCACTCATGGCACCTTGGATCTCTCCAAGCTTTCTCGCTTCAGATGTTCCAACTGCGTGAGAAGATGTACCAATGGCAACACCTTGTGCTGTTGGGTCCTTTATCCTAAAGAGCTTTATGATCATTGGAGCAATAACTGCACCAGTCACCCCTCTTATTACTACAAGCACTGCAGTAATGGCAGAGGCTCCGCCATACTCTTCAGATAAGGAGATTGCAATTGCAGTTGTAATTGATTGTGGAGTTGCAGACACAACTATGTTTTTGTCAAAGCCAGCCATGTGGAAGACAAAGACCACAAATAACATTGCAATTACAGACCCAAGTACCGTTCCTGAAAGAATTGGGATTAAATTTTTCTTTAGTTCAGGCAAATTTTCGTACAAATCAACAACCATTGCTACTGTGGCAGGAGCGATGAAGAACATTATAAAGTCTCCACCCTGCTTATAATCTTCGTAGGGTATTCCTGTCACCTTTAAAAATAATATACATAGGGCAATGGATATTAAGAGAGGATTAGCCAAAGGAGTTTTTAATTTTTTGTTTATCATCTTTCCTATTTCAAAAGTTGCAAAGGTCAAGATGATGCCAAAGTATTTGTTACTAAACATCTTTCCTCCTTTGTAAAATTTCTATAATTTTACCAGTAAGTCCCATTGTTATAGCTGTGCCAAGGACTACTAAAACCACCAGTAGGCCAGCCTTTCCCCTTATCTCGTCATAGGAATTTATAATGCCAACGCCTGCTGGCACAAACAAAATCGCCAAATTTTGTAAAATTCCATTGGAAGTCTTTTTAACATCGTCGGGTTTTATTATTCCAACTGCAAAGGCTATGAAGAGATAAATCATACCATATACAGCTTCAGGTATTGGGAAATTTATAAGGTGTCTAGTCACTACTCCAAGCATTAAGCAGACACATAATATTACAAATTCCTTTAAATAGTTCATAAGTCACCTATGCGTTTTCTTTAATTTTTTTCACTTCTTCAATAAGTAGTGGAAGAATAACTTTACAATCTCCAACTATTCCCACATCAGCTAGCTTAAATATAGGAGCATCTTCGTCCTTATTTATTGCTAGGATAAAGCCAGAGTTTTCCATGCCAGAAATGTGTTGCACTGCACCAGAAACTCCACAGCCAATGTATAGGGCTGGAGAAACAATTTTACCAGATTGACCAATTTGTGAAGCCTTAGGTAGAACTCCATCATCAATTACTGGTCTTGTGCCAGAGATTGGAGCGCCAAAGACATCAGCAAGTTCCTTAACAAGTGGGAAGATTTCATCAGATGATGCCCCTCTACCACAAGTTACAATGATAGGTGCATCTTCAAGGTTAATTTCAGCACCTGCTGCCATTACCACATCTCTTATGATTGATTTTATGTCCTTAACTTCATCAATATTTTCTTCTACAAGATTTCCTGCTCCATTTAGGTCCTCTCTCTTGTCAAAGGATCCTGCTCTCACTGTGATAATTCTTGGAGCCTTGTTTAGCTTTGATTCAGTTAAAACAGTTGCCCCATAAGAAGGACTTACATAAAGGACTTCTTCTCCTTCAAATTTAATTTCCATTACATTTGTAAGAGAAACTGTGTCAAGTGTAGCAGCAACATTTGGAGCCAAGTCCTTGCCGTCAAGTGTGCCTGGAATAAAGATGTCTTCACAATCATATTTTTTAGCCACTTCAACAATAATATTTGAGAAGTCTTCCATGTTGTAGGCATCTCTTTTTACAAGTACAATATCACTTGCTCCTGCTCCCTTAATTTTATTTAATTCATCATCTTTTAATTCTTCTGTAATTAAAGCAAGAGATTTATTTCCCTTTTCAACTGCAATTTCACTTGCCTTAGATAGAGCTTCTAAAGAAAGTTTAATAGGAGCACCCTCTTTAATTTCTATATAAGTTAATATATTTTTCATCTTTTCCTCCTATAAAACCTTTTGTTCCTTCATGATTGCAATAGCCTTTGCTACGCTATCTTCTGGCTCTTCTTCTTGAATCTTAACTCCAGCTTCCCTCTTCTTAGGTTCAAAGTCCTTAATCTCTTCAAGAGTTAGACTAGAGTCACAAGTAACTTCAAAGTCTTCAATCTTTTGTCTTCTTGCAGCCATCTTTGACTTTATAGTAGGGTATCTTGGTTCATAATCTGGCTTAGCAATAGTTACAACGCATGGAGTTTTTGTTTCAACTTCTCTATAGCCACCGTCGATTTCTTGCTTAGTGATAAGCTTGTCCCCATCTAATTTCATTTCGATAACAGATGTAACAACACCAAGATCAGATTTATTGGCAAAGTAAACTCCAACTTGTGAGCCTTCAGCATCAGTAGTTTCCTTGCCAAAGCATACAAGGTCAAATTTGCCAAGTTCTTCTTCCAATTTCGCCTTTGCGCCCATAAGTATTTCTGTAATCATTTTTGCGTCAAGATTTCTATAATCATCACGCTTTACTAAGTATGCCTTGTCAGCTCCAACAGCTAGACAATTTTTAAGTGAATTTTTAACATCTTCACCGCCAATAGAAAGAACAGTTACTTGTCCTTCCACTGCTTCCTTTAATCTTACAGCCATTTCTAGGGAGTAAGTGTCAAAGGCATTTACAACAGGTGTGATGGAATCTATTGTAGCTCTGTCATCAACGACAGAAACTGCAACTGAATCATCAGGCACTTCTTTTATACAAACTAAAATATTCATTCTTAACCTCTCAATAAATTATTAGCAACAACAATTCTCAAAATTTCGTTAGTACCTTCAAAAATTTGGAAGATCTTTGCATCTCTTAAAAGTTTTTCTACAGGATATTCTCTGCTGTAGCCATAACCGCCAAATAATTGGATAGCATCTTCAGCCACTCTCATAGCTATATCAGATGCATAACATTTTGCAATTGCAGATTCTCTATTGTAGCTTAGACCCATGTCCATTCTTGTAAGTGCATTGGCAACCATTTGTCTTGCAACTTCAGTTTGAATGTCCATATCAGCAAGCTTAAATTGAATAGCTTGGTTTGCATTAATAGCTTTGCCAAATTGGATTCTTTCACTTGTGTACTTTTTAGCTTCGTCAATGCCTCTTTGAGCGATACCAACAGCAATACAACCCATCCAAGCCCTAGCTTGGTCAAGAGTCTTCATGGCAATAGAAAAGCCCTTGCCTTCTTCGCCAATAAGATTCGATGCAGGAATTCTACAATCTTCAAGGACAACATCAGTTGTGTTAGAAGTTCTAATTCCCATCTTGTCTTCTTCCTTACCTGAGCTTAGACCAGGAGTTCCAGCTGGCACTAAGAACATAGAAAGTCCCTTTACTCCCTTAGATTTATCAGTTGAGGCAGTAATACAATAATAAGATGCAACAGCACCATTAGTGATAAAGCACTTTCTACCATTTAAAACATATTCGTCGCCATCTTTTACAGCAGTTGTAGTTCCTGAGCTTGCATCAGAACCAGCCCCTGGTTCAGTAAGACAGAAGGCACCAAGTCCACCTTCCATGGCAACATCAGCAACATAATTTTTTTGTTCTTCGCTACCTGCAATAAGAACTGGCTTCATGCCAAGTCCAGATGCAGAAATAGTAGTTGCAAAACCAGCGTCAGCCTTTGCCATTTCTTCAAATAGAGCAGCTATGTCTATTCTTGAAAGACCAGGTCCGCCTAATTCTTCTGGCACTTCAAGAGCAAAGTATCCTTGTTCCTTTGCCATTTCGTATAAGTCTTCTGGCCATTCTCCAGTCCTGTCTGCTTCCTTACAAACTTCAACAACTTCTTTCTCACAGAAGTTTCTAACATCTAAAAGCAAGTCCTTTGCTTCTTCAGAAATTAAATATGACATCTTTATCCCCTTTTTCTTATTAAACAACTTTATTAAATAACTTTATTTGGATTTAAAATCATGTTAGGGTCAAATACCTTTTTAATGCCTCTCATTAATTCAGTATTAACATCCCCTTCAAACATCTTCAAGAATTCTTTCTTGCCAAAGCCAATTCCGTGTTCACCAGAAATTTGTCCGCCCATTTCATAAGCCTTTCCATAAATGTCCTTCATGAAAACTTCAACTTCTTTGACAAATTCTTCTTTTTCCATGTCATTTGAGCAAGTGTAGATGTGTAAGTTGCCATCGCCTGCGTGGCCAAAGGACTTAACTTCAAATGGGAAGTCCTTAGCTCTTTCGTTTACATAGTGAACGTACTTAGCAATCATGTTAATTGGCACAACAACGTCACATTCGTCAAGAAGTTTAGTTTGTGATTCAATTGCTTCAAGGAAGGATGATCTTGCAGCCCAAGCTTCTTTAATCTTGTTTGGAGTGTCAGCAACTAAAATATCAATTGCTCCAGCTTCCATAAGAACTTCAGCAGCTTCTTCTATAATGTCGTTAAGTTCATCTTCATCATTTCCATCAAAAGTAATAAGAAGGTAAGCTCCAATGTCAATTCCTTCTAATTCCTTAGGGAAAGTTGCCTTTCCAATATAAATTTCAGACATATTAACAATTTCTTTTTCCATAAATTCAATAGCTTGTGGGTTTAAGTGAGCCTTGAAAAGTTGTGGAACAGTTGAAATACAAGTATCAAGGTCTTCGTAAGGAACGATTAGAGAAATAGTTTCCTTTGGAGCAGGAATAATCTTTAAAGTAAGTTCAGTGATAATTCCTAGAGTTCCTTCAGAGCCGATGATTAAGTCCTTTAGAGAATAACCAGTAGAAGTCTTAGATACAGTTGCACCAAATTGAGTGATTTCTCCAGTAGGAAGAACAACTTCCATTGAACGCACATAATTTCTTGTAGTGCCATACTTAACAGCTCTCATGCCACCAGCGTTAGTAGCAACATTTCCCCCAAGAGTTGCAAACTTTTCGCCTGGATCAGGTGGGTACATATATCCCCTAGTTAAACAGTCTTCAGCTAAATCGTTTAATAATACACCTGGCTCAACTTTAACAACCATGTTTTCTTCATCATAAGCAAGAATTTTATTCATTGATTGCATATTAAGCATTACGCCGCCAAATCTTGAAACTCCAGCGCCAGTAAGACCAGTGCCAGCACCTCTTGCCAATACTGGAATTTTATTTTCGTTACAAATTTTTACGATTTTTGAAACTTCTTCTGCAGAAGTAACATCAACAACAATGTCCGGTTGTCCTTCGCCATAAATTGGCATTTCATCGTGGAAGAAGTCAATATTGATTTCTTCGCCAACATATACTTTGCCGCTAACAGCAGCCTTAATGTCCTCAATAACCTTATCAGTTACAGAATTATAATTTGCCATGTTTCCCTCCAAATTTTTTAAAAATATTCTTCTTGCTTTTATTATATAACCTTATTGTAAAAAAACGGTTTATTGGCACTTGCAAGAACTTGAATCATTGTGACAATATTTGACTTTTATTCAACAAATTAATATAATTTATATATAAATTTTTACGGAAGGAGAAAAAATATGTGGCACTACAGACAAGTTTTTAAAATTTTGACAGACATGACAAATACCAAGCTCTCCACCCTTGCCTATGCCTTGGACTACGACATATCCTACATAAGCAAGTGGAACTCTGGCAAAAAAATTCCCTCATCAAAAAATATTTACACCATAAATAGAAAACTTGCGCCCCTATTTGCAAGGGCCCTCATAGAAGAGGACAAGACCAAGGATTTTCTCCTTAACTTTGATATAAAAAATTTAGAAATTCTAAAAAAAGACCAAGAAAAGGGACTAGAATTTTTAATTTATAAGCTCCTAAACGAGTCCTACGCCTACACAAATTCCGATGCAGTAGAAGAAAGACCACAAGGCACAAATTTCATCTTCAAAACATCTAGCGTTGAGAGCGATTTAAAGGAAATTCTAGAAAAATTAATTTTAGAAAATAGAGACCTTGACATCTGGGCAACCTTTGACATCACAAGTCCCTATGCAGACATACTCATTCAGAGCCTAAAAAAAATTGCAAGGGATGTAGAAGTTAACCTCCACCTCCTTTGCAAAAAAGATGATATAGAAAAAATAGATCTCTTAAAAATTATCACAGATAACTCCTCCATAAACTTAGAATTCTATGAGCGCAGCTACACCCACTGCGACTTCATACTGATAAAGGGCGAGATGTATATAATCATCGCCGAAAGAGAGGACTACTCAACCCTAACTTCAGGCAGAGAACTTGACACCCTCTTTGAAATTACATCCTTTATGGACAACTTCTTTGACGGACTCAACAAAATAATTGTCACAGCATCTGCCCAAGAGATGGCAGAGACAAATTACAGAAAATATTTTTACTCCGACAATGAATTTTTATTCTTGTCAAATTACGGCTTCGAGTTTTTGCTGCCCAACAAAGTCATTGACAGAATAGAAGCTTCCCTTGACCAGGACCAAGAAATAAACAAAAAAGAAATTGCCAGCATAAAACTTTTGTGGGAGGAACTTTTTGTTGATGCCAAGATAAATTTCTTGACCACAAGGACTAGCCTCTTAAACTACTTAGAAACAGGCAATATCCTCTACTGCTCCACTAAGGCAAAACTAAGTCCTAAAGAAATAGAAGACCACCTAAAAAACATAATTGAAATCATGAAGAATAACGAGAACATAAACTTTTACATCATAAACGACAACAGAAATCTAAAATCCATGGGCTTAGATAAATTTAATTTCTTCATCAACGAAAACAATATGTTTTTCAAAAAAATTGAGGGAGATAAATTTAGCACAAAGACATCCATAGTGACAAACATAAAGATTCACAACAAAATCCAAG
>ERZ1673752.4326-NODE-4326-length-12048-cov-4.685066_pt1 | contig 12048 bp, 12 predicted proteins | sample MGYA00580195_ERZ1673752 | MGnify/ENA primary metagenome ERZ1673752 (study PRJEB41218, sample SAMN15661744) | gut metagenome | host: Homo sapiens | place: Canada: London | collected 2015-08-20/2019-03-30 | study: EMG produced TPA metagenomics assembly of...
AGCCATATTAAACATGTAATTGGTATTGTCAGCGGTAAAGGCGGTGTAGGAAAGTCACTTGTAACATCAGAATTGGCAGTGAAGCTGCACAGACAGGGATATAAAGTCGGCATTTTGGATGCAGATATCACGGGTCCTTCTATTCCGAAGGTATTTGGTATTCATGAGAAGGCTGTAGGCAATGATAAGGGTGTTTTCCCGGCTGAGACACCGGAAGGAATTAAGATTATTTCAGTTAATCTGATGCTTGATAATGAGGAGGATCCGGTTGTCTGGAGAGGACCTGTTATTGCAGGTGTGGTAAAACAGTTCTGGAATGAAGTTATCTGGGGTGATCTGGACTATCTTCTTGTTGATATGCCTCCAGGCACTGGGGATGTTCCTCTGACAGTTTTCCAGTCTTTGCCGGTGGATGGCGTTATCATTGTTACGTCTCCTCAGGAACTGGTAGAAATGATTGTCAAGAAAGCCTATAACATGGCGAAGATGATGAATGTACCGGTACTTGGTCTCGTTCAGAATATGAGTTACCTGCTTTGCCCGGATTGCGGCAGAATGATTTATATTTACGGAGAAGGCAAGGGAGAACAGACAGCTAAGGCACTTTCTATTCCATCCTATGCAAGTCTTCCAATCGATCCGTCCATTGCAGCTTTATGTGATGCCGGCAAGATTGAGGAATTCGATCATCCTTATCTGGATGCAATGGTGAAATACCTGTCAGCTTTAAACTAATTCACACTAAAAGGAGAGAACATGTTTACTATCAGAGAATATGCCATGCCTGAGACACTGGACGAAGCCTATACAATACTGAAATCCAGAAAAGGCAATCAGATCCTTGGTGGATGTGCATGGTTACGATTAGGAAAAAAGAGAATTAATATCGCAATTGATCTGACAAAATGTGGTCTTGATTACATTAGAGAAGATGACGAACAGATAGAGATTGGGGCCATGACTTCTTATCGCAGTGTGGAAACCAGTGATATTTTGAAGAAATATTTTAATGGTGTGATCGCCGACTCAGTTTCTTCTATTATCGGTACACAGTTTAGAAATACGGTGACAGTGGGCGGTTCTGTCTACGGCCGTTTTGGTTTTTCGGATTTTCTGACACCGCTTTTGACGTTGGATACATCTGTCGTACTCTATAAGAAGGGCAGTATTCCGCTGGAGACATTTATGACGATGCCTTATGAAAAGGAGATCATTGAGAAAATCGTGATCAAGAAAGACGGACGTCAGTCCTCTTATCAGATGTTTCGTAATTCCAGAGGGGATTTTCCTATCCTGAATCTTGCAGCCAGCAGGACAGAAGCAGGACAGTGGATTGTGACTGTGGGAGCCAGAGGACCGAAAGCCATTAGAGCGGAGAAAACAGCAGCTTTTTTGAGTGAAAAATTGTCACAGAATGCATTGAAAGCGGAAGATGCTGAGGCTGTTATTCAAGAAGCAGGAGAAATCCTCATTAATGAAGTGACGTTTACAAGTAATATGCGGGCAAGTGCAGAGTACAGACGTATTCTTGGCAAAGTGCTCTTAGGTAAGGCAGTTAGGGAGGTGATGGCATGCTAGTTCATATTTTTATCAATGGAGAAAAGAGAAAAGTGCATTGCCAGCCTGATGCCATGCTTTTGGAAGTACTCAGAGATGCTGGCTGCAAGAGTGTCAAGTGCGGCTGCGATACAACCAATTGCGGTCTTTGTACCGTATGGCTGGATGGTAAACCGGTACTGTCCTGTTCCGTTCCGGCAGCCAGAGTGAATGAACGACATGTGACGACACTGGAAGGTATTCAGGATGAAGCGGAAGCTTTCGGTAAGTATCTGGTGGGCGAAGGCGCAGAGCAGTGCGGTTTCTGCAGTCCGGGACTCATTATGAATGTAGTTGCCATGAAGAAAGAACTGGATCATCCGACAGATGATGAGATCCGTCATTATCTGGAGGGCAATCTCTGCAGATGTACAGGATATATGGGGCAGATGCGTGCCATCAGGAAATATATGGATGAGGAGGTGGAAGCATGAGATATGTCAGCCAGCCTGTAAAGAAACTGGATGGTATGCCGATCATCAAAGGCAAGCCTCTTTATACCAATGACCTGGCACCGAATGAATGTCTGATTGTTCTGGCCCTCAGAAGTCCTTATGCTTACGCAAGGATCAAATCCATCGACACAAGCAAAGCTATGCTGGTTAAGGGTGTTGAATGTGTTCTGACGTACAAGGATGTCCCACATGTGAGATTTACCAATGCCGGACAAACTTATCCGGAATGCTCGGCTTATGACCGTCTGATCCTGGATGAATATGTCCGTTATGTGGGTGATGAAGTGGCATTAGTGGCTGCCAGCAATGAGAAAGCAGCCCAACAGGCACTGAAGATGATCAAGGTTGAATATGAAGTCCTTGAGCCGGTTCTGGATTATAAAAAAGCTGTGGATAATCCAACGATTGTGCATAATTATGATGATTATTTTATGCATATTCCAAGCTTCAATGCGGATAATAAGCGCAATATTGTTGTTGACGGCGTGGAAGAGCACGGGGATGTGGAGAAGGAATTTGCTGAGAGCGAAGTCATTGCAGAGGGCGAATATGAAGTTCAGGCTCAGGAGCAGTGTATGATGGAGTCTTTCAGAACTTATACGTATCTGGATCATATGAACCGTCTTGTTGTGGTATCTTCAACGCAGGTGCCTTTCCATGTCAGAAGATCCCTTGCCAGAGCACTTCAGATTCCGCAGTCCAGAATCCGTGTTGTGAAGCCTCGAATCGGCGGCGGTTTTGGAGCCAAGCAGACCATTGTTTCTGAATATTACCCGGCGATTGTGACTTTGAAGACCGGCAAGGCAGCGAAGATGATCTATTCAAGAAAAGAGACATTTTCCTGTTCCAACAGCCGTCATCAGATGTGCATCAAAGTCCGCGTCGGCGCAGATAAAGAGGGCAATATCCACGTGATTGAGTTGGATACATTGTCTAACCAGGGTGCTTACGGCGAACATGGTACAACGACCATTGGCCTGTCCGGTCATAAAGCAATCCCTCTGTATAATCAGGCGAGAGCCCATCGATTCAAATACCGCGGTGTTTACACGAACATGATGCCTGCGGCTGCATTCAGGGGCTATGGTGCGACACAGGGGCAGTTTGCATTGGAATCTACTGTGAATAAACTGGCGCATATGCTGAATATGGATCCGCTTCTGCTTCGTGAGAAGAATATGCTGCGTATGGGCGAGATCATGCCGGCTTATTACAATGAGCCCCTTAACAGCAGTGCACTGGATCGTTGTATCCAGCGTGGTCGGGACATGATCGGATGGGACGAGAAATATCCATGCAAAGAGATCAGTCCGACAAAAGTCAGAGCTGTCGGTATGTCTATTTCCATGCAGGGTTCCGGTATTTCAAATGTAGATACAGCCGGTGCTGAGATCAAGCTCAATGATGATGGCTTCTATACACTGAAGATTGGTGCAACGGATATGGGAACCGGATGTGATACATCTATGACCCAGATTGCGGCTGAAACGCTGCTGGCTGATATTGAACAGTTTATTGTTGCCGGTGTAGATACAGATATTTCACCTTTTGATCCGGGGTCTTATGCCTCCAGCACAACCTATGTGACAGGTATGGCTGTTTATAATGCAGCCTGTGACCTGAAGAACAAGATTATCACTGCCGGAGCGAAGATGATGTATCCGGAACGTTTTCTTGATGAGACAGACAAGGTGAACCCGAAAAAATTTTACTTTGACGGCAGCAGAGTGATGGAAGTGTCAACGGGCAAGACAATAGCCCTTCATGATATAGCCGTGCATTGTGCCGGCACAAGCGATGGTAATTATTTAAACGGCACAGGTTTCTATTCAAGTCCGGTGTCACCACCGCCTTTGATGGCTGGTTTTGTTGAGATTGAACTGGACAAGGAAACAGGCAAGTTTGACATTGTAGATTATGTGGGCGTTGTTGACTGCGGTACGATCATCAACAGCAATATTGTCCGTGGACAGACAGAGGGCGGTATCTGTCAGGGTATCGGTCTGGCCATGTATGAGGACGTTCAGTATGATGCCAAAGGTCGTATGATGACAGATTCCTTTATGCAGTATAAGATCCCGAATCGTGTGGATGTGAAGAAGATCCGTGTTGAGTTTGAATCCAGTTATGAACCAACAGGACCTTACGGAGCAAAGTCCATCGGTGAAATTGTTATCAATACACCGGGACCGGCCATTGCAGAAGCTGTTTATAATGCCTGCGGTGTACGTGTCACATCACTGCCGATCACACCTGAAAAGGTCAAGATGGGTATGATGAAGAACGAACTGGAGAAACAGAAATAATGAAAGATTATCGGATTCATGTTGAAGAATTGCTGGATCCGCTGTATAGGCATGGCTGCAGGGTGTTTTCAGTCGTCGGTTCCGGCGGCAAAACAACATTGATCCGTCAGGCGGCCATGCATTATGCCAGATTATATCAAGTGGGAGTTGCTGCTTCAACAAAAATGTGTCTTCCGGATGGGCAGTGGGAATATAAAGGCTGTCCTCCGGCTGTTGTGTCGTCTGACGGGCAGGGAGATGCGAAGAGGCAGGCGGCTCCTATTTGTTTTTATACGGAACATATTCTGCCGTCAGGCAAAATCTGGGATCTGGGTGGGCAGATGTTAGGGCAGGCACTGGAAGAAAGTGATCTGCTTTTGATAGAAGCAGACGGATCCAACCGAAAGCCCTTAAAGGGCTGGAGAGAAGATGAACCGGTCATTCTTCCGGCAACAGAAGCTACCATTGGTGTTTTGCCGATGCATTGTCTGAGAGAAATCATAGATGTGACAAAGGTGCATCGCATGGAGAAATTCACTGCAATAACAGGATTAAAATCCGGTGATGTGATGACGGAGGAGGCCTATCTGCAGCTGATTACAGCGGAAAATGGTCTTTTTGGGCATAGTCTTGGCAGCAGATGGCTGGTACTTAATCGAGTAAATGATCCGCAGCTTTATCAGTCTGCAAAGAAGATTGCCGAAGCTGCTGTGACATCAGGTGTCATAGACGGATGGATTGCGGGGTGTCTGGAGAATGAATAATCCGACAGCGGGGATAACGGCTGTAATATTGGCATCCGGTTTTTCAAAAAGAATGGGGTGCAATAAGTTATTGCTGCCTGTGGAAGGCAAAGCGATGATCGCACATGTTTTTGATGCGGTCAGACAGGTGGGATTTGAGCAGACGGTTGTGGTGACGGGATTTGACAGCATTGCACAGCTGGCAGTTGGAAATGGCTTTCAGGCGGTGGATAATGACAGCCCTGAGATAGGACAAAGCCATTCGGTTGTGTTGGGGGTACAGAAAACGTCACAATCGGCAGGATGGATGTTTTTTAATGGCGATATGCCCTGGCTGAAATCGGATACCATTGGAAAATTGCTGGAATATGCGGATGCAGCGCATATTGTGGTGCCAAGGTATGGCAGCCGTCCGGGGCAGCCGGTTTATTTCCCGGCTGCTTTTAAAGCAGAATTACTGGCTTTGACAGGAGACCATGGCGGACGGACCATCATACGCAATCATCCGGATCGAGTCTGCTATGTGCCCATTGACAATATCAGACAGGGCGTGGATGTTGATACACCTGAGGGTTATGAGAAGGTAAAAGGGGGAGATTGGGTTGAATAAGACGATTATTATCAGAGGCGGCGGGGACCTGGCAACGGGAACCATCAGCTGCCTGCATCAGTGCGGGTATCAGGTACTGGTTCTTGAAATCGCAAAACCGACAGCTATTCGGAGAAGTGTTGCTTTTTCTGAGGCTATGTATGATGGGGAGACAGAGGTTGAGGGAATCAAAGCCAGAAAAATTACGCAGTTTTCAGAGGCAGAGGCCTGTTGGCAGGATGGGATTATCCCGATTATCTGTGATGAAAAAGCAGAAGCAGTCAAAGCAGTACCACACTTTGCTTTTGTGGATGCAGCTATTGCCAAGAGAAATCTCGGAACCACCATCGATATGGCGGATTTTGTCATTGGACTGGGGCCGGGATTTACTGCCGGCGTGGATGTGGATGTGGTCATTGAAACAAAGAGAGGACATCGTCTCGGACGTATTATCCGGGAGGGTCAGGCCATTGCCAATACAGGTATCCCGGGTATTATCGGCGGTTATGGCAAAGAGCGTGTCATTCATTCTGATAATGCAGGTGTTTTCCATGGTATTGCCCATATCGGAGATCTGGTGAAAAAGGGCGATCTCATTGCGAAGGTTGATGATGCACCGGTGTATGCGACACTGGATGGAGTACTCAGAGGTATTCTAAGAGATGGCTTACCGGTACAGGAGCACTTTAAGATTGCGGATATTGATCCGCGTTTATCAGAAAGAGAGAATTGCTTTACTATTTCAGATAAAGCAAGCGCCATTGCAGGCGGTGTTCTGCGGGCCATTTGTATCTATGAAAACGGGCTTCGCAGCGGAGAAGGGAGAAAATAATTATGAAATGCATACCTGTTCAAGAGGCAGTGGGGGCTATTTTGTGTCATGATATTACCCAGATTCTGCCTGGAGAATTTAAGGGACGTCGTTTTAAGAAGGGACATATTATTCAGGAAGAGGATATTCCGGTGCTTTTGTCCCTTGGCAAGGATAATATTTATGTCTGGGAAAATCTGCCGGGGATGGTCCATGAAAATGATGCGGCTACTTTTTTGAAAGATATTACCATGGGAGACGGTCTGACTTTTGGAGAAATCAAAGAAGGCAAGATTACTTTTACAGCTGCCCATGACGGCCTTCTGAAGGTGGATGCAGACCGGTTATTCCAGCTTAATATGCTGGGAGAGATTTCATTTGCCAGTCTTCACAATAATCTGCCAGTGAAAAAGGGTGAAGCTGTTGCCGGAACCCGTGTCATTCCGCTGGTCATTGATCAGAAGAAACTGGATGAGGCCAAAAATCTTCTGGATGGCCATAAGATTATTGAAGTGAAGCCAATGAAGTCTTTTAATATCGGTATTGTGACAACGGGCAGTGAAGTTTATTATCATCGTATTGAAGATAAATTCGGCCCAATCCTCAGAGGCAAAATGGAAGGCTATCATTGTACGGTTGCCGGTCAGACTTTTGTGCCAGATAATAAAGAGATGATTGAACAGGCCATCAAAGAATGGTTGGATAAGGGTGCAGATATGGTCTTCTGTACAGGCGGTATGTCTGTGGATCCTGATGATTTGACACCATCGGCCATTCGAGATACGGGATGTGAAATCATTACTTATGGTACGCCGGTGCTTCCGGGAGCTATGTTCCTTTTGTCCTATTATACAGACGGCAGACCGGTACTGGGACTTCCGGGATGCGTCATGCATTCCAAAGTAACTGTATTTGATCTGATCTTTCCGAGAATCCTGGCGGGAGAGAAGATCACAATGGCAGATATTGCGGCCTTTGGACATGGCGGTCTGTGCAGCAACTGTGCGGAATGTCATTATCCAAACTGCCATTTTGGCAAATAGGAGGCGAAACATCGGTAGTTCTTGGTGGACATAAAAAATATCAGTTTCAGAGCAGGCACGTTTGTACTGCCCATTTCTGGCAGCGGTACGTAAGGTGCTAAAGGACAGCACCTAAGTACCGGCCGAAATGGAAGCACCTGCTCTGAAGCTGATATTTTTTATGTCCATTCGAGGCTATTGACGTTTCGCATAGATGTTATATGCAGCTCCTGCTTTTGAATGGCTGTTTTTATGTTCTAACAGAAGAATTATTGACGTTTTGCAGTGAGATTAGCAGGAAAATGGCAAGTCTGGATAATGACTTTGAGATATTATTAAGAAGAATTATAGATATTTTGCAAATAAGATAACGCCTGAACAAAGACAATTGCTGTTCTATGTTCAGGCGTTTGTACACTATAAGTAAATATAAAACTTTCAGAGAATGTTATAAGTCTGCTTCTGTGAATTCGATGAGTCCGCGTCCGAGCTTGGATACTCTGGCGAGGGAGCGCACTTCGTAGCCGTTGTCTTCAAGGCGCTTACGGCCACGCTGGAAAGCCTTCTCGATGAGGATGGCAATTCCTGCGATGCGGGCACCGCCCATTTCAACAAGGCGTGTTGCGCCGGTGGCAGCTTCGCCATTAGCCAAGAAGTCATCGATAACAAGAACAACATCATCCGGCTGAATATAATTCTGAGATAATGTCAGTTCATAGCTGGTTCCCTTTGTGAAGGAAGTGATGTTGGTCTGGAATACATCGCCTGTCAGTATCTTGGATGTCTGCTTCTTCAGGATCACCATTGGTACACCAAGTTCCATGGCTGTGTAAACAGCCGGTGCAATACCGGAACTCTCAATCGTAAATACTTTGGTAACGCCTTTATCCTTGTAATAAGAAGCAAGTGTCTTGCCAATTTCACTCATCAAAACAGGATCAACCTGATGATTGATGAAGCTATCTACTTTAAGAACGGTTTCGCTGAGAGCCTTACCCTCGGATCGTATCTTTTCCTCTAATAGTTTCATTATTTTATACCTCACAACTCTTTTATGACATTATAGCACATAAAATTCGTCAATTAAAGTCAATTTGTCACTAAAAAAAAGATATTTTCTCTCTATTTCATCCACAGATTGATCATAAATTTTTATTTCAGTAAGTCTGCAATACAGATTTTGAAATCGCTGTAAATGGTGACAGGGATGATTTCGTCAAAAGCGTATTGAACGGAATTTTCTTCTCCTTCAAATGAATAGGTCTGAATGGTATCTTTCAGTGGATTAACAATCCAGTATTCACGAACACCGGCAGTACGGTATTTGAGCAATTTGGTAAGATAATCAAGGTGCTGACTGCTTGGAGAAACAATCTCAATAATCCAATCCGGAGCTCCATTGCAGCCTTTATCATCCAATTTGTCGGGATCACAAATCACAGACACATCCGGTTCGACATAGTTTTTATTATCTTTATTTAAAAATACGGCAAATGGTGCGGCATAAACTTCACAATTTCCATGATGCTCAGAAATATAGTGATTGATGCAGCTGACTAACTGGGTAGAGATTTTCTGATGGATTCGGCTGGGCGGCGCCATATCGTAAATTTGTCCGTCAATGAGTTCAGCTCTTTGACCATCGGGAAGTGCATAAATATCTTCAATTGTATAAGCGTTATGTTTTGGTAATGGCATATGATTTCCCCTTTCAATAGATTTTTACTCTGAAAATATTATAACATAGTCAGAATATATAAATCTATAGGGTATTCAGAGTATCGCTGGTTTTGAATCAGGTTTGTTTGCCAAAGCGACTGGCGGATATGAAAAGTGCCAGAGTAAAAATCAATACGGCGCAGGGGATAAATGGAAAAAGTTGTAATGCGGTATCTGCAGTGACTTCTGTTGTGAATGCCTGCAGAGAACGGGAGACTAAATATCCACTGTAACAATAGGGATAAAGAAACCATATCGGGGTGGCACCTGCCAGAAGGCCGGGAATGACAAGCAGAAGATTCAGCCCTACAGAGAGGAGAGGCTTTTCAAACAAAACGGTCAGCATCCACATTACAGAGAGGCTTGGAAGCATGGTTAGAAATAATCCCGCACACCATTTCAAAAGGTAGGAAAGGGGCAGGGTTTCTGTGATGCCGGAAGTAACGACAGCGATGTATCCGGCAATCACGAAAAAAGCCAGAAATACAAGAATTTCCATCAACAGGTAGAAAACCAGTATGCAGAATTTGGCCAGTGACAGGGCCTGGCGGCTGACAGGAAGTGACATCATTTTGAGCAGCCCGTTGTGATTGGTTTCCTGACTCGCAATCATGACGCAGACAACGATCATGCTGAATGGGAGCAGGTAGTAGGCGTAGAGCAAAGCGCTCTGAATAAACATGGTAGGCCATGCGTTGGTGTATTCCGGAGTGAAATACGCACTAAGATTGGCAATACCGGAGCTGACTACCAGGATCGGGGCAATAAAAATCAATGGGATTATTTTGGAACGTCTGTATTTCATCCGTTCTATTTTAAGCAATTCAGAAAAACGCATTTTATAACCTCCTATTCATAATGGGTATGGGCTGACATCCATAAGCCTGCCAATAGAAACAGCAGTGTTTCAATGATGGCGATCACCATCACAGATACATCCGGTTCGGCAGACATAGAAACAGCGGGTTTTAATATCATCACGAAAGGGTCTGTAAGAAACAGGCTGATTTTTGATGTTCCAAGGGCCATGCCGCTTAAGAATCCTGCAACACCTATACCAAGCGGTACCCACATATTTTCAAAGCGGGAGGCGATGAAGAGCATGAAGGATAAGGCAGGCATTGCGGTGATTAAGGAATAAAGGGCAAAGATAATCAGGGTGTACAGCTCAAATGTGCCTTCTGGCAAAGATGTAATGCCGATTTGAGTCAGCACCAGATTTTGAAGTGCTGCGGCAATGGAAAGCAGGATGGTCAGAATCAAAAATTTGCACAGGTACATGGCAGGAACATGTATAGGCAGCACATACATTTTTTTTACGGCGTTTCCTTTGAATTCTATGTTGTAGATCATACAGGCGGCAACGATGATGCCAAACAGATTCAGCGTCATGATCATACCGTAAAGCTGCGTCAGCAAAATGGTCATAGGTGCCAGGGGCAGGCTTAACAGGGTATCTTTTCGGACAATGAAATTGAGTAAAGCATATGCACTGCCTAAAAGACCCAGGGCGGGCATAAGCAAAATGATACCGGTTCTTTTTGCTTTCTTAAGTTCGATGATCAGTGTTTTCATAGCTTTGCCCTCTGCTTTCTGTTTAGATTGTCCTGCTCGATCATGGACAAGAACATGTCTTCAAGATGATCTGCCGAAAAGCCGTGCTGCAGGGCATAATGTCGAAGTTCGTCCAATTCGCCTTCGAATAACAGCCGTCCGTGGTTGAGAATACCGATATCATCTGCCATTAATTCAATTTCCGACAACATATGGGAGGAAATAAGAACGGTACAGTCATAAAGTGCAGGCAGAGATTTTATCAGATTGCGGATTTCATGAATGCCGGAAGGGTCAAGGCCGTTGGTGGGTTCATCCAGAATCAGAATGGGCGGACGGCCAAGAAGTGCTTCTGCAAGGCCTAATCGCTGCTTCATGCCAAGGGAATATTTTTTTGCAAGACGGTTTTCAAACTCTGTCAGTCCCACAAGGGCCAATGCGTCATCCACCGCATGTTTCGGTAAATCCAGAATACGGCGGATAATGTCAAGATTTTCTCGGCCGGTCAGATTGGCATAGAAGGAGGGCGCTTCGATCAATGAACCGATTCCTTTTAAAATTTCAAGACGGTCATCGGGAAAATGTTTGCCGTTGATGGTGAAACTGCCCTTTGTGGGGGCGGTCAGCCCAAGCAGCATTTTCATGGTGGTGGATTTACCGGCGCCGTTGGGACCGAGAAAACCATAGATTCTTCCCTTTTGGATGTGCAGGGAGACATCGTTGACAGCTGTAAAGGATTTGTACTTTTTGGTTAAATGGCAGGTTGTGATCATATTGTTCATATCTGTAACTCCTTTCTTTTTTTTAGCATACCGGATCTGCCTTGCATCAGCATTGCCGCAGCCTTACATTTGCCTTACATTTTGGCGGCAAGCAAAAAATCCCGAAATTCTATGATAAAATGTAACTGTTCAGAGCCAAGCAAAATTTCAAAAAACAGGTATAAAATGCTTGCATTTTTAAGACTGTTTTTGAAATTTTATTTGGCGGATACGCCACACCGACGAAATGCGTAGCATTTTGGAGGTTAGCTCTGAACAGTTACGTTAAAATAAGAAAAAAAGGAGAAGGGAGAATAGGAATATGAGTGATAATTACCTTTTGCATAAACGAATTCTGGTTGTTGATGATGAGCAGGCGCTTTTGGATATGATTTGTTCTATTCTGCAAGCGTATGGATTTCAAAATACAACAACTGCGAAAAGTGTCAGGGAAGCATTGATGGAGGCAGAAAAGTGTCCGCCGGAACTGGCGATATTGGATGTGATGCTTCC
>ERZ1673752.4330-NODE-4330-length-12032-cov-4.923520_pt1 | contig 12032 bp, 6 predicted proteins | sample MGYA00580195_ERZ1673752 | MGnify/ENA primary metagenome ERZ1673752 (study PRJEB41218, sample SAMN15661744) | gut metagenome | host: Homo sapiens | place: Canada: London | collected 2015-08-20/2019-03-30 | study: EMG produced TPA metagenomics assembly of...
AGTACCCTGCCCGCTTTTTCGATGACGACAACAAAGAAACCTCCCTCACTCTGCGCCTGCCTGAACTGGCAGACGGGACGTATGAAGGCATCTTGCTTGAGGTGATCTGATGCCCCTAAAGCTGCGAAACAGTGCCGCACTCGCCCCCAAAACCTCTGAGACGGTAGAGGCGGTGGGCATCGTCATTCCCGTATACCCCTACCTGACGACGGCGGAAAAGCTGACCTTTGCCGCTCAGACGGATGACCCCCAATCTCCGCAATCTCCGCTGTTCGTTCTGCGGGCCTTCAGCATCTTTACCCAGTGGCGCTGCCGCCCAGAGGACCACGTTACTTTTGACGAACTCGCCAAGGCGAACCTGGAAAAAGACGAGATCGCCGCCATCGCCACCGCCGTTTCCCGCCTCTTTGAGGCCACCCGTGAGAATGAGCCGGAAGGCGGGGCAGAGGGAAAGGCGAAGGGCAGGAGGCGCTAGACCTCCTCACGGTCACGGCCCTGCTCTGCGCCAACTACCCCGCCGTGGACCCTGAGCGCATCCCCTACATGCCGTGGCCGATTGTGTCAGGACTGCTGGCCCGGCTGAGCATGATCGAGTTCCGGCGGCACGCCCACACGGCGTTGCTGGGACACATCGTCGCGACCTCGATGGGTGGGGTCAAAGGGGCGCAGTTCACGGATTATCTCCTGTCCTATGCCCGCCTGCCTGATTTCGACAGGCCGGGGCAACTCAAGCTCCGCCTCAAGGGGCGGCAGGAAGAGGCATTCAGGAAGGCTCTGGCGCTGGGCTTCGTAAGTCAGCGGCTGCTGAACTACTATGCTGAGGCGTAGGCGCGCCAGCCCTGCCCCTTTTCTTTTGGGTCCCTGAAAGGAGGCGACACGTGACAATGGCCAATGGCGAGGTGCTGGACACCCTGGTTGTGCAACTGCGGGCGGAACTCGACACCCTGCGGAACAACCTCAAGGAAGCCCAGCAGGAAACCGCGAGGGCGGGTGAGGCTGCCGGGCAAGCCTTCGGGCGCAACTTTGATGGGTCGAGCGGCGTCGGTGTCGGCGGCTCGGTAGACGCCCAGAAAGGCAAGCTCACCAACGACGCCCAGCAGTCGGGCACAGCGGCGGGTCGCGCCTTCGGTGCCGCCTTCCGCGTACAGGTCAGCGAGGCCGCGCAGGAATCGAGCAAAGTCCTCGCGGGCGTCCTCGCTGAGGTGGGTGTGGCGGCGGGCGCGGCGGGGGTGGGGCTGGTCAAGCTGGCCGGGGAAGCAGAGCAGGCGCAGGTGGCCTTCACCACCCTGCTGGGGAGCGCTGAGAAAGCGCAGGCGTTCCTTGCCGACCTGCGCGACTTCGCCGCCCGCACGCCCTTTGAGATGGCCGGGTTGCAGGACTCCGCCCGGAAGCTGTTGGCCTTCGGGTTCACCGCCCAGCAGATCGTCCCCATGCTCACGGCGGTGGGGGACGCGGTGGGTAGCCTGGGCGGAAGCGCCGAGGTCCTGGACCGCGTGGTGTACGCGCTGGGTCAGATACAGGCCAAAGGCAAGGTCTCCGCTGAGGAGATGATGCAGCTTGCCGAAACAGGCATCCCGGCGTGGAGGATGCTAGCCGATCAGATCGGGGTGTCCATCCCCGAAGCGATGAAGCGGGCCGAGGACGGCATGATCTCCGCCGCCGCCGGCATTCCCGCCCTGCTTCAGGGGATGCAGGAGAAGTTCGGCGGGGGGATGGAGGCCCAGTCGAAAACCCTGCTGGGTATGTGGTCCACCACGATGGACAACCTCAAGGCCGCCGGGGTGCAGGCGGGCGAGGCGATCATTGAGGCGTTCAACCTCAAGGACGCGCTGAGCGGGTTGAACAGCGCCCTGGAGCAGCTTCCCGCCATGCTGGACAGCCTGGACCTCAAGCAATGGGCGCGGGACAACGCGGACGCCATCGCTATGGTCGGCGGGGCGATCACGGCGGCTCTCATCCCCGCTGCGGTGGCGGGCGCGACGGCCCTCGCCGGGTTCATCGCGCCCCTGCTACCCTTCATGGCGGCGGGGGCGGCTATCGCCCTCGTTCTGCGGCAGATGGGCGTGGGGCTGGACGACGTGCGTTCCGCCTTCGCCCAGGCCGGGCGGGCGCTCGACCCCCTGAAGGACAACCTCTCCGGGTTCATGGATGACATGCGCTCCCGCCTCCTGCCCGCCTTCCGCGCTGTCGGGGAGGCCGCGCAGAGCGGGTTCCAGGCGGTGCAGCGGGTGGTCCAGGGGGTTCTCATGCCCGCCCTGGAAGGCATCGCGCCCTACGTTCAACAGGCCCTCCTTGCGGCGGGTGGCGCGGTGCGGGACTTCGCGGAAGCGGCGCGCGCCGGGTTCCAGCTTGTGGGCCGCATGGTGGACGAGTGGTTCATCCCCGTGTGGCAGAAAATCTGGCCGGTCATCCAGCCCATCCTCACCGCCATCCTTCAGGGCGTCACGAACACCTTGCAGCTTGTGGGTGGCGTGTTTCGCACGGTGGGGCAGGTCATGCAGGGCGACTGGAAGGGCGCGTGGGAGGGGATCGTTAACACCCTCGGGAACTTCGGGGAACGGCTGACCGCCTCCCTGGACGGCCTGGCCGGGAAGCTGATCGAGTCCGGAAAGAAGCTAGGCACCTACCTCTGGGAGGGCCTGCAAGGTGCTCTGGACGGGTTGCAGACCCTCTTCCTGGACGCCATTGCGAACGCCATTGAGGCCCTTGCGCCGCAGCTTCCCGGATTCCTTCGGGGTGTCGCCGGGAACCTTGCGGGGTCGGCGCGCACTGCCGCTGACCGCAACGCGAGGGACGCGGCAAGCCACTACAACAACGCCGGGCGTGTGTACGGGGACAACATGCCCGCCCTCGCCCAGATTCTCTCAGGGCTGGGCATCAACGGCGCTCCCCTCACGCAAAGGTTCGGGGCGAACCCCGGCAAGTTCGGATACGGCAAGAACGGGCACCTGGGGCTGGACTACGGCGTGGGCATGGGCACGGCCCTATACGCCCCCTTCGGCGGGCGTCTCGTCATGGGGAACGAACCGGGCGGGTTCGGGCAGTGGGTGAAGCTGATTGACGCGCAGGGGAAACAGCTCATCCTCGCCCACCTCAGCGGCATCTCCAAGGAGTTGGCTGCGGAGATTCGCCGCAACGGGTTTGTGAACGTGGACCGGGGGCAGTTCGTCGCCCGCAGCGGGAACACGGGGAACAGCACCGGTCCCCACCTGCACATCGAGCTGCGTGACGCGAATGGCCGCGTCATCAACCCAGAGCAAAAGGTGCCCATGCCCGGCACGCCCGTCCTGGCCTCCGATTCGGGGAAGGCCCCTGTGACCGAGACGTCCAAGGTGACGGACTCCGTGCCCAAGCCGGGATGGGACTTCGATTACAAGAGCCTCTTCGGCGCGAACGCGGCAGGCACCCCGAAGCTGGATGAGCTTAAGAAGTACAACCTGACCCTGGCCGACTGGAACAAGCTTCAGGCCCGCGCGATGGAGCTTGCCCGTGAAGCAGCAGAGGCAGAAAGCGACCTTACTGGCAAGCTTCGCCTTCAGGTGGACGCTAGGGTGCGGGCTTGGGCGGGGGAGAGCGAGGCCCGCAAGCAAGCGTTCCAGCTCGCCACAACCTTGGTCGCCCGCCAGAAGCAAGTGGATGACGGGACCGCCAGGGAAGCCCGCACGCAGGCCGAAATCCGCGCCCAGGAGAAGCTGGAAAAAGCCATCCGGAACGCCTCCCGCGCCCGCCTGGAGCAACTGGCAAACGGCACGGTGGGGGAGAACGGGCTGACGCTGGACAAATGGAACGCGGCCCGTGCCGAACTCGAACGCCGCGACAGGGCCGAGGCCGAGAGCCGCAGGAAGAACGCGGCGGAGGAGGAGAAGGCCGCCGCCGAGTCCAAGCGCCGCGAGAAGGAGCAGGCCCAGCTCCGGGCACGGATTGCTAGTGAGCGCCGTCAGCTCACCGAAAACGCCGCCCGGCAAGAGCTGGAACGCATACAGGAACTCAACCGCCAGGAACTCGCCGCGTTTAAAGGCAATGGTGCGGAGCGGCTCGCTCTCATCAAACGCCAGGCCGAAGACGAATACCAGGCGCGGCTGGCCGTGGCCCGCGCCACCCGTGACCGCCTACTGAGAGAGAGCGCCAAGCAGGGCGGGCCGAATCAGGCCGAGCGCGACCGGCAGATTAGGGCGGACTACGCTCAGGCTGAGCTTCAGGCCCGTGGGCAGCGGGACGCCGCCGTTCGGCAGGCGCAGGAGCAGCAAACCGAAACGGTGCGGCGGCTGCGGGATGAATACAGCAAGCTGGCCGAAAGCATCCGCGCTCAGGTGGCCGCTGGCGAGTTCGGAGCCGACCAGCAGCGTGAGGCCACCGCCCGATTCAATGAGCTAGGGCGCGCGGCCAAAGCGGCTGGCCTGGACACCAATCAGCACATAGAACTGGCCCGCAAGAGCGTCTGGGGCCTGATCGCAGCCGGAGCGGACCTGTCCACCACCCTGAACCTCATCGCCTCCGGTGTGGCGCGGGTGGGGGAGAACGGCGAGCTGCTGTACGCCACCGACGAGGAACTGCGGGGCATCGGGGTCGCGGCAGAGGGCACCGCCGAGGACTTCTTTGACCTGAAAAGCGCCATTGACGGCGTGGGGATGCTGGCCCGTGATGAACTGGAACTGCTCATCGCGCAGGCCAAGGCCAAGCTGGGGGCAGACGCCGCCAACGCGCTCCGTGACGCGTGGGAGCGGGCCTTTGAGGGTCTGACGGGCGGCCCGATTGAACTGCCTGACAATCTCGCTGGCCGGGGCGTTCAGAACGAACCGGACGCCTTCGACCCGGCCACCGGGAACCTGGCGCAGGGGGAAGCGGAGAGACTGGCTAGTGCGCTCTGGGGACAGCCGATTGAGGAATTGAAGGCGGCGTTCGCGATCCTGTCACAGAAAGACACGCCGTTGGGCAACCTGCTACAGGGTGCAATCCAGGCCAAGGAACTCCTCTCCCGGCTGGAGATTGCTACAGACCCGGTGGAAATCCAGGGCATCACGGCGGAGATTGCCGAGTTCATGGCGTCTGACATGGGCAAGGCCCTCCCGCCCACAATCAGCGGGGCACTGGAAGACGGGGTGCGCGATGCCAAGGGGTACACCGACATCCTGGGCCGCATCACCGAGGGCACCATCATCGACGGCTGGGAGCGGGCCACCAGGAACGTCACGCCCCTGCCAACCAACGAATTCACCGATTGGGCCGACAAAATCTTTGGACTGGGCCGCGCGGGGCTGGCCGATCCCACCCAGAAGAACGCGCTGGTCGAGAGCCTCCAGCAGGCCCGGAAGGAGAGCCGTCTCACTGAGGCGGACCTCCAGAATCTGCTGGCCCTGATCGACGAACTCACGCGGGAACCGGAACCCGCCACCATCGGCAAGGCGTTCGATCTGCCCCAATGGCAAAAGGACATTCAGGAGCTGACCGACTGGTTCGACTCCGGCACCATCACCGCCGAACAGTACACCGAGGGCCTGCACAACGCGGCTTCCGAGCTGTACGAGATGGCAGCGGCGGCAGAAGCCGCTGGGAACATCCCGCTGGCCGAGCGGTTCCGTGAGCAGGCCGTCGCCCTGCGTGCCCTGAATCCCGAGATCGCCCGCACCCTCAAGACCCTCGGCAAGGTGCAGGAATACGCGGGGTACGTGCAGGACCTCGCCGGGGCGTTCGGGCAGCTGGCCGATGCCGCTGGGAACGGCGACCTCGCGGCCAACCTGAACGGGATCGGCAACCTGGCCGGGAAGGTGGCGACGCTGGCCGGGGACGTGATGCGGATCATCGCCAATCCCGCCGACATCGGAGCCTGGGTGGGAGCCATTACCAAGGTCATCAGCGGGATCGCCGAGGCGCTGGGCGGCTTCAAGAAGGCGCACGCGGAAGCCAAACGGCTGAGGGACGAGTTCCAGGATCAGAACCCGCTGCTGAACGCCGAGGACTACCAGAAAACCTTCGTGCGCTCGCGCGGCTTCTTCGCGGACCTCTTCGGGGGCGGGCCGGAAGTCGTGAACGAGATCGACAAGCTGGGCTACCTGTTCGCCAAGACCATGCAGTCTTCTTTCGTCGACGGCATCACGAACGGGCTGAAGGAAGCCCTCGCCAAAAACGATTTCAGCCTGTTCAGCAAGACGCTCAAGGAGTCGGTCTACGACGGCATTCTGAAGGGCGTCGTCGATGCCTTTATCAACGGGGAGTTGCTCAAGGGCATCATCGCCCCGGCAATCAAGGCGTGGTCAGACGCCCTCAAGACGCCCGACACGGCAGACGACGCGGCGGCGCTGGCCGGGATCGACGCGGCAATCAACCAAGTGGATCAACGCGCCAGCCGCTTCTATAGCGATGTCGCGCCCAAATTGCAGGGCATCGGGCAGAAGTGGGGGATTGATCAGAGCGAGACCAGATCGGGCCAGAACGGTGCCCTCTTCGGCAACGCGCCCGGCGTACAGCTCGGCGTGCCCCGTATTGAGGTGAGTCTGCCCACGGACACGTTCAAGCCCCTCTCTGATTTCGCGGCCACCATCCCACGCTGGGAGGCCATCACCTCGCGGCTGGAAACCGTGCTGGGCGGGCAGGCGGCCCTCTCGGCGCAGAAGATCTCCGAGGTCCGCTTGCCTGAGGCCCTCCTGCGGCCCCTGAGCGACTTGGCCGCCGCCTCACCCGGCTTCGCCGCCGCCGTCCCGATCTTCGCGAGCGGGGCCGGGGAACTCCGGCAGGCGGTCGCGGAGTGGCGCGGCTTCATGCGGGGCAGCGGCTCGGGCGGGCCGCCCCCCCTCACCGGAAATGGAGGGCTGAGTTGACCACGTGGACCATCAACGGCAAAACGCCGGACCAGAGTTTCGTGTTCCGCAGCGGCCTGCGGATGCAAGTCACGCCGGAAGGCGACTGCCGGGAGGCCACGTTCATGGCCAAGGGGGCGGGCCTCGGCCTGCGTCCCCTGGACGCCGTGCAGATCGCGTATAACGGCATGCCGATCTTCTACGGCGAGGTCCGCGTGGGGGGCAACCCCCACGACGTGGACGGCCATCAGTACACCCTGCGCTCGCTGGCGCTGCGGCTGCGGGAGGTCACCATCCCCCCCGGCTGGAGCGCCCCGCAGCAGGCCGCGCACCTCACGGTGCGGAGCCTGATGAACGCCGTCGTCGGGCAGCTGGACGGGACCGTCACCATCGGGACGATCCAAGACCTGGGCTTCAACGCGCGGGCCATCAAGAATGCCAACCAGCAGAATCCCTATGCGCTGCTGGAGCAGATCGTCGCGGACGGGGCGGGGATGGGAGTGAAGGTCCGGTTCGGGGTCAACGCCAACCGGGAGTTTTTCTGCGTGCGGGCGCGGGAGGACGTGGCCGCGCTGACGAATGACATGCTGACCGGCGCGACGCGGTTCACGGCCCCAGTCGCGGAGACGCCCTGCACGGCGGTGCTGTGGTACGTGACGAAGCGCCAGGACGGGTCATGGGTGACGCACCTGAGCGAGGCCCCGGAGGTGGCCGTGTACGGGCGGCGGGTGAAGCCGATCGGCCTCACCAGCGACGATGGGCTGTGGGAAGTGGCGGACATGACGCTCTCGCCCAGCGCGGGCGTGTCGGTGGATACGTGGACGCTGGAGAAAGATTCCAGCGGCGGCATCATCACCTCACACGACCTCAACCTTGTTAAAGGTCGCCTGACCAACGGTGTCGGCCTCGCGGAATACACCAGCGCCCGCCTCTATCTCAACGAGGGTCAGGACGGCAGCGAGGTTGCCCTGAACGTCACGACAGACGCTCAGCGCCTCGTGGTGGTCTCACAGCATGGCTTCGTGGGCACCGTCACGGTCAGATCGGGTCCTAATGAGTATGAGTTGCCTGACCGCCGGGATACCTGGGCCGTGTTGACCGTGAACGGGCAGGAGGTCATGCAGTTGCCCAGCGGGACGTCGTTCCAGTACGTCGGCCCGATCAACACGGCGAAGCTGAGCTTGAACCTCGCCGCCCGCCCGAGTATACGATGGTCTGCGAATCTATGGCTGTTTGAGTTCCGGCCCGAACGCCTCAACACGGCCCTCCTCGACCGCCTCGCCCGCTTCCACTACAACATTCCCGCCTCGGCACCCGCCGACATCGAACTGCGCGAGTTCCGCCCGCCCTCTGCCTGCGCGGGGTACGTCACCCTGAACGGCTGGCAGTCCCCCGTTGAGGCGTGGGAGTACCGCCTGAGCGCGGACCGGGGGATGACGGTAGGCGTCCTCGCTGGGCAGGCAGACGACCCGAACAAGCTCGCCCAGGCGGAGCTGATCAAGGCGCGTGACGGGCGGGCCGTGATCACCGCCCTGGCCAGCCGGAGCTGATATGTGGCAGAACCCCTTTCCCAATCAGAGCTTCGCCTTGTGCGCCGCCGACGGGACCGTGCTGGCGGAACTGCCGCCGACGACCCACTTCGAGAGCGCCATCGGCAGGCCGCAGAGGCCCGGCCCCCTCACCCCCCGCACCAACGCGCCACCTGGGGGCGTGGGGGCGGGAACCCGGACCACCACCGTGCAGGAGGTCCGCACCATAGACCCCTACACCTGGGAGCGGGCACCGTTCAGCAACGTGTGGTTCCCGCTGGGGGACGGGCTGCCGAAGGAGAGGCCGCCCGCCCCCTCCACCGTCACCACCACGACCACCGGCGAGAACGGCACGGTGAGGGAGACGGTAAACCAGACCGTAGTCCTGAATGGCAACCAGCAGACGACCACGACGACCACGACGACGACCACGGCACCGACGGCGGGGGCGGTGAAACGGTACGCCGCGACCGCGCCCTACTGGGGCAGTGCGCCCCCCTCGCCCCTGCTCCAGACAGACAGCATTCAGGCGGCCTACGAGGCGGCCTATGCCTACGCCATGCAGGGCAAGGAGGAGGGCTGGGTGGTGGAGTGGCAGGCGAGCAGCAACAGCTACGCGGTGCTGGAGCGGCTGGAGCGGCCCGCGCCGCCGCAGATCGTCCTGACCGGCAACTGGTGGTACCGGAGCGGGGACGAGGCGCTGATCCACGCCGCCGAGATTGAGCGGGCGTGCGGGGCGGCCACGCAGCTGATGTTCCGGGGGCGGACGCTAGCGACCTTTAACCGCAGCATCCCGAACCTGTTCCAGATGAAAACCGCCGACCGGATGCGCGACGTGACCTACACGCTGACGCTGTACACGACGGAATATTTCACCGCGCAAGAGTTCATGATGAGGCAATTGCTATGACACGGATTCTGGGTAGACCGCAGGGATACGCGGCAGGCGTACCCCTCAAGCTTGTGATCCGCGAGGACGTGCCGTACCGCTCGGCGGAGCTGGGCCTCTCGCCGGGCGTATACGAGGCGACGTGGAGCGCCGCCAATAACCGCTGGGAGTCGGGCGGGGCGGAGCTGAACGTCGTCATGCCGCGCTGGGACCGGGAGGACGCGATTCCGCTGGGGCAGGTGAGCGTGTTCATCTCGCGCACGGACACGGGCGCGGTGGTGGGCAAGTACGTCTACAGCCCGGCGGAGTGGGTGGAGACGGGGGCGGGGGTGTTCGACCTCGGGAAGGGGGCGTACACGCGGGCCTGGGTGCGGACCCGGCAGATCGACGACCTGACCGGCTCTGCCGAGGGTGCAGCGCGGCGGGCGGAGGCAGCAGCCCAGAGCGTCACCGCCGCGACGCTGGACCTCTCTACGGAGCGTCAACGGGTTAAGCAGGCGCTGGCCGATACCGCGCAGAGTACGGCGCAGGCGCTGGAGGTGCTGGGCATCGCGCCGAAGTACGTCAGTCACAGCCTCACGCGGCCCCCCGTCGGGCCAGACGGCACGCGGGGCACCTGGCTCACCGAGCAGGGCCGCGTGTACGGCGAGGTGGTGGGCGGCGTATGGGTGGAGACCGGGTACGGCGCGGCCCTCTCGGGGCAACCCGAGGCCGCCGCGCTCTACGCCCGCGCCCTGAGCACCCTCCAGGCCCAACCCGCCGACTACCCCCGCGTCCGGGCACGGGTCGCGGCAGGCCAACCTGTCCGCGTGGCCCTGTGGGGGGACAGCCGCAGTGAGGGCGCCGACACGTTCGACGGCGTGGACGCCAACTACGGCGGGCCGGGCGGGGCACTGGGCACCCGCCCCGGTGGGGACGCCTATGCCCTGCGCCTGGAGCGTGATCTGCGGGCGCTGTTCCCAGCGCTGGAGTTCCAGAACTTCTCGCTCGGCAGCCGCAACGCGGCGATGGCGCAGGACCCCGGGTACAAGGCCCTGGACGCCGAGCCGCCCAACCCCGCGCAGGGATTCAAGCGCCCCTGGAGCACCGCCGGGAAAAGCTGGAAGGATCATGTGCGGGACTGGCAACCCGACCTCGTGATTTTCGCGCACGACATCAACAGCGCCTGGGACGCCTCGGGGGTGGACGAGTACCACGTCACGCCCACTCTGGCCCTGCTGACCGAGATGGCCGGGTGGCCCACCACCCCAGACGTGGTGCTGGTCGCCGGGCACGAGTCCACGCCCCAGACTGAGCGCGGTGGATTTGACCCCCGGCACGTCCGGGCCGCCGCCCGCGCCAACCGGGAGATCGCCCGTGCCCGCCGCCTGCCGCTGGCCGACGCGCACCGCCTGTACGGGCTGCTGCGGTATGGCCGGGACGACGACACCACCCGCACCCGTGTCGTGACGCTGGCCAACTACCCCGGCACGAACTGGACGGGAGACACCACAAAGTTCGGCGTGTTCGCCTCCGAGCATGGCCGCTACCTCGTGCATGACGCGGCGGTTCGCAATGCCAGCGTGCGGGTGGGGAATGTGCGCGACTTCCGGCTGGAGGTGGAGGTGAACCACCCCAGCGCGTCCGCGCTCGGCATCCTCAGCTTCCGGCAGGACGTGGGCGCGGGCGTGGAGTACACGCTGCGCAGCTACCCACAAGGGGGCGCGTTTAACGGCGGCACAGGCGGCTTCCGGCTGTACTGGCGTCGGGGCGGGACCCTGACCGCTCTGGGCGGGGTGGACGCGCCCATCCCCATCGGGGCGAGCATCCCCCTGACGGTGGACGCGGTGGGTGCCCGGCTGCATATCCGGGCCAACGTGGGCGGCACCTGGCTCACCGTGTACAGCGGCCTACACTATCCCGGTCAGTACGACGGGGCGGTGGGGTTTGCGATTGACAGCAACGAGGGCGCGACTTGGGGCAAACTCCGGTTGCTGTTGCGTGAGCCACTCCAGGCGCGGGGGTGGAGCGATGAGGCGGGGTTGATGGGACCGCTGCGGGTGAACCCGGACGCGACCGACGGCAACGGCATCAACCACCCCAACGGGTACGGGCACGCGCTGTACTACCACGCGGCGTTCGTGGGCGTGCTGGCCGGATTGCAGACGGCGAGCCGACCGCCCAGCGAGGAGGTAACTGGGACGCCGACGCTGGGGGCGGGCTGGGCGTGGATGGGCGGCGGCTGGCAGGCACCCACGGTGCGGCGGGCCGGGTCACGCATTGAGGTCGCGGGCATGGTGGCGCGGCGGGCCGGGGCAGGCGTGACGGTGATGACGCTGCCGGAGGGGTTCCGGCCTAGGGCCGACTCGTTTGCGAGCGTGCATGGGGCACCGGGTCAGATTCCGCTCCAGGTGTTCGCGGCCGGTCGGATTGCGCTGCTGAATGACGCCAGCGTGGGCGAGGGGCAGTGGCTGAGCGTGAGCCTGACCCTGCTGGCCTGACCCCACACAAAATCGGGTAGCAAAAGCCCCCACCCGCGCAGCGTGCCCGCCACGTTCTAACCACCCAACTCCCCCCCCGGAGGTCCGCCCATGTTCGAGTTCCTACGTCGCCTGTTCGGTCTAGGCCGCTCCCCGGCCGCTCCCCAGCCTGCGCCCCGGCCCACGCCCACCTCGCCCGTTCCCCCGGCTCCCTGGCCCCCGACGCGATGAACGTGGTGGCCGCGCCCAGTGCGCTGTCACAGAACGGAGAACCATGCTTAGACCTCTGATGGCCGTCCTGGCTGTGGCGGCCATTCTCTATGCCCTCGCAGCACCCCCCGCCGGCGGCCCCGCCCCGCCG
>ERZ1673752.4336-NODE-4336-length-12024-cov-13.371877_pt1 | contig 12024 bp, 10 predicted proteins | sample MGYA00580195_ERZ1673752 | MGnify/ENA primary metagenome ERZ1673752 (study PRJEB41218, sample SAMN15661744) | gut metagenome | host: Homo sapiens | place: Canada: London | collected 2015-08-20/2019-03-30 | study: EMG produced TPA metagenomics assembly of...
CTTCATCTTGCGGCTGCCCAGATGCACCAGAGGCAGCTTGCCCTCCTTGCAGATGGGGCACTCCTCGGGGGCGTAGTTGGGCAGGTCCAGCTTGAGGGCGCTGGCCACGATGGGGATCGGGGACGGCGCCTCGGCGCGGGTGCGGTCCACAACGCAGGCAATGCCTACGCAGACGCCGCCGGCCTCCTCGATGACGCGCTTGGTCTCAAGACTGGAAATGCCGGTGGTGACAACATCCTCGGCAATGATGCAACGCTCACCGGGGTTGAGCTTGAAGCGCTTGAGGGTCATAACATTGTCCACGCGCTCGGTGAAGATGGCGCGCTTGCCCATCTGGCGGCCCAGCTCGTAGGCATAGACGATGCCGCCCATGGCGGGGCCGACTACGACGTCAATGTTCAGTTCCTTGAGCTTCTCGGCAACCGGGGCCATGACCTCGGCGCACTTGTCGGGGTACTGCTGCAGAAAGGCCATCTGGCAGTAAGCGCCGGAGTGACGGCCGGAGGACAGCAGGAAGTGACCCTCCAAAAATGCTTCACATTCCTTCAAAACTTCAAGTGCTTCGCGTGCCATAGTATGTTCCTCCTGTATATTATTTGTATAATCATAGCATATTTCGTATAAAACTGCAAGGCGTATGAATAAATTGTCTTGGCAAGGGCTTCCCCCTAGGGGGAAGGCTTTTATCTTGCGCAGCCGCGGATCTCGTCCAGCGTTTTGACGCCGTGGGCATCCATCCACGCACCGATCTCGGTGGTGATGCGGGTGCAGGCCTTCGGGTCAAGGAAATTCGCAGTGCCCACCTGTACTGCCGTTGCACCGGCCATGATGAACTCCAGCGCGTCACGGCCGGTCAGGATACCGCCCAGACCTACGACCGGGATGCTGACGGCCCCCACGGCCTGCCAGACCATCCGCAGGGCGATGGGCCGTACGGCGGGGCCGGACAGGCCCGCGAAGGTGTTGTTGAATACCGGGCGGCGCTTTTCCAGATCGATCGCGCACGCCTGAAAGGTGTTGCACAGGCTGATGGCGTCCGCACCGGCGGCCTCGACCGCCTTGCACATCTCAGGGATGCTCTCGGCCTGAGGGCTCAGCTTGACGATGAGCGGCACCGTGCAGACCTTGCGCACAGCGGAGACGACCTCGCTGGCGTCCTGCGCGCGGATGCCGAACGCAAGGCCGCCCTGTTTGACATTGGGGCAGCTGATGTTCAGCTCAATGAAGTCCACGCCGGCGGCGCAGAGCATAGCCACGCCCTCGATATTTTCCTCGATAGTGTGGCCGCCGAGGTTGGCCCAGACGGTGGTGCCGCAGCGGCGCATGGCGGTCAGCTCATGGTCGATGAAATGCTGCACGCCGGGGTTTTGCAGGCCGATGGAGTTCATCAGGCCGGAGGGGGTCTCGTACAGGCGCTCGCCCTCGTTGCCGGGCTGGCCGTTCAGGGTCAGTCCCTTGCCGGAGATGCCGCCGAGCAGCCGCAGATCCTCGATGCCCGCATACTCAGGGCCGAAGCCGAAGGTGCCGGACGCAGCCACAACCGGCCCGGCCAGCCGCTTGCCGAGAAAATCAACATGCAGGTCTGCCATCAGTCAAACACCTCCTGTGCGTTAAAGACCGGACCATCCTTGCAGACGGTCACGGGGCCGATCTTGGTGTGGCAGGTGCAGCCGAGGCAGGCACCCAGACCGCAGGCCATCTTCTTTTCCAGACTGGCAAGGCAGGGTACGCCGGCAGCGGCGCAGAGCTTTGCCACACCGCGCATCATGACCATCGGGCCGCAGGTCAGCACAATGTCGTAGTGGGTGACATCCAGCAGGTCTGTTACAAGGCCGTGATGCCCCTCACTGCCGGAATCGGTAGCCAGATGGATGCTGTGGCACCAAGGCACAAAGCTCTCCATGCCGTAGGAGGCATCGCGGAAGCCGACATAGAGGTCGGGGCGCACACCGGCGCGGCACAGCTCCTTGCAGAGCAGCAGCAGCGGCGCCGTGCCGATGCCGCCGCCGACAACGGCGATACGCTTGTGGGCAGACGCCAGCGCGGCGGTGTCAAAGCCGTTGCCGCAGGGGCCGGTCACAGTCAGTGTGTCCCCTGCCGCCAGCGCGGCCAGCTTGTGGGTGCCCTCGCCCTTGACCTGATACAGGAAGGTCAGCGCACCGGTCTGGTTGTCAAAGTCATCCACGCTGATGGGGCGGGACAGAATCGGCGTGGCATCGGCTGCCCAGGCGCGCAGCATGTAGAACTGCCCCGCGTGGGGCTCGCGGCTGGGATCCTGCCACTGGACCGTCAGACGCATGATGTCAGCTGCGACAGTCTCCTGCCGCAGGGCCTTCAAATCACAGCTTGTTGCATTCACCCTGAATATCCTCCCGCATACGCACACATTCGTTGTAGGCGGCCTCGTCAAAGGCAACGCCGGGCTGCTTCTTGTAGGCCAGCAGGATGCCGCGGCTGGAGTTGACCACGCCGCCGTTGCCCTTGGTCAGGTACTGGGCAATGTCGGCTGCCTTGCCGCCCTGTGCGCCGTAGCCGGGGATCAGGAAGAAGGTGTCCTTGTAGGCTGCGCGGATGGCGGTGGCTTCCTCGGTATGGGTGCCGCCGATGACGAGACCGATGCTGGAGTAGCCGTGCTCGCCCATATAATCCTTGCCGAGGGCAGTCAGGCTGTCGCCGACGAGGTCGTAAACATGGCGGCCGTCATCGAGCTTTTTGTACTCAAAGTCCTTGGCGCCGGGGTTGGAGGTGCGGCACAGGACAAAGACGCCCTTGCCCTGCTCGGCGCAGTACGGCAGATAGGGGCTGATCGAGTCAAGGCCCATATAGGGGGCCAGCGTGATGATGTCAGCCTCGAAGTCGCCGGTAAAGTGCGCCTTGGCGTACATCTCGGCGGTCTTGGCAATGTCGCCGCGCTTGATGTCGGCAATGACCGGCAGGCCGGTGGCGCGTGCAAGCTTCAGTGTCTCGGCGTAGGCGCGCATGCCGTCCAGACCGAGGGATTCATAGTAGGCGATCTGCACCTTGTAGCAGCCGGCCACGCCCTTGGTGGCGTTGATCAGGGCACGGTTGAATGCGACGACATTCTCCCCCGCCGTTTTGGCGGTGTCGGTCGTGGGCAGGTAGCTGATCTCGGTATCCAGACCCACGCAGACAGGGCCGTTCGCGGCAACGCTCTCGTACAGTTTGTCCATGTTGGTAAGCATGCTGATTCCTCCGTTTTGGTTTGCCTTCTTATATGATGTGGAATCCGTAGGGGCGGATTCTATATCCGCCCGCGGCGTCGTGCCAGCGGCAGCCTTGCACGGGCGCATATGGAATGCGCCCCTACGGGTGTTTTACACGTAAAGCGGTATTATTCTTCGATCTGAAACGTAACCTTCCCGCCCTTGATTGTTGTCACGATCTTGCCGTAGAGCAGCGCACCGTCATAGGGGCAGTTCTTGCTCTTGCTGTGCAGCTCATCGGCCTTGACCTCATACATGTGGTCAAGATCCGCCAGCACGACATCGGCATCATAGCCCGGCTCCAGCATGCCCTTGCGGTCGGCCAGTCCCAGCACGGCGGCAGGGCCGGCGCTCATCAGGAAGCTGAGCAGTTCGAGCGGCAGGCGCTGCTCGCGGCAGAGCTTGGTGTAGCAGACGCCGAAGGCAGTCTCAAGGCCCACCATGCCGGCGGCGCCCTTCTCCTTCTCCTCGGCGGTGTGGGGGGCGTGGTCAGTGCCGATGCAGGTCACGGTGCCGTCCTTGATAGCTTCAATGAGGGCGGTTACATCCTCCGCCTTGCGGATGGGCGGGTTGACCTTGTACTGCAGGCGGCTGTCATCAAACCAGAGGTGATGGGGAGTCACCTCGCAGCTGACACGCGCACCGCGCAGGCGGCTCATCCGGATGGCGTCTACGGACTCCTTGGTGGAAACATGGCACATGTGCAGCCGGGTGCCGTAGTATTCGGCCAGATGGCAGTTGCGCACGGTCTCAATGTTTTCCGCCAGACGGTAGTCCCACGGGCTGATCTCGCGGTCCTCGGCGTGGGACATGATGGTCAGGCCGCGCTCGGTGGCGATCGCAAAGGCGCGGGCCATGACGGCGTTGTTCATGACGCCGTTGCCGTCCTCGGTGATGAATTTGACATCCTCGGGCAGCGTCATCAGGTGGTCGAGCGTTTTGCCGTCAAAGTCCTTCGTGATCGAGACGGTCTGGTTGGCATCGCAGAGCCCTACGCGGGCGGCCTCCGCCTCAACGGCGTGGGCGATCTCGGCGCTGGAGCAGACCGGCTTTGTGTTGGGCATCAGGTTCACAAAGGTATACCCGCCGGCAGCGGCTGCGGCAGAGCCGGTGGAAATATCCTCCTTATACTCAAAGCCGGGGGTGCGCCAATGGCAGTGTGTGTCGAGGAAGGCGGGCAGGATCGTGCGGCCCTTGGCATCGAGCAGCTCCTCCCCCTCCGGGACAAGCAGGCCCAGACCGACAGCGGCGATTTTTCCGTCGCGCAGCCAGACCTCGATCGGCTTGCCTGCACAGTCCCTTGCGTTGCGGATCAGCATAGTGGGAACCTCCTGAGATATACTCTACCAGATTTGCAGCCCGCCCCTGCGGGCGCGCTTTTGGGCAAAAAAAAACTTTTCCCAGACGGGAAAAGTCAAAAAGAAGCACCGGTTTTGAAAACGGGAAAAAACACGGCACCGTGAATTTTGAAGCAAGAAACAAACTGCATCATCATTGCGGCACACTCCTTCCCCGAATTCTTACATGGATTTTACTTAATTGTACCATGTAGGGACGGCAGTGTCAATGCAAACGCCCGGATTGCGAAAGTAAGGATTTTATGGATTTTTACGCCGAGTTTTGTACAAAATGATAAACGCCCAAAAAACTCACCGCGCCGTGCGGTTGGCAAGCGTTTCCGCCATGATGCGGCTCCAGCGTGCGGCAATCTGCTCCTGCCCGCGGACATCGGGGTGGGTGCCGTCTGCCGAGATAAGGGTCTCATCGTCCAGCAGCTGCAGGCCATCGGTAAAGATGAGCCGCTCGGCGGCGTAACGCCGTACGATCCGGCGCATCTTGTCGGTGCGGTCAGTGTCCTCATCCAGATAGCCGAAGAACGAGGTGGCGAACACCGGCCGCGGATCGCGGGCCAGCACGGCGGTAAAGCGGTCGATCCGCTCCTCAAACACCTCGAGCGGGAACTCCTTCACCCGCTCGGTGGTGTTGATGCCCATTTCCACCGAGGCAAAGTCCCAATCTCTGCGCGATACGAGGTAGTTTGCCATCTCCTCCTCCATCAGAGCGTTGCCGGCAAAGCCGAGGTTGAGATAATCGACCCCGAGCGCCTGTGCATTGCGGAACACATAGCAATCCGGCTGGATCAGCGAGAGGCTGCCGTGCGTGATGGACGAGCCGTAGGCCAGATAGGTTTTCTGCGGCAACTGGTCGGCGGCGGGCAGGGCGGTCCGGCCCTCGACCCCCGCAAAGATTACCGGTACATAGGGCAGCACGACCCGCACGACCTCGGGCGCAAAGGCAAGCTGCTTTTCCGCTGTGATGCGGCGCAGCGTGGCGAGCTTGGCCGGGTATTCGATGTGGATGCGGGTCACATCCGCGCCAATGTTTTTGGAGGAGTACTCCCACCCGCCCTGAAATGAGCCGAAGAAGATGTGGGCGGTGGCGGCCTCGGCCTGAGGGATGGTTTTCAGCAGCAGATCAACTGCGCCGTCCGGCATCGTGAAGCGCAGCTCAATGCCGGTGGCAAAGCAGTTTTCCTGCACACCGGGGCTGATGCGGGCGCGTGCTGCGGCACCGACGCGGCGGAGCAGCCAGCCGCCCTCGACCGGCTCCAGCTCCTCGACATTGTGAAAGCGGATGTTCTGATGATCCATGACCATGCAGCCTCTTTTCTTTTATGATACCATCAGTATACAAAGCAGCGCGGCATTTTGCAAGGGCGGTGCTGCGGGAAAAGTTGAAGGATCCGCAACGATCCTGCGTTGCACTCTGCCCGGGATTGTGATATACTAATAAACAAGTATCGTAAAGCAAAGAGGAAAAAATTATGGGGCTTTGGGAAGACGCAAAAAACATCCGCGATAAGGACCCTGCGGCGCGCAATGTCGCGGAGGTCATCATTCTGTATCCGGGCTTTCATGTGCTGGTGACGCATAAGATCGCCCATTTTCTGTACCGTCACCACTGCTTTTTTCTGGCCCGCCTTGTCAGCCAACTGGCGCGGCATCTGACCGGCATCGAGATCCACCCCGGTGCCAAAATCGGCCGCAAGCTTTTCATCGACCACGGCATGGGTATCGTCTTTGGTGAGACGACAGAGATCGGTGATAACTGCACGATCTATCACGGTGTGACGCTGGGCGGCACCGGCAAGGATACCGGCAAGCGCCACCCGACTCTGGGCAACAATGTGCTGATCGGTGCCGGGGCCAAGGTGCTGGGCCCGGTCTATATCGGTGATAATGTCCGCGTGGGTGCAGGCAGCGTGGTGCTGAAAAACCTGCCCGCCAACGCAACGGCGGTCGGCGTCCCGGCGGAGATCGTGCGTGTGGGCAATGTCAAGTGCTGCCCGGCGGACGACCTCGACCAGCAGGATCTGCCGGATATCGTCAACCAGCGCATCTCCGAGCTGGAGGCCCGCCTGAGCCGTCTCGAGGCCGAAAAGCAGGGTGAATTTCCGCCGGATAAAAAAGAATAATAAAAACGCACGCCGTGAAATTTACGGCGTGCGTTTTTTGTCAGTATGGCTTCCCCAGAGGGGGGAAGGCAATCAACTCATTTCAGATTTCGCAAATCGCCGCTTTCGCGGAAATCCTCGTAATCGAGGGAGAGGGACGGGCTGTAGTAGGGGTCATGCAGGATGTTCTCCCGCCCGTGGACCGCATACAGGCGGTCATGCTCGGCGTCAAAGCGGGCCTTTTTGGCCGGGTCGTTTTCATCGGAGCCGCGGGACTTGCTCTCATAGTGATACAGCTGTGCATAGGGGGTCCAGACGATGCGCCAGCCGGCGTCCCGCACCCGCAGGCAGAAGTCCACATCGTTGTAGGCAACGGTGAACTCCTCGTCCAGACCATGGGCGGCATCGTAGACGGCGGTGCGCACCAGCAGGCAGGCGGCGGTCACGGCGGAGAGATCCTGCACGGTGGCCAGCCGGAACATGTACCCGCTGCCGCCGCGCTTGTGGTACTTGTGGCTGTGGCCTGCATAGCCGCCCAGCCCCGTGATGATGCCGGCGTGCTGGATCGTGTCATCGGGATAGTAGAGCATCGCGCCGCAGATGCCGACACCGGGCTGGCTGCACTCCCCCACCATCTGGGTGAGCCAGTCGCCGTTGATGACCTCGACATCGTTGTTGAGCAGCAGCAGGTATTTACCCGCCGCGTACTTGCGGCCGAAATTGTTGATGCGGCTGAAGTTGAACCCGCCCTTGTAGGTCACAACGCGGGCGCGGTCGTACCGGTCGGGCAGGCGCTTGTAGTAGTCTGCCGTGGCCGGGTCGGTCGAGTTGTTCTCAATGACGATGACTTCGAAGTTTTCATAGGTCGTTTTGGCGTAGATGCTGTGCAGGCACTTCTCCAGATCATCGGTGTGATCTTTGTTCGGGATCAGGATCGAGACAAGCGGCTCCGGTTCGGGAATATCCCACACCACATGGCAGGTGCCGGGGAAAAGCCCGGCCTCCACCCTGCCCTGCCGCCCGGTGGCGGTCAGATGGTCGGCTACGGCCCGCTGCGCGGCCTGCTCAACATAGGGCTTGGCTGCCGTGCCGCCGCTGGTGGATGCCGCATGCACGCGCCAATAGTACAGCACCTGCGGGATGTGCAGCGGTTTGGCGGCAGGGTCGCTGCGCTGCATCTCATCCACAAGGCGCAGAAAAAGATCGTGATCCTGTGCGCCGTCAAACGCAGGGCGCTCGCCGCCGACCGCGTCAAACAGAGATTTTTTGAATACGGCCAGATGGCAGATGTAGTTGACCGCCATCAGGTATTCGGGGGCGTAGTCGGGCTTGAAGTGGCCGACACGCGGATGCTCGGGCGTTTTCTCAAACAGGGCCTCATCGCTGTAGGCAAAGGGCACACCGCTTTCGGCAAGGGCCTTGCTCATGCAGTACACTGCGTGGGGGGCCAGCATGTCATCGTGATCGGCCAGGGCTAAGTAGTCGCCGGTAGCGAGCTTGGCCGCCTCGTTCGTGTTGGCGGCGATGCCCGCATTTTTGATTTTGGCATAGACGATGCGGGAATCCTGCGCGGCGCGCACCTGCACAGCCCTGCCGACATCGGCGTGGGCGTCATCGCTGGCATCGACCAGCACAAGCTGCCAGTTGGGCGCCGTCTGGGCCTGCACGCTGTCCAGAAACTGCTGCAGAAACTGCGGCGGCGTGTTGTACAGCGGGGTCAGGATGCTGATGGTCGGCCAGCCTGCAGCATTTGCGGCGGCATCGGCGCGCTGGGCGTCCAGCGTCTGCTTTGACGGCAGGTACCGCGCCTTTTTGCCGAAGAACCGCCGCTTAAAAAAGCCGACGGCCCGCCCGGCCATGACGCCGACGCCCTGTTCCTTTGTCAGGGTCCGCGCATAGCCGAACAGCTCTTTGATGCGTTTTGTTTCAAGGCTCATGGGGTGGCTCCTCATAAAAGCAATCTTTGTGCCAAAGTTGGGGGTTCGTGTCGATGTACTGCCAAATCTGTGCATATCCATGCTCGGTACGCACAACGTGGTCGTGAAAGGATTTTTGCCAGATGGAGCGGGAAAGCTGTTTGGAAACAATACCTTTAAACTGCTGCATAACAGTTGAGACTGTAGGGGCGACCATTGGTCGCCCGTCCTGTTCCCGTTGTATCAGCAATAATAAATGGATATGATTTGGCATAACGGCATATTTCTCGACTGAAATATGCGGGTAATGAGCAGGGATTTCCCAAATGCACTGCTCTACGACTTTTCCCGCTTCGGATAAGGCGGGCGGGTGCTGCGGGCGAGCAATGCTCGCCCCTACATCCTCGACTTCCGTGAACGTATTGCTATCCCACAAAATCTTCTGCCGTCCATGCGTGCAGATTGTGATGAAATACGCGCCGCTTTGGGCGTAATCATACTCCGTCAGGCGGTTGATTTTTCGCTTCGGCTTCATCACTTCAACCCGAAATTTTCAAACAGATTGTTGAAATGGGGGTTGTAATAGGGGTCGTAATTGTCGATATACTGCTGATATTTTGCGTAGAAATTCGCTTTCTCGCGCTCGTAGCGGCGGGCGTTTTCACTTAATGTGTCAAGGCCCCGGCTCTTGCTTTCATAATGGTATGCCTCGGCGCGCGGGGTGTAAACATTCAAAAGGCCCTTCTGCCACAGCTTCAGGCAGTAATCTACATCGTTGTAGGCAACGGCGAACTTCTCCTCGTCCAGACCGCCGCATTCGCGGTACAGTGGTGCCTTTGTCATCAGGCAGGCACCGGTCACGGCCATGTAATCCTGCGTTGTGACAAGGCGGTACATATCGCCCACAGCGGTGCGGGGGTAGCTCTTGTGGCTGTGGCCCGCACTGCCGTTGATGCCCATCAGCACGCCCGCGTGCTGGATCGTGTCGTCCGGGTAGTAGAGCTTTGCGCCCACCGCACCCACGTCGGAGCGCTGGCTGTAGCTGAGCAATTCCCGCAGAAAGTCGTGGGACAGCACCTCGATGTCGTTGTTCAGCAGCAGCAGGTGCTCGCCCTCGGCGAAGGTCGCGCCAAAGTTGTTGATGGCCGAGAAGTTGAACGCGCCCTTGTAGTAGACGACGCGGCAGTCGGTAAAGCGGCTGGGCAGCATCTCGTAGTAGGCGAACGTCGCCGGGTCGGTCGAGTTGTTCTCGATGACGATGACCTCAAAATTGTTATACCCGGCGTTTTTGTACAGGCTTGTCAGGCAGCGGTCCAGATCATCGGTGTGGTCCTTGTTCGGGATCAGCACGCTGATCTTCGGGTGGCCCGTCAGCTCATACCTGACTTGGAACGCCCCGGGCGCATCGGGCACCGCCATGGCGCGCCCCGGCAAACCGAGGCGTTCGAGCTGCGCGTCGATGGCGCGCTCCCCCGCCGCGATGGCGTAGGGCTTGGCCTCCATGCCGGCTGCCGTTGAGCCTGCATGGCCGCGCCAGATATAGAGCACTTTTTTGATATGCTCGATGCGATGCGCTTTTTCTGTCAGGCGCAGGATCAGATCGTGGTCCTGTGCGCCGTCAAACTCCTTCGACTCATAGGCTCCGGCCGCATCCAGCAGCGGGCGACTGAACACCGCCAGATGGGTGATGAAGTTTACACCGCGCAGATAGTCCGGTGCAAAATCCGGCTTGAAGTGATACCCGCCCAGTTGTTTCAAATCAGCCGAGAGAACGATTTCGTCACTGTAGACAAAATCTGCACCGGTGCTTTGGATGGTCTGCACAACCTCAAAGAGGGCGTTGGCATACAGTACATCGTCATGGTCCAGCAGGGCAATAAAATCGCCGTGGGCCAGTGCGAAGCCGCGGGTCGTATTGGCGGCAATACCGCCGTTTTCGATTGGCTCGTAGACGATCACCCCCGGCACGGCCTTGGGCAGGCGGCTTTCCAGCCGCTTGTCGGCATCGGAAGCGTCCACCAGCACCAATTCCCAGTTCGTGTAGGTCTGCTTGACGACGCTTTGCAGCATCTCATCAAAAAATTTTGCCGGGGTGTTATAGAGCGGCACGATGATGCTGATCTGCGGCCCCTGCAGGGCGGCGGCGCGCTGGGCCTTCAGCTCGCGGCGCAGCGGGATGTCTGCCCGGTGCCGCCAATCATCGTGGTGCATCGCCAGCCCAACGCGGAATTTCACATCACGCCACAGCTGTTCAGCGCCCTGCTCCCGCAGGGTCTTGACGCTGCGTCCCGCGAGGTCGCGCAGGTGGGCGGGGTTCAAAAGACGCCGCGCCATGCCGCCGACACTGTCCTGTACGGCCAGATCGGCGGGGCGCTCGTTGTTCGGCTTGTTGTTTTCGGGCATGGTTTATTCCTCGGTCACTTTCGCCGGCATGGCGTCCTTTTTCTCGAATTTGCGGTACTCGGCCGTGATCTCCTTGGTGGGGCCGAGGCGGCGCAGATGGCCGTGGTCGAGCCAGGCAACCTTGTTGCACATACGTTCGATCTGGTCGATTGAGTGGCTGACCAAAATGACCGTGGTGCCGCCGGACAGCAGCTCTGCCATCCGCTTTTCGCACTTTTCCTGAAACAGGAAATCGCCCACCGACAGGATCTCATCGGCAATCAGAATGTCAGGCTTTGTCATGGTGGCCACGGCAAAGGCCAGCCGCGCTACCATGCCGGAGGAGTAGTTCTTTAGCGGCACATCGAGGAAATCCTGCAGCTCGCTGAAATCAACGATGTCATCAAACTTCGAGTCGATGTACTTCGGCGTGTAGCCGAGGACAGTGCCGTTTAAATAGATGTTCTCCCGCGCGGTCAGATCCATGTCAAAGCCGGCACCCAGCTCGATAAGCGGTGCGATGGTGCCGTTGACCGTGACGCTGCCCGCGCTGGGCTTATACACGCCGGAAATGACTTTCAGCAATGTAGACTTGCCGCTGCCGTTCAGCCCAATCAGGCCGTAGAAGTCACCGGGCATAATATCGAACGATACATCGTCTAAAGCAAAGAACTCATCAAACCGGACACCGCCGTGCAGCAGCGCCACAAAGTATTCCTTGAGACTCTCGTGCTTTTCCTTGGCGAGGTTGAAGCGCATCGAAACATGGTCGATCGAGATAATGGGTTTCTGCTCTGCCATTTCGATGCCCCCTTACATGTACAGGACAAATTTGTCCTGATATTTTTTAAAGACAAAAATACCCAGTCCCAGACTGAGTGCGGCGCAGAGGAACGGGATCAGCAGCATGTTTGCGGTCAGGCCCTCGCCCCACATGACGCAGGAACGCACCGAGGTGATGTACCAGTAGATGGGGTTCAGGTTGATGACGAACTGCATCCAGCTTTCCATCTGGCGCGGGTCGTAGAAGATGGCGCTGCCGTAGACC
>ERZ1673752.4342-NODE-4342-length-12017-cov-22.957281_pt1 | contig 12017 bp, 12 predicted proteins | sample MGYA00580195_ERZ1673752 | MGnify/ENA primary metagenome ERZ1673752 (study PRJEB41218, sample SAMN15661744) | gut metagenome | host: Homo sapiens | place: Canada: London | collected 2015-08-20/2019-03-30 | study: EMG produced TPA metagenomics assembly of...
ATACAGGAGTATCGCATTTGTATGGCGCTGAGTTTTTGGAGCGGTACGTGGACAGAATCCCTGCAGAGGCACTATACCGCTCTCTTTTATGGAGAACAATTATGGAGCAGCGCGCAAAAGAGCTACTGCGCCAGATTGTCAGAGGAGAAATCTAACTTATCTATATCAGCTGTGCTATGGTTTGGCATAGCTGATATTGTATCTTTGCCACAGATAAAAAGAATGAAGATGTTATGGCAAATATTTTCGGACGATATGTGTGGCTGATCGAGCAGTTCCGTCGGTACGGACGTTTAACCTATGAGGAAGTTAGCCGCCTATGGGAAAATAGCGGGCTGAGCTACCGCGAGCCGCTACCGCTGCGCACGTTTCACAACCATCGGAAAGCCGTTTTGGATATCTTTCAGGTAGATATAGTGTGCGACAAAAAGATGGATACAAATACTATATTGATGTGCCGGAAGATTTAGAGAACGATAATCTGCGTGTTTGGCTCATTGATTCCTATACAACACTGAACCAAATCCAAGCCGATCAAAAGCTCAAAGGGCGCATTCTGTTCGAAAATGTACCCTCGGGGCATCGGTGGCTACACCTCATTACGGAAGCGATGCGTTCTAATCGGGTGCTGCTGATAACCCATCAAGGCTTTGGCAAGCCGGAAGCGTGCAGCTTTAAAATAGAACCCTACTACCTAAGGGTGGCTAACCGAAGATGGTACGTATTGGCGCGCAGTCCCTACTATTCACAATACAATAGGGAACAAAATAGCCGGGACGGAGGCAATCGCCCCACGGATGTATATTTGGTTTATGCTCTGGATCGCATTTTAGCGTGCGAAGTGACAGAAAAGAGCTTCCAAATGAACGAAGCCTTTGATATAGAGGAGTACTACCGAGGTTGTTGCGGCATTATTCACTCTCAAGAGCCGATCCAACGCGTGGTAATTAAGGCATACGACACCGGAGCGGACTATCTGCGCACGCTTCCGCTACATAAATCGCAAAAGGAGCTCCCATCGGATGAGGACGGAGTGGCTCGCTTTGAGCTACAGGTCTGTCCCACATACGACCTATACCAATCATTGCTTGCGATGGCGGACCAAATAGAGGTGGAAGAACCTCAATCTGTTCGCGGTGAGATGTGTAACTTTGCTACGAACCTTATGGCGTACTACAAAGAGAATCCTGCTCAGAATCAGGCTACAACTGAATAAACACGATGAATTTTATTGCTATTGACTTTGAAACGGCTACCGGTAAGCGTGCTTCCATTTGCGAGGTGGGGATCTGTGTGGTACGCAATGGCGAGATTGATGAAACGCGCTCCTGGCTGGTGCAACCGGAAGGAAATTACTACAGCTACTGGAATGTGCAGTGCCACGGCATAACGCCCGAGGATACGGAGGAGGCTCCAAGCTTCCCCGAGGTGTGGCGAGAAATTGAAGCGCAATACTTAGATACGTTTGATCTGCTGGTGGCGCACAATGCTCCTTTTGATAGAAGTTGCTTGGAGCAAACGGCACAGTTTTACGGGATCACCCTTCCGGAGCTACAGTGGGACTGCTCGCTACGCCGAGCCCGTCAGATCTACAACTACGGCTGCAATAGCCTCGCTTACCTCTGTCGGCAACTATCTATTCCCGAGGGAACGCATCACCGCGCCGGCGACGACGCCGAGATGTGCGCCCGCCTCTACCTACGCGAACAAAAAGACAATTTGGAGGCATGACTCCTTTTACTTAGAACATTAGCAATTAATAACTTCGCAGTGAGACGATATGCAGATGTAGATATGGTGAAGAATAAGACATGGATCATCAGCAAAAAGTGAATAATACAGGGTCAACCTCTGCTTCAATAGACGATAATACGCCTAGTATAGTGTCTGTAAACGCTCTACTAGGAAATGATCGACTCGTTATCCCAAGCTATCAGCGTCCGTATAAGTGGACTGGCAAAAACATAACAACTCTCATCCAAGATATTCAGCAGAGTATCAAGGATCAAAAGAGCTATCCTGGGTTTAGATACCGTATCGGTACAGTGATACTTCACAAGAATGAGAATGAGCTCGAAGTGGTCGATGGGCAGCAGCGCATACTCTCGCTCCTCTTACTGAAGTATTGTCTAGATCCAGTAGAAAAATATCCTCTACTTGAAACATTCAAGCCCTCAAACAAGTTTACGCAAAAGAACTTACATGACAACTACATGATCATCCAAGATCAACTCTCCTCTCTCAATAAAGAGGAAAGGGAGGAATTCAAGAGGGCCTTTGAAGAGATTCTTGAGGTTGTCGTGATTTCTGTTCAAAAACAGGATGAAGCCTTTCAGCTCTTTGATTCTCAAAATAGTCGTGGGCGTGCTTTGTACCCTCATGACCTACTCAAAGCTTATCATCTGAGGGAGATGCATGACAAGTATGAGATGCAACGAGCTGTAGAGAAGTGGGAAGCTCAAGAGCCTAGAGCCATTCTCGAGCTATTTGACCTATACCTGTACCCCATTTGGAACTGGTCGAAGCTCCGAAAAACGAGTAGCTTTACAGCTGCGGAGATCGAAGTTTATAAAGGTATTAATGAGGCGTCGGGCTATACATATGCACGTCGAGCTAGCCTAGCGAGTCCCTACTTCTTGCTAACGGCCCCGTTTATCTCCGGTGCAGATTTTTTTGAGATGGTGAACCACTACTTGCATATGCTGCATGATATCAAAGAGGAGATAGTGACCAATACAGGATTTGATCAAATTAAAAGCATCCTTGTAGAAGAAAACACTACAGACTCTGTAGAGGAGCTGGATCAGCATCTGAGCAAAACTCCCATAGGGCTTAGCTATGCTCATAGACTGTTTTTCTGTGCTTTGCTGTGCTACTATGATCGATTCCACAACTTTGATACCATAGCGGTCAAAAAACTCTTTACATGGGCGATGATGTTACGAGTGGATATGCAGAGACTAGGCTTTGCCTCTATCAATCGATATGCTATTGGTGAGGAAAACTACAGCAACTCTATCCCAATGATCTCAATAATATCTGGTGCTCGCAGACACACTGACATCTCTAGTATTAAGCTCAACCTGAATGAGCCGGGAAACGGCCAATGGACTAAACTACTTAAAGACCTAAAGGAACTTAATGGATATGGATCAAGCCAAGATGATTAAGGAACAAAGGATTGTAGAACTGAATGATGAAACAATCTTCGACCAAAATGTCCAATACGTCATACCACGATACCAGCGTGCTTATGCCTGGGAGTATGATGAGATTGTACAGCTTATAGAGGATATCAAAGATGCCACATCTGAGAGTAACAGTAACAATTACTACATTGGGACGCTCATTGTGTGCAAAATTAAAGACGATCCAGAGACCTACGAGGTTATCGACGGGCAGCAGCGTCTTACAACACTATACTTGCTACTTAGCTACTTGAGCTTTAAAGAATTCCCTGACATAAAACCCCCAAAGAAGAACCTGCGCTTCGACTGTCGTAAGAGGTCGAACTATACGCTTCAAAACATTGAGGAGGTCTTGAAAAACAGCTCAGTATTGGAGGATGAGCGATTGGAACAATCAATCCTAAATGGGGTAGAGGTAATTCGTCAAAAGTTCGAAAGTGAAAAACTTGATGTGAGTGACTTTTACGAACGCTTGAAGAGCGTAATCCTCTACAGGATAGAGGTGCCTGAACACACGGACTTGAATAGGTACTTTGAGATTATGAATACCCGAGGAGAACAATTAGAGCAGTCTGATATCCTCAAGGCTCGACTGATGAGCTTTCTCGAGGGGAATAGAGAAGAACAAGAGCTCTTTGCAAAAATATGGGATGCCTGTAGCGACATGACGGGGTATGTGCAGATGCACTTTAACAAGAGTGATCGAGAGCAGATATTTGGCGATAGTTGGAATGTCTTCCCCCAAAAAGATTTCTTCTCCTCTCTAGTAAGCTCTTACCAGTCGGAAAGTGACAGCTCAGAAAGAGAGCTTACAGAGCTTAAGCTTACTATTAAAGAGATAATCAGTTCTGAGTTCAACCCAGAGTCCCAGCTCGGGAATGTAGACTCTTCCAACGAAGATGCAGATGCTCGTTTTGAAAGCATTATAAGCTTCCCACACTTCTTACTTCATGCGATCAGATTGTATTTGCCGAAAGAAAAACAACCTGAAGAAGTAGGCTTGGATAAGTCTCTTGACGATAAGAAACTGATAAGTGACTTTGACTTCGTGGTGAAGAGCACAGAGGAAGAAGTGGTGGATAAAGACCAGGGCAAAAAGTCGAATAAGGCAGACTTCGCAAAAGGTTTCATACAGCATCTACTGCAACTGCGCTATCTCTTTGACAAGTTTATCATCAAGCGCGAATTCAGAGAAGAAAACCTCGATGGCGAGTGGAGCCTAAAAGAGTTGAAAGTATCTGGGCAAGACTCTAAAAAGAAAGCATACTACAGTAATACGGCATTGAAAGATGAAGGAGAGGAGGAGACGAGAAATAACGAGTGCCTAATGATTCAAGCGGCTCTTCGTGTGTCCTATACATCTCCCAAGGTTATGCACTGGATTACGGAGCTACTCAATTGGCTACGTGATAACAATAACAACCTAGAGGGTCTCACTGACGAAGGCGAAAAGATTGCAGCAGAAGCAACAAGTTCGTTCTTAAATAAAAGAAATTACAAGCTAGGGGTTCAAACACCTCGCATAGTGTTCAACTTCTTAGACTATCTGCTATGGAAAGAGGATAAAGACAAGTATAGTGATTTCCAATTCGAGTTTCGTAACTCGGTAGAGCACTGGTATCCACAGAATCCTTCAGAGGGTTCGTCCATCACACATTGGGATGGCAAAGATATGTTTGGAAACCTTTGCCTTATCTCTAGAAGAGAGAATTCAAGATTCTCCAATCTCTCTCCTAAGTTGAAGTGTCAATACTATTCCAATATAGTGGAAAAGGGAAGCATCAAGCTCCGTATAATGGGAGAGATCATAAACAAGAGTTCCGATGAGGAGTGGAGACTGAGGGAATGCGAAAAGCACCAAAAGGCAATGCTTGGTTTCCTAGGAAGGTCCCCCAAAAATGTAACCCTAACTAGCAAACCCCAGCCGAGATAAAGCTCTATTTGATGTTTAGGTGTGATTTAAACGTGATTTATCGTTATTCTATTGCTTTGGCTTTACAATAGCTTTTTAACAGGAAAGAGCATAATAAGGTTATACCAATGCGGATACTGCATCTATTTGATACGCCCGGCTATCACAGGCGGCTGCAGGAGAAAGCGATCGCACGCTCAATGCTCCTCAGCTGTTTGAGATATAGAGCTATTCTTTGTGGTAGTCGGGAAGATCAATAGCCATTGAATCGTGTGGTGATCTTAAGACGGTAGCAACCTATTTTCACCGGTCTTACTTTCGTTTTACTTCGGTTCCTCCCTTTGCTATGGGACGTGGGTGAATTCCGTAATGGCAGTAGATGAGAGGGGTAGTACACTGCTCAAGGTACCCCAAAGCATAATTTCTCACTATTCATATATGCTGTGCTGCGTTCTCGCATAGGGTGCGTGCTATCTTTGCCATAGTTCTTGGAATTAGACTATGAAACAGGTAGTACGTATGTGTGATTTGAGCTTTGATGCAAAGCTCTTTGAAACGTTCCGGTGTGGCACGCCACTGGACGATCTCCTTAGCTCTCATGTGGGGTTGCCTCGTGGGGTGAACTACATGATTATAGGAGACGCCTGGGTAGGGAAAGAACATATTATTGCATATAGGAGTGCTATCGCTCATAAAGTTCGGTGAGTACATCGGTACTCTTAAGGGCGGGGAAGGCGATCCAGTGAAAGCGGATAAAGTCGAGCATTGCAGCGAGAATGTGTCGCCTCTGCGCTCCCGTAAAGCGATATAGATGCATATTGCGGTAATTGATGCGCAGTAGCGTTGGAATGAATGGCGCCTCTTGGGGATTGATATCGGATGCAGAGCGACTAAACGGAATAAAGTCGGCTTCTTCGATGCTAAACCAAACCCCCTCTGCTACGTCAAGCGGAGTATAATTCGGGGCAATCCCAATGAAGTCAAGCAACGCACGCAGAAATGCTATGGGATAGTTGGCAATGCCTATACTTGTTTCTATCGCCTCCAGATGCTCCAATGCATTGGATACAAAATCGAACATGGGTTCGTCCGTCTGTTTTTGGAGCATTAGTCGGAGTAAATCGGCAAGGAATAGGGAAATATTGCGCTTTTCGGGCTGCATAAGGATTTGATAGCGCAAAGGGGCGGGTGATGCCTCTATCATACGCTGTACCGATCTACCATTACGGTGTTCCGCTACGAACTGTACCTCACTCATCGGATAAAGTACCCGCCTCAGTGTATGTGCCAAACTCCTGCGCCCCGCCGGAAAGGGAACCTTGTAGGCAACTATTCCTTCAGATGGCGTTAGCACCCGTACGATGGAAAAACGATCGTTGTACGGAGTTTCGCTAAGCACAATGCCACGACTCTTGATCTGCACGCGGCAAAGATACTACCTTTTCGCGTTGCAAAACATTAGTAATGCTGCACAGCTAAGAGCTTTCATTCTGGAGTCCAATTACAAAGGTTCGCTTCATAGATTTATTAATACAGGTTTTGTAGTTTAGTTTTACGGAGACTATTGTTTAATGCGTTTTATCGGCAAACAGCGCAGCGTTTCCGGCAACGGCAACATGATAACGGAGAGAGCTCCTAAAAGCTCTCTCCGTTCTTTTTGTTTCTCTATTTAGTGGAGATAAATCTCTTTCCGGATTAGGTGCGTATGCTATTCTCAAAAGGTATGTACCTTTCATGTGATATGTATATACATTTGAATGGAAAGGTATATACCTTCTTTCCCATAGTTATATGCCTTTTGAATAGGTATTCTACACCTATGATCAATAAGGGGTAGGGGAGTATGCAAAAAAGGCTGCGGAGAATGCATCCCCACAGCCTTTCGTTTTAAGTAAATGACCGTTGTTACTTGGTTACACGTTCCAAGCGTTTCATCACGGAGAAGATGAATGCAGCGGAAAGCAGGCAGCAAGCAATCAGGATACCCCAGAAGGCCACCAAAGACATCTTATCCCAAAGCGAGCCCATAACGCCTACGAGCAGGTTACCTACAGCGGTAGCGGCAAGCCATCCGCCCTGCATCAAGCCGGCATACTGTGGAGGTGCTACTTTGGAAACAAATGACAATCCCATCGGACTCAAGAACAGTTCGGCAAGCGTCAGTACGAAATAGGTACCGATAAGCGCATTCGGTGATACGAGTGTGCTACTGGTTCCTTGTAACGTACTCGGTGCGGGCAGCCCAACGGAAGTGAACAACAGCACCAAAAAGCCGACGGCTGCCAGTAACATACCGATACCGATTTTGCGCGGTGCCGAAGGTTCTTTGCCTTTGCGTGCCAAAGCTGTGAATATACCAACCGTAACCGGAGTAAGCAAGATGATAAAGAATGGGTTGAATTGCTGGAAGATCTGCGGTGTAATGTTAACAAGCGGTTCGGCAATCGTTCTGATATCTACAAAATATCCGGCAATTAATAGTACAATACCGGCTACAATCAGCCAAATACCAGTCTTTGCATTCTTCTTTCCCCCCAACAGTCCAAAGGTAGATAGGTAGATCCCATACATGAACACGATGAATGGTATAAGGATAAAGAGAGAGAATACCATATATTGGCTACTCGTAACCTTGCTGACCGTATAGTCTCGTGCAAAGAATGTCATAGTCAATCCATTCTGATGGAACGACATCCAGAAGAAAATTACCACTACGAATACTAGACCTAAGGCAATAAGGCGTTCGCGAACTTCCTGCTTTGACATTGCCGGAACATTCGTTTTCCCTTGTGCCTCAGCTGCCGCTTTAGCTTGTTTGGCTGTTACGTCTACCGCTTTCCACGTGCTGCGGAAGATAATGAATATCAGGATGGAAAAAATCAAACTGATACAAGCAACAAAGAATGCCAAGCTATACGAGTGTGACAGCGTAGCGGTAACGTACTTTTGGCCGAATGCCCTCGGAAAATCACCGGTAGCATCTGCACCCACAATACTTACCGGCACTTCAGCTTGTGCTACTCTTTCGCGGATAGCTTGCTGCGCAGGAGCATCTTCAGGATTCTTGCTTTGCAGAAGATTGTAGTCTTCTTTAGTAACCATCAGTGCCGGATCGGTAATAACATTGCTTTCCGTATACTGGTGTAAGCCGGCAATCTTCAAATTCAACAGAACTTCAGCCTCGTCCTCTGGGAACATAACGCCATCTTTCTTTTTGGCAGCTTTGATCTTTTGTGCTTGTTCTTCTGCGGAAAGAGCGTCAAATCCTTGGTGCTGTGCAGCGTATTCGCTAATAAATGCAGTTTGGTCTACTGTTTTGTCGTTCAATTTGACGTAGTTGTTCGGTATGGACGCATCGTAATAGAACTGTTCGCGAGCGAGGATTGAGTTCGTAATTGCATTACCTACGCTGGGCGCGAAGAAAGCACCAATATTAATGAACATATAGAATATGGAAAATGCCATATCTCTGTTCTTGGAATAAGCGGGATTATCGTACAACTTACCCACAAGTGCCTGCAAATTACCCTTAAATAGCCCTGTTCCGCAGGAAATGAGGATAAGTGCGATAAACATTACCGTTAAACCTGCAGCAGCTGTGCCTAAAGGTAGCCCCAAAATGAGGTATCCTGCGAACATAATGCTTATCCCGATTAGAATGGTCTTGCCGTATCCAAGCCATTTATCGGCGATGATACCGCCAAAAACAGGCAAGAAATAGATGAGTGCAAGGAAGCTCCCGTAGATAACACTGGTTACGGCAGACGAAAAGCCGAACTTCGCCTGCAAATAGAGCGTTAGTATGGCTATCATAGTATAATAGCCGAAACGCTCACCCATATTGGCTAACGCCAACACAATTAATCCTTTTGGATGATTCTTAAACATACTATTGAGTGTTTTAATATTGTTTCCTTATCAGATTACCGCTCTGCGGCTTCGCTTATATCTATGAGTGCACCGGTAGCCGTATCGAATTGAACGGCAATGTTGCCGGAACGGCTGCGCCCCATGCGGTTTGAAAGAACATTTTTCATACCGAATTGGCTCAGCAGAACCTCTTTTTCTATCCAAATGCGTCCTCCGTGGAGCAGCGTTGCCGTAGCGCGCCCCGGAACGTTATAGACAATTCCTTTGAGCTTAGCTTGCCGCTCTGTCTCTTCCTGCGTTAATGAAGCGGCAAGAGATGGAACAATGCGCAGAATTATAGCATCCCCTTTGGCGGAATCAGGGCTAACAAAGCCCTCTTTTTCGGAAAAACACGAAAGAGTAAGCTCCTTTGTTTCTGCATCGGGAAGTACATTGAAGCGCTTTACGTAGCTTTGTGTTGTGCGGGTTCCATAAAAAAGAGCTTCCACGGCAGCAATTTGTTCTTGCAGCGTGCGTACCATTAATCGGTAAGCTTCGCCCTCGCTCGGGGCGTTTTCTGCCTTTCCTGCGATGAGTCCGCGCAGATCCTCACGCAAATCAAAGAGTAGTTTGGCGGCGATTTCGGCACGTTTTGCCACGGAAGTAGCTAATCCATATTCCGGTGGAAATACCGGTGCTATAGCAGATAAGCCGGAAGCTGCATCGGAGGCGGCAACCTCTTGCTTTAATTCGTTACGGATAGGATCGGCATTGATGGCTGCAAGTATTCCGTCAGAGGTTAGCGATACAAAGCTTGAAGCGTTTTGTGGACGGAACTGAATAGTATAAACTTGTGATTCATCCGGTATTCCTTCCGTTTCAATTGCGGCATTTGTGAGCTTTTGTGCTGCCTGCGCCGTTAGTTCTGCCTTTTTTCCTAACAAAATGCCGGCATATCGCGCATAGCACCCCGGTTCGAAGCGGCTCTCTTTCGCTGTAAGTGAGACCACAATTCGCGTTTGTGGCAAGAAATAGGTAATACCTTTGTCGGAGGCATCCACCGGATAGAAGCGGCTTACACTCTGCGCACAAAGCAACCCGGGCATTGCAAATAGTAAGAAAAGTAGCCCTTTATAGGTTCGTATGGGATATACTCTCGCTCTCATTGGCCACAAAACTAACCATTTCTACCGACATATCTTCCCTTTTTGATAGTGCGATTTGTCTCAGAAAAATAAAAAAGCTCTCTCCCCGCATGCGGGAAGAGAGTCTTTTCCAGTGTTGAAAACAGTTTTTACTGCCGAACTTCCTGGCATGCATCACGCACTTACGAAGTTCTTTCTATAGAAGAATACGAAAAAGAATTTGTTGCTTTCACCCGATCGTTACCTTCTGTCGGGTCTGTTTCTTGTGCTCTTTGTGGGGCCGGTAGCTACATTGCTTGCGGCATTCTCTATCTCTTTGCGCGTAAAGTTCCCATTGAAGTCGATCGCCACAAAGTTATCCGGCTCGTCAACAATTAGGTAGAGATTCTTCGCCCTATCCCCCTTTATGCGGCCAACTAAGTAGATGATGCTCTCCTTCTCCTTCAGATAGAACAACTTCTCGAATAATGGATTCCCGTCCCTCGTTGCCGGCGCAAAGGTTCGGCGTAGGAATTGACGCTGTTCTGCCATATCTGACGAATAGATATGTATCGAGTTCACTCCGTTCATCAGATCGGCAAGCCCGGGGATATCGCTGTCGTTCCCCGTAAACTTCAGATTGCTATTCTTAATCATTGCGGGCGATAGGTACACAACGGTAATTCCTTTCGCTTTCTCCAATGCTCCGAAATTTATATCCTGCTGTGCATTTGCACGCGGAGCAACCAGCAATCCGAGCAAACAGAATAGGGTAGTGAGTTGTATGAAGTGTTTCATTATGATTATTGTTCCGCTTATTCGTTATCCTCATCGGCATACATTGCCGTTGTATAGGTGGTCAGTTTGTTCAATGATTCGTTGATTAGGTCATCCGTTTCGTCCAATTGCGCGTATACGGAGTTACATTGCGATTGGCTTTCTTGTAAACAATCGTACAGCATGCGGTAGGCACGTTCCGCCTGAGCGTCCACTTCCGCCTGATATAGGGGTTCACCATTCAGAGTGCTTTGCCCCGCTTTGTGCAGAGCGGTAACCGCGTATCCGCCACCAACCAGTAATGCGGTTACGGAGGCTGCTATTGCTATGGGACGACGAAGGCGAAGGAGAATGGGCTTACGCTTTACCTGTTCGGCGACAGCCATCATTTCCTCTATAACTTCCAGATCTTTCCGATAGGGACTATCCTTCGGTTGATCCAACAGAGCCAAGTGGAGCAGCAGCTCTTCCTTGGGCGTGGTTTCCCCCTCCCAATAGCGTGCCAGAAGTTCGTCCAACGAACGTTGTTCTGCCTTTACTGCATTCTCTTTTGCCTTATCCATTTTCTATTGTTTTTATCCTTTTATTTCGTCTAAAAGCACGCTACGTGCCTCTTTTCGCAACCGGCTTAATGCACTGCGCACGGTACTCTCTTCCAACCCCAGACGTGCGGCTGTTTCACCATTGCTGAGCATTTCGTACTGACGAAGGCGGAAGATGCTCCGCTGCGGCTCCTTTAATTGGGATACCCATCGATCCAGTCGGCTCTCTTTCTCCCTTACTACGAGCTGTTCGTGTGGATCGCTCCACGCGTCTGCCGCAACTTCTTCCAATGAATCTGTTGCTTCGTCGTACAGTTGAGCTCCAGGGCTCTTCAGTTTATCCAAGCATCGATTCCGAGCTACGCGTATGGCATAGGCTTTCGGACAGCGCACGTCGTCCAGCCGATCCCGCTCTTCCCAAAGTTTCAAGAACACCTCCTGCACCATATCACCGGCATTGCTGTCGTTCTTCAGCATCGCGAGGCACACTTGCTCTACCACGCGGCGCAAAGGAAAGTAGGTTTTTGTAAAGGTCGCTCCGTCCATCACTCTTTTCCTTACGCCGTTAGGCCGCTTGATAACCTTTTGTTCTTGCTGCCGAATCGGTTCTTTTCACTTCGTTTCG
>ERZ1673752.4344-NODE-4344-length-12014-cov-11.699808_pt1 | contig 12014 bp, 7 predicted proteins | sample MGYA00580195_ERZ1673752 | MGnify/ENA primary metagenome ERZ1673752 (study PRJEB41218, sample SAMN15661744) | gut metagenome | host: Homo sapiens | place: Canada: London | collected 2015-08-20/2019-03-30 | study: EMG produced TPA metagenomics assembly of...
GAGCGTTGCGCGGGTCTGAATCAGAAGGGGGGCACGCGGCATGGACCAGAAGGGGGTGCTGGCGTATGTCCTAGACCAAGGGAGGGGTGTCAGTGGGGGAGGGAGGGCGGCAGGAGCGGGGGCGTTGCGGGCCTGGACCGGAAGGGGGTGCTGGTAGGGCAGGGAGTGCGGACGGGGGTAAGGGGTGTCGCGCGCATGGATCAAAAGGGGTGAGCTGGTGGGGCAGGGAGTTCGGACGGGGGCAGGGGGCGTTGCGGGCCTGAATCAGAAGGGGATGTCGGTGGGGGTGTGGGATGCGGCCGGGGGCGGGAGGCGTTGCGCGCGCAGGGGTGTCGCGCGCGCAGGGAGCAAGGGGGGGGACGGAAGCAGTCATGGAGGGCAGGCGCGGGTGGGTTGCGGCTGCCCGCCATGACGGCGCGACACCGGAGGTGTGCGCGTGGTTGTACGGCTCAGAGGTATGCCCTAGTCTTGGGCACGTTTCCGGTTGATTCGTAGCACTAAGGCACCGGTTAGGGTCAACAGAACCGCCGCATACAGGTAGAGCAGCGAATTGGCTCCGGTCGCGGGAAGTTTAGCCAAGTACGACTTGTCCTTATGGTCGGGACTGCTGGGCGCACTCGGCGAACCCGGCACAGCGGGGAATCCACTAGGTAAGCTCGGGGTTCCACCCGGTGTGCCAGGTGTACCGGGTGTGCCCGGGGTTCCCGGAGTCCCCGGTTTACCAGGTGTACCCGGTTTACCAGGTGTACCCGGTGTGGTGGGGTTAGGTGTTGGTTTGCCCGGGGTTCCAGGTGTGCCTGGGGTACCACCAGGTGTGCCCGGGTTTCCGCCCGGCTTACCCGGAGTACTGCTACGGGTAAATACTGGCTCGATAATCGTGTCTGCGGTGAACTTGTGACGCTTAGCAAAGTCATAAACTCCACCTGCAGCTTTATTATCATTTTGGGCAATCTGATCCGCTGTCCAGTGCTTGAAGCCGGAGGCGGCTTTTTCTTCAGGATCTATTGTCATTTCGGGGATATCTACCCAAGCCTTGGGGTTAACCCAGTAGGTCTTAGGTTTTAGACCCAGTTTAGTCGGGTTCACGGTCACCTTGACGTAGTTCCGAGTAGCGGTGTCCTTTAGTAGATTCACCAGGTCACCGCTAGGCCCGGTTGTGGCCGTTTTCAGCTGGTCAGGCATTTCGCCAGACGGCTTGGCCTCGTAGCGGTTCTTATAAACCCGAATCGGGACTGGCAATTCCCTCTCGGTTCCGTTCTTAAACAAAACTTTCGCCTTGAGTTTTATGACACGAACAGGTTCTTCCGTATCGGGCTTTCCGTTTTCCTTTACTAATTCGTAGATAGCATCACGGGTTGTGATTTCGCTGCCGTGTTCATCAAAGAGTTGAACAGTTGCGCCATCCGGTAAGTCCTTCCGCTCACCGTCTTCTTTTAGCCTAATAGATCCCTTTAGCGCTTCAAGAGTGGGCGCAAAATCATTGGTCCAAGTATTATTCGGATCCGCAAAGGATTCAGTGGTCACGACGCCGTCAGTGACGACGATAGGAGGCTCCTCAAACTGTGCGGTAAAGACGTAGGAAGCTTCGTCTGCTTTCTTAAGGACAGTTCCGGCAGGCAAGAGGATATTCTTATCCCACCTTGCGAAGCTATAGTTTTGATCCGGGGTGACGTAGTATTTACCAGTAACCGGATTAGCACCCTTTTCTTGAGGAACGGGAAGCTGATCCGACTTGGTGCCCTCCAAGACATCGTAAGTCAGTTCTTTGACGGAATTTCCATCTTTATCTGTAAAAGAGCCGCCATCGCTAGCCTTGAAAGTCACTCGGACATAGCCCGGTGGTGTCGTACCAGTGCTTGGCACTTCGAGGATTCTCACGTCCTTGTAAAAGAAGGTGATTTCGTCGGAGTTGATGCCGTTGATACCCTTTAATTCGTTGGTATCTTCATCTACATCATAAAAGAGCTGCTGTTGCGGCGCTGAGGTGAGCTGCCACCCTTTGATCGGCTTGTAGTTCCGCGCATCATAGTGGCGTGCTTTACTCTCAACCGTCTCTTGGTCGAGAATGCGGTATTTCTCTATGATTGCTTTCTTTTGATTATCGCTAGTAGCTGCGTCCAATTCATCTTTAGCTCTTTCGTCCACGTAGTTAACCTTGTAGTTGCGGGTTCTAAATGGAACATAGAAGAAATGGAAGACATTGTTCTTATAGTTGGGATTATCAACCAACTGACCATTCTTGGTAATCTTCTTTGGTTCAACCTTAATCATTTGAAAATAGTTGTTGTCAAATCCTAGACGACCGTTATATTCGTCATAGATTCTGTGTAGTTCTTGATCTGGTGAATTTACCAGTTCATCATGAGAAGCTAGACGCCATTTATCGTTTTGCACAGCGGATGTTCGCACGAATTGGCCAGTACGTTGGTTCTTAATAATTCTTGATTTAGGGTTAGGATTCACAGTTTTATCAATATGGTATCCTTTGTCCAAGAAGTGGTGGTAAACAGTTACATTTTCCAAGCTATTCGGAACCCAGATAGCCTTCAGATAAATCGGATCCACCACATCGTTGCCGAAGCCATAGAGCTCTGGAACACCGTGGACCTGGCGGTACGTGTCGTCCACCTCATCAGTGTAGCCGTTAGCGTCCTTCTTGTAATGCAGAACTTCCCAGCCACTAAAGGTATAGCCCTCCTTTGTTGGTTTGGCATTGCCTTGAAGTTCTACGAGCTTTTGGCGATGCAGGACAGTGAAGACTTGCTTGTCACCTTCATTAGCTTCTTTGAGCGGGTAAGTGACTTTTTGGCCTTGACCGGCGTCACCCTCGGAAATCGTTTTTCGCTGCTGAGTAACCGTTGTTTCACTGATATCAGGCAGGGTCCCGCCGTCTGGATCAAAGGTGACCTTCCACTTGAAGTCCGGCTCCGCCCAAATAGCGTAGAGGACAAGGGCATGGGCAGGCATGGTTTCATCGCTGGTCGAAACCATTTTCAGCCCGGCAGGGTCTAAAGCCCAGCCCTTAAACACCATATCGGGCGCAAGCCCCGATGGCCTTTTGATGCGAGTTTTTCCATCGCTGTCCGTTTCTAAAAGACCATCTAGACCCAGGCTCGACAAAGAATTAACATCATTTAGGTTCAGATCCTTTAAAGGTTTTTTATAAAAGATATCGGTTTGTTGGTTGTCGGCATAATCTGTGTCAGCCTTAATTGTCGCGGGGTCGTTATTGAAACGTAATGGATACTTATTGCGTTTGTAATAGAAACGAATATAACCATTTGTGTCAAATCCGGGATCGTTTGGATCTTCTGGGTCGCCAAATTCAGGATCGGCGCGATTAAAGAAAGTATGCATAAATGGCATGTAACCCTTGGGGTGTGAATCTCCATAGGTATAGGGGCTCTCTACCGTTTCAGTCGGAAATTCTTTTATGCCTGCCCGCTCGTCGTTCATTGCTTTGAGCTGATCTTCGTCCAGCGGTATCGATTTCACACGACCCTCGTAAGGGGTAAAGCCTTGGACTACCGGAGCCGGATGCTTATAACTGGGACTACCCGTATCAGCCTTGTTTCTATAAAGGTCGTAGTCTATAATTTTCTTGTATTGTTCTTTCGGATCCATGCCAGCATGCCAGTTTGGATTTTCATCGAAGCCATCCATCCAAAAATCCATGTGGTGCGGAACAGCCTGCCCGTTTGGGTCTCGTGAACCCGATTCCCAGATACCAAAGGAAAGCGTCGTGAAAGTTTGTGGCGTAGCCTTCCTATTAGCCTTTATAGTGACACCGTCGCCAGCATCAATTTCACTGGTGTAGCCGCCACGTTCAGTGTAATATTTCATGTCTAAGAACTCTTCAGCCGTTAGCCGGTAAGGAGGAGTGTCGCGGTACTCGAAGCTTTTAGAAGTGTAGTTCGGTGTCCACCCAAAACTTTGCTTGTCGCCAGTAAATCCCTTGGTTTCTAAGGCATCATTCGGCCAGTCTAACAGTCGCTGGTTAAATCTGGCTTTGAAGTGGTAGGGGTGTCCTGGCCACCCTAATTGTTTTTGATGCCGCCAAATTTCAGGATAGAAAGTATCATTTGTAGAATTTGATTTCGTAAAGTACAGGTCATAGACCTGCCGGTCGAAATAGATGTTATAGACGGTCTTGCCGGTAGCGGAAACAGGCTTTACCTGGGTTGAATCCCTTGGATCAGCGTTTTCGCTATTCGTTAAATCCTTATTGTAGGTGTAGAACTTATTGAGATAAAGAAAGGGACCGAATGTAGCCCCACTCCAAATTTTATTTAAACGAGCTTGATCCAAATCGGGGAATACCACGTTGTTTACCGGCTCCGCCGCTAGGTTCGGGCGGGTGCCCGTGGGCTGGTTCTTGTACACGCGAGTGCTCACGAATTCGTACTTATCCACCAGAGAAGCGTCCGCATCGTGGTCAGATTTTTCCGTCCAGAATTGAATCGCATAATCCGCTCTAGGCCTATCCTCCCAGACAGCGGTAAACTTTACATTGCTAGCCGGCAGTATGAGTTTGGCGTCAAGATTCTTGATAGCTTTCCCGTTACCATCTTTAATGATTTCGTTAGCCTTGAACGTTTTTGTTGTTGACCCATCTAAACTGCCTTGTAAAGCAACAGACGGCTTCCAGCCCACCAACGTCGCCCCAATTTTGGTGGGGATATCAGAATCCGCAAGAGGAGGAATAACTTGTCCATAGTAGAGGGTACGAGCCGGAACCGGCGTTCCATCAACCGTGTCGTATGTGACATCAAAATGGGCAAGGTTGTACCGTTGGTCTACGATAATCGAATCTTTCGCAATCACAACTTTCATGTCCGTGTTTTCAGGCACAAAACCTGCTGGGGTTGGGTCTAATGGCTCGATAGGAACAAGGTCACCAACCTTACCGGTTTTCGTGATGATAATGTCATCTGTCTTGCCGGGCAACTTGCCGTAACTACTGAAATCTTTTAAGTCCTGGAACACGTGCCTGACTTGAATGCTCCCGGATGCTCCTTGATACAAGTACTCTTTAAGAGCATTGTGTGCGATTCCGGATTTGGCATCGCCGGTCGTTTCTGCGCCCGCTCCAGTTGCGGCTTTAACAATTCCTTGATAGGTGATTTTGTAGTCGTTGATTGTACTACCACCGTCTTTTGGCTTGTCATAGCCTGCAAAATCGGGGAGCGTAATCGTCTTGTTGACCTTAATTTTTTCAGCGTCAGTAGCGTCTGCTCCTACGGTGGCGACATAGGGTTGGTAGTTAACCTCTTTTTTACTAATCCCATCTTTACCTACTCTGGTAACTTTGTATTCGTTACGCAGGGTGTAAATCTCTGGCTGCGCCGGATTCTTGATGAAATCCGCAGCGGATTCACCCGCCGGCACCTTTACCGGCTGAGCGGGGATAGAGTCCGCAGGGGTGCTGGTTTCAGCGGCACCAGCCTCTAAGGGCTGGGAAAAAATCATCGCCCCTGGCAGTACTAGTGCCACTGCCAATAGCCAAGACACGGTTTGCTTTACGGAAACTCTCATGGGGACTCCCTACCCTCGACAGCAGCATTTGTTCAAAACGCGCACTGATTTAGTTCTGTCTCTATATATTCTGAGGAAACACTACTGGGTTAATCCTATCTGACCCCACCCGAAAAGGCCAGTTTACCTTTACTTTTATCATGACACGCGCCTCCGAGTAGTTCCAGACCGCGCCACTAATCAGTGCCGCAGTTACTCCCGCTGACCGGCGCCAAACTCAGGCCGCGTCCGGGAAAGTCACCTCGATGCGCGTGCCCTGGCCCGGGGTCGAGTTCACCGTGATCTCCGCCGAATGCAGGATAGCGGCGTGCTTAACGATAGAGAGCCCCAAACCGGTACCCCCGGTCTGTCGCGAATGGGACTTATCCACCCGATAAAACCGCTCAAACACGCGCTCCTGGTCCTCATAAGGAATCCCGATACCCGTGTCGGTCACGACCAGCTGGGGCCTGCCCAAATGCGTCCCCGCCCAAACGTTCACCTCGCCGCCCTCGCGATTGTACTTGATCGCGTTGTCCACCAGGTTATACACCATCTCACCCAGGAGCGGCTCCACCCCGGTCAGCGTCGTGTGCGAACCGGAGAGGGTCAGCTTGACATCGAAAGACGCGGCACGAGGCTGCAGCCGCTCCACCACCGTGCGGCACAAATCAAACAACTCGACCTCCCCCGCTTCTGACGGCAGACCGCCCTCGTCCAGCCGAGACAGCTCCATGATGTCGCCAATCAGGTCCAGCAGGCGGGAGGACTCCTGGTGAATGCGTTCGGCAAAACCCGGAATGTCCTCGTCTTTCACCAAACCGTTGCGGATAATTTCGGCATATCCAGAGATGGAGGTCAGCGGGGTTTTCAACTCGTGAGACACGTTAGCGGAAAACTCGCGGCGGGAACGCGCGGCCGCCTCCTTGTCCCGATTTTGATGTTCCAGACGTTGCAGCAGCGGCAAGAACTCGGGGTAAATCGGGACTGTTTCGTGGTCCTTGCCGTAGGCCTGGAGCATAGCGTGGGGCAGGGGAGGCTCCGCAGAGTCAGAGTGGCTCGGTTCATCGTCCGGGGGCGTGTCGGTGTAGGCCCCCGAACCGAAAACTCCTCCGCCGCCGAAAACGCTGGAGTTTCCGAACACCCCGGTGTGCCGCCCAATCTCGGGTAGCCGGTCGCGGTCATAAGGGGTGCCCGAGAGCGGGTGGTTCAGGTCAATCTGTTCCAGCGGCTCGACAATCAGGCGAGCCTGACGCCGCGCAATCAGGAAAGACAGCCCGAACACACCTAGGGCAATGCCGCCCAAAATCGGCAACCCGGACAGGACCGTGGCATAAAACGTGCGGACGGGACGCGCCACCCGGACGATTTTGCCCGACGGGATAGCCCGCGCATAGTAGCACATATCCGCGCCGATAGTGTCAGAATCACGCACCACGATATCGGAGCCCAACCCGTGTGCTTTGCGTTTATTGGCAGAGACAATCTCAGGCCGGCTCGCGTGGTTGGCCATCTGAGCGGCGGGGACTTCGGAATCATAGAGAACCTCACCGTCACTGGCTACCAAGGTCAGGCGAACTCCGGGGGTCTGACGGTGAAAGTCGGTGAGCATCTGGGTCTGAATATCATCGGTATGGTGTTCCAGGCTCAGCGCCAACAGGTCGCCCTCTTCGGTCAGGGCGTTCAAAATGTTGGTGCGATTGACCCCATAAAAGAACACGACAGAGCCAACATAAGCAAGCACCAGAGCTAGGGCAGAAATACCTGAGATAGCCCCCAGGATCTTGCGTCGCATGAAATCTCCCTTGATTCGGTGGCGGCTGGGCTAAGAGCGCCCTCATTCGGAAATCTTGTAGCCGACGCCGCGCACGGTTTCAATGTGTTTCGCGGCCGGGCCGAGTTTCTTGCGTAGCGTGCGAATATGCACGTCAACCGTGCGCGTCTCGCCGTGGAAACTGTATCCCCAGATGGAATCCAGCAGTTTGTCGCGGGAAAACAAAATCCCCGGCTGGCTCATGAGTTCCTCTAACAGTTGGTATTCCTTTAGAGTCAGTTTCACCTCCCGGCCCTCAACCGCGACCGTGTGGCGGGGAAGGTTCAGGTCAATAGTGCCGATGGTGAGGATTTCCTCGTCCTCAGCAGCGGGGTCGGCGGGTCGAGACACGCGGCGCAGCACCGCCCGGACTCGTGACACCAGTTCCATCATGCCAAATGGCTTGGTGATGTAGTCGTCCGCCCCCAGGTCCAAGGACTTGACCTTGTCGAACTCGGCGCCTTTCGCCGTAACCATGATGACCGGAATGCCCTCGGTTTCAGGGTTGGCCCGAATCCGGCGCAAAATCTGGATACCATCAACGCCAGGCAGCATAATGTCCAGCAAAATCATTTCCGGGAGCAGCTGTGCCATCGCTTCGCGAAATTCCTGGTAATCAGCGAAACCACGAGCGGTAAAACCGGTGGAACCGAGGGTGTAAACGACCAAATCCCGAATGTTTAGGTCGTCCTCGACAAAATAAATCACACTTCCATTATTCCAGGGAGCGCCCGATTCAGGCGGATTTTGTGTCGAAGCTGACATCGTGTACCCCCGTAATTGCGAAATCCACCCACTCAGCGATGTTCGTGGCGTGGTCGCCGATACGTTCCAAGTATTTGGCAATCATGATGACGTCGATAGCCTTTTGAGCGTCCGCCGCGTCAGCATGCACAATGAAATCAATCATCTCGGTGGCGACCTCATCGAACATTCGGTCTACCGCGTCGTCCGCCGCTTGGGTGGCGGTAGCCAAAGCCAGGTCGCGGTCGACAAAAGACTGGACCGCGTCGTGGACCATCTCGGCAGTTTTCGCCGCCATCTGCGGAATTTTGGGGAATCCTCGCACCAAGGACATATCCGTAGACTTCACGATTTCCGCAATATCCGCGGCCTGGTCGCCGATACGCTCCATGTCGGTAATCATTTTGAGAGCGGCGGAAACCTGGCGTAAATCCCCCGCCACCGGCTGCTGTTGCAACAGCAATTTCAGGCACAGGTGCTCAATGTCTCGCTCCATCTGGTCGATGTGGGCATCAGCCCGAATCACTTCATGGGCGATTTCATCGCTGGAACTGGATAGGGCCACCATGGTTTGACTGATGGCCTGTTCGCAGAGCTCTCCGGTCTCAACCAGCATTTCGTTGAGCTGCATGAGTTGTTGATCGAATCGGGAACGCATTACCTCTCTACTTTCTGTTTCATAACTCAAAACTTTTTTCCCTGACGCACCCCGCGGAATCTGCCGGGCACGCGAAAACAGTGTTAGCTGAACCGACCCGTGATGTAGTCCTCGGTGCGCTTGTCCGAAGGTACGCTGAACAGGGTTTCTGTGTCGTTGTACTCCACCAGTTCGCCCAGCAGGAAGAACGCCGTGTTGTCGGCGATACGCGAAGCCTGCTGCATATTGTGGGTCACAATCACGATGGTGTAATCCCGAGCCAAGTCCACGACCAGTTCCTCAATCTTGGAGGTAGAAATCGGGTCGAGGGCGGAGGTCGGTTCGTCCATCAAGATAACGTCCGGTTCGGTAGCCAAAGCGCGGGCGATGCACAGACGCTGCTGCTGACCACCGGAAAGCCCCACGGCGGACTTGTGCAAGCGATCCTTCAGCTCGTCCCAAATCGCGGCTTGACGCAGGGAACGTTCCACGATTTCGCTCAGTTCCCGGTGATTGCGAATCCCGTTAATGCGCGGCCCGTAGGCGATGTTGTCAAAGACCGACTTGGGGAACGGGTTGGGCTGCTGGAACACCATGCCCACCCGCTTTCGCAGGGCGATGGCGTCCATATCCTTGAAAATATCCGCGCCGTCCAGCAGTACCTGTCCGGTGATGCTGACGCCCTTGACCAGGTCATTCATTCGGTTCAAGGTTTTCAGGAAGGTCGACTTGCCGCAGCCCGACGGGCCTATCAAAGCCGTGATTTTGCGGGGCTGAATGTCGATGTTGACTCCCTTGAGAGCCTCAAAGTCGCCGTAATGCAGGTGCAGGTCACGTGCGGAAAACTTGGCGGTGGTGGAAATTTTGGGCGCAGTGGGGGACTCCAGGACGTTGGTTTGCGCAGTCATGAGTGATTATTCCTTTCCTTTAGGGTGGAAACGGTCGGTGAAGTTCGTAGCGTCAATAGTCGGTTCGGCATGGTTCACCGTGTCAGCAGCGGGGACGGGAGTGTCGGAGTTGGCCTTACGCCACTTGCCTTTGCCGCCCTTGGGGGCCTGGTCAGACAGGCCCGCCAGGCTGGCGTGAACTCGTTTCGTGATGGTGCGAGCCAAAATCGAGAACAGGAGCGCAATCAGCACCAGCACCGCGGCAGAGAAGTTAGCGATGTCCACCGCGTTGGGCTCCACCGCTTCGGTACGCATCGCCCACACGTGCAGCGAAAGGGTTTCGCCGGGACGCATAGGGTTGAATGCGTTGGTGGGGGAGGTGATGTCCGTGGAGGACCAGTTGATGTTGGTGGACATACCGGCGGTGTAGAGCAGGGCGGCAGCCTCCCCGAAACCACGTTCGGCCGCCAGCACCACCCCTGTCATCAGGTGGGGGAGGGCCGCCGGGAGCTGTACCCGCACGATGGTGGTCCAGTGGGTGGCGCCCAAGGCCGCCGAACCATATTTCAGGTCCGAGGGCAGTGCCCGGAGAGCCGACTCGGTGGACGTGGTGACCAAGGGCAGATTCAGAATCGAAACCGCCAAAGCGCCAGCCAGCAAGTTCCACTGTTGGCCCACCATGAGGATAAAGACCAAGTAACCGAACAGGCCGACCACGATGGAGGGCAGGGAGGATAGCGACTCGATAGAGATGCGAATGAACCCGGTCCAGCGATTTTCTGGAGCGTATTCAGCCATGTAGATTCCGGCGGGAACACCAAGCGCAACGGACACAATCAGGGACAAAAACACCAGGTAAACGGTGTTGAACACCTGGTTCATGATGCCGTCACGGGTGAAACTGAGGAACACGGGGTCAAAACTCAGCAGGCCACGAACCACGATGTAGGCCGCCAGCGCCACAATCAGCATCAGGAAGAAACCCCCGATAGCGCCAAAGACGCCGGTCATCAGGTTGTTGACGCTCTTGGCGCGGTGAATGCGTTGTTCCATCTGGGCGGAAAGACCCGAAGCGGTAGTCGTAGCGGTACTCATTGATTCTGTTTCCTCTCTGCGCCGATGATGTGGATTACAAAGATAAAGAACATCGAGATGAGGAACAGCAGCAAAGCCATGGTCCACAATGCCGAGTTGTGTTCGCCGCCGTTGGTGGTGTTGCCCATGTCGGCGGTAATCGCCGTGGTCAAGGAACTGGTTGGAGAGAGAATATCGGCCGGCAGGGCGCGAGTCTTGCCGATAACCATCGCGACCGCCAGAGCCTCGCCAAAAGCCCTGGCCAGACCCAGAATAATGCCGGTCAAGATGCCTTTCTTGGCCGCGGGCAGGACAATGTGGTAAATCGACTGCCAGCGGGTAGAACCCAGGCCGTAGGCCGCCTCGCGGTAGTCGTAAGGAACCGCGGTAATCGCGTCGGCGGAAACGGTGGTGATGGTCGGAAAAATCATGACCGCCAGGACGATGCCCGCCGCCAGGACCGAATAGCCACCCAGGGGGGCGTGAAAATAGTCACGAATGAATGGCACCAGGACGGTCAAACCGACCCAGCCGTAAACCACGGAAGGGATACCGAGGAACAGTTCCACCGCGGGACGGAACAGGCGCTCACCCGCGCGCGGAGCGATTTCCGTGATGAACACGGCTGCTCCCACCGCGAAAGGCGTGGCGATGGCCAGACCCAGGAAACAGGTCATCAGCGAACCCAGAATAAAGATCAGTGCGCCGACACTGCCGCGCAGAGTCAAATCCGGGCTGTCCTGCGGATTCCAGTCCGGGGAAAACAGGAATTCCCCCACCGTGTGCTGGAACGCGGTAAAGGTGAAAGAACCCTTGTACAGCAGGAACAGGCCAATAACGACCGTTAACACGATGAGGGAAACACCCGCAATCGCCACAATGGTCCCGCCGATTTTGTTTGCCAAACGGAAACGTTTATCCGCCCCGTTCGAATTGAGCCGCGGCCGAGCCGGAGATGAATCCGCCGCGGAATTACGCGCCTGCGGGAGCGCTGAATCTGAGGAGTTGAGACGAGTGGACACGTTAGGTTCAGTCATCTGCATTTCCGTCGATTCAGGCTCCCGCAACGAAGAAGTCGTGGTAGCCATTAGTTCAGTTACGCCTGAGCCTCTTTAGGCCGCGGGGTCAGGGTGAGAAGCGGTGGCCTCCGAGGACATCTTGGAAGACACGCCGTAACCCATCTTTTCCAGGTCGGCGGCGAACTTGTCGCCCATCATGTAGTCAAGGAACGCCTTAGTTACCTCATCGGGGTCACCCTTGGTGTACATGTGCTCATAGCCCCACACCTGGTATTTGCCGTTGTAGGTATTTTCCAAGGTCGGTTCCACGCCGTCGATAGCGACGG
>ERZ1673752.4347-NODE-4347-length-11989-cov-9.946372_pt1 | contig 11989 bp, 7 predicted proteins | sample MGYA00580195_ERZ1673752 | MGnify/ENA primary metagenome ERZ1673752 (study PRJEB41218, sample SAMN15661744) | gut metagenome | host: Homo sapiens | place: Canada: London | collected 2015-08-20/2019-03-30 | study: EMG produced TPA metagenomics assembly of...
CTCTCAGATACGGATTCGGGAAGGTAATCAGTCATTTTAAATCGACCTCACTGCTTGTAAACCGAGCTTCACCAGGCGGCGCATACTCAGTGGCGATTTCTTCAACGCTGCCCGCGCTACTGGTAATAGCCGCTGTCGCGGGGTGGTATCCAGGTTATAGACCCCGTGGAACACGTCCGCCGCGAGCCGCCCTACCTGGCCGTATAGTTCCTGGTTGTGTAGGAACTGCGGCGCGCGCGCGAAAGTTTCCATATCTTTACCAACGAAAGCCGCCTGGTAGTTTTCCAGATATTTACCTAACGAGGACGCACTATAGTTTTCTGCTTTGAGCGCTATGTCAATGGCGCTGGCGGCAGCTTGGGCAGATCCGGCCGCCAAGTCCATTCCCCGAATCGTGAACCCGGTGTTGAGGGTAAACCCGGCGGCGTCCCCGATCAGCACCAGTCCATCGTGAACCAAGCCGTGTTGCATAGTCTTTCCGCCTTCGGCTACCAGGTGACAGCCGTATTCCAGCAGTTTCCCTCCGCGCAGGAACGGCTCGATAAAGGGATGTTTTAAGAAATGGTCATGCAGTTCAGAAGAGGATAACTGTTTTTTCTTCAGATCATCTAGCATGGCCACGATCCCGGTAGATACCGAGTCGCGATTGGTATACAGGAAGCCACCGCCAGCTACCCCCTGGGTGCAGTCCCCCACCATTTGATAGGCCGCGCCCTCGCCCTCTTGCAGGTTGAAGCGTTCTTTAAGGGTTTCTTCCCCTAGTTGGATAACCGATTTTACCCCCACCCCCAGGTGACCCAGCGGTTCTTGCGGGCGAATCCCAGCGTATTGCGCGAGGAACGAGTTCACTCCGTCAGCTGCCACGATTATTTTGCCGTATACGGTGTCTTCTCCCGCCCGCACTCCACAAAACTTTCCGTCCTCGCGCACCAGTTCATCAACTTTCATACCCGGCATAATGGTGGCACCGGCTGCTTCGGCCTGTTCCGCCAGCCAGGGATCCAGTTTGGCGCGCAAAACGCTCACGGCGTTGCCCGGTTCTGTTAGACGCTGATCCCAATACTCCATATTTACGGCGGAGGTCGGGTTCAGGAAAGAAAGGATATTCTTGGTAATTTTCCGTTCAACTGGGGCTTTTTCAATAAAGTCCGGGAAAATCTGGTTCATTACCTGGCAGTAAAACACCCCGCCCGAGAGGTTCTTAGCCCCTACTTCCGAGCCCCGTTCAATCAATAAGACCTGGTGATCCTCTTTTGCTAAAAGGTAGGCACATACCGTTCCGGCGACGCCGCCACCTACGATGATGACATCGAAATCGTATTCCACACTCATGTCTTATCTCGCTGCCTCCACTGAGCGGTTATTACCTATTCAAGGTCTCTACTTTATCGCAGTTAGCAGCTTGCAATAATGACACCGGCTCGATAACCGCTAGACTTTGCTCAGAGGTAAAGGAGGGCGATGAGCGAGCAGCACGCAGCTAGCAAGCAGGATAAGCGCCCTGCGCGAGCCGAAAAAACCGCTAAGAAAGCTAAGCATCCTGCCCGCCGCCACGCGAAAACCTTAAATAATGCGCCTGCTCAAATAAGCTTTCCCGCCGAACTTCCAGTAAGTGCTAGGCGGCAAGAAATCGCCGAAGCTATAAAGAATAACCAGGTGGTAGTGGTTTCCGGGGAAACGGGTTCCGGGAAAACCACCCAGCTACCAAAAATCTGCCTAGAGCTAGGCAGAGGACGCGGCGCATTAATCGGACACACCCAGCCGCGCCGGATAGCTGCCCGCTCAGTGGCTACCCGGATTGCCAGCGAGCTGGGGGAAGAGCTGGGTAAAACCATCGGCTTCCAGGTACGTTTTACCGATGTGATCTCTAACAAAACTATGGTGAAGTTGATGACGGACGGGATTCTATTGGCAGAAATCCGCACCGATCCCCTGCTGAAACGCTATGACACTATCATTGTGGATGAAGCCCACGAACGTTCCCTGAACATTGATTTCATTTTAGGATATTTGGCGCGCCTGTTGCCGCGCCGCCCGGATTTGAAAGTCATTATTACCTCGGCAACTATTGATTCGCAGCGTTTTGCCGAGCACTTTTCTCGTCCCTCTTCCACGGTGCCGATTATTGAGGTATCGGGTCGTACCTACCCGGTGGAGGTACGCTACCGCCCCCTGGAGGGCTCGGATAGCGGGGATGAGGTCGAAGTAGGAGAAGAGGTTACCACTGGGGAGAACCGCAACCACCGTTATAACCAGCAGAAATCGGGAACCGCCCGCGGTGAAGTGAAAGACCAAACTGAGGGAATCTGCCAGGCGGTTGATGAACTTTTTGCTGGCGACCCCGGGGATATTTTGGTGTTTTTGCCCGGTGAGCGGGATATTCGGGACACTGAGGCCGCCCTCGCCGCGCATTTAGGTTCCCGGTACGTGCGCGCCGGCGAGCGTACAAACACTCCGGGAGATGTGGAAATACTGCCGCTGTTTGCCCGATTGTCCCCGGCAGAGCAGCAACGCATCTTCGCCCCGCATCCTTATCCGCGAATTGTGCTCGCCACCAATGTGGCGGAAACTTCGCTGACCGTACCGGGTATTAAATATGTGATTGATCCTGGTCTGGCGCGGATTTCTCGCTATTCGCAGCGCACCAAAGTGCAGCGCCTACCGATCGAGGAAGTATCCCAAGCCAGTGCCCGTCAACGGGCGGGACGCTGCGGGCGGATTAGCGAGGGTATTTGCATCCGACTGTATTCGGAAGAGAACTATCTGGCACGCCCGCGTTTTACTGAACCCGAGATATTGCGTACTTCCCTAGCTTCGGTGATTTTGGCGATGGCCTCGCTAAACTTGGGGAAAGTAGCCGATTTTCCCTTTATTGATTCCCCGGATCCTCGGCAAGTCCGTGACGGGGAGCAGCTGCTTTACGAATTGGGGGCCCTGTCACTTAGGAGCGAAAACACCGAGGGATATCGCCTTACCAAGCTAGGCAAACGTCTCGCCAAATTACCGATTGATCCTCGTCTTGCCCGCATGCTGCTGGAGGCGGAGCAGCGCGGATGCGTATCGGAGGCATTAGTTATTGTTTCGGCGCTGTCGATGCAAGATGTGCGCCTGCGACCTTTAGAGCACCAAGAGGCCGCGGATCAGGCCCATTCACGTTTCCTAGATACCAGTTCTGACTTCCTGACTTACCTGAATCTTTGGCGCTACCTGCGCACCCAATCCCGTGACCTATCCGGGAGCGCTTTTCGAAAAATGTGCCAACGCGAGTTTTTACATTATTTACGTACTCGGGAATGGCAAGACCTCACCCACCAATTGCGGCAGCTTTTAAAAGAATTGGGAATCAGTGCCCGCCCCTTGGCTAAGCCCTCCCGCTCAAGCTACCAGCCAGACACGGAATCCCGAGACCTGATTGCGGCTTGTCAAAGCCTTACTTCCAAGCATTCTGACACGGACGCGATTCACCGTTCCCTGCTGGTAGGAATGCTTTCCGGGATTGGCAACTGGGATCAGCGCGCCAAACAATACCTGGCGCCGCGCGGCGCTCGTTTTACGATTTGGCCTGGATCTGGGCTCTCAAACCGCACTTTCGATTGGGTAATGGCTGCCGAACTGGTGGAAACCTCCCGGCTTTTTGCCCGCAACGTTGCTCGGGTTAACCCCGATTGGATTATTCACGCGGGAAAACACCTGGTGAAACGCTCCTATGGGGAACCGTATTGGTCGAGCAGGAAAGGTACCGCAATGGTACCGGAGCGCATTACCCTGTATGGCCTCACGATTGCCGCTGATGTGCCGATACCTCTGTCTCGACTCGGGAATAAAGCCATGCCTGCGCTATCACCGGTAGCAGCTAATCTTAATCTGCCCGGTGAGCAGACCCCGCAAACCGCTAAGCAGTGGGCACGCGCCCTCTTTATCACTAATGCGCTGGTCAGAGGGAATGCCCCCTTAAACTATCCCTTCTTAAAACGCAATGAAAAGCTACTGCAGCTCGCCCTGGAAGTTGAGCAACGTACCCGCCAGGCCGGGATGGTTGCCGGAGAGGACGCTTTGGCGGCATTTTTTGCTGCCCGCTTAGGCAAAGAGGTAACCAATCCGGGAACTTTTGCGGCCTGGTTCAAACGTCAAGATGACCCCCATATATTGGATTACCCTGAAGATGTGGTGCTCACCCCAACAGCCACCCAAAAAGCACCCCGCAACTATTCCAGCGGTGAAGCCGCAGACCATTCCATTGGGGGCAGAACCGATTTGGCCGGCAAACTTACCCGGCTGTCTCACACCGGATTCCCCGATCGCTGGGTAGGGGCAGAGTTTAGTTTGCCCCTGCAGTATCACTTCGCTCCCGGTAAGGAAGAAGATGGGATTACCTGCCAGGTCAGCTTGGAGCAGTTGCCGTACCTTAATCCGCAAGAGTTTCAATGGACGGTGCCGGGACTGTGGCCAGAGCTGTTCACCGCGCTGATTCGAGCGTTACCGAAAGCGGTGCGCCGCCAACTAGTGCCTGCTCCCCAGGTGGGGGCGGAAGTAAGCGCATGGATTGAGCGGGAACTGGCCCATCCCAGGGCTGCTACTGGCGTCACCGAAAGTCACGAACCTACCCCGGTACAGCTTAAACAGGAGGAAGCGTTGCAGGCTTCCCTAGGACGCCTAGCGGCTTGGGCAGGGATTGACACTGACATTAAAAACACTGGTAGCAGCAACAGTCAGTCCCAGAGTCAAGGCAGCGCCGGCAACGCGACAGGTACAGCCTCAATAGCGCCTGACACTAACGGAAGACGTGCGAAAAATAGCCACGCCTCAAAAGAAAGCAACCGCGCCGCTGTCTCTAGCGCTGCGAGCACTGGAGAAAAGGATAGCCACCGCGATCAAGCAGAACCCACAAACAATAACAATCAAACTGCCCCCTCCCGTCCGCTGGCTCAGCTTTTCATCGCGGCTCTAGACCAGCTGCGCGCCGTGGAGGCAACCGAACACGATTTTTCCCAGGCGGTCACCACCTTGCCCGCCCATTTGCGGATTCGCTTTGCGCTACGCATAGGGAAAGAGCAAATATATTCTCGCGACCTCGAAAAACTGCAGAAGCGCTACAGTAAAAAAGGGCGCGCCGCCCGCAAACAGGTAATCCGGGAAGCGCTCTCGCAGGTAAGCAAAGCCGAAAGCAGAAAGAAAAACCCTGCCCATTCCCAAACGAGAAGTAGCCAAAAGGAAGCTACTAAGGCTTCCAAGCAGCGTTTCCCGGAAACAGATTATGCTCACACTTGGCCGCAAATCCGCAACCGAGACGCAGTTTTACCTGCTGAAATAACTATTTCTACCGGGGAGGTATCTGGACGATCCTTCCCGGGGTTACTGCCGCAGCGCCTTCCTCGCCCCTTTGGGCTCTCACTGCTGTCTGGCTCGCAAAAAAACCGCTACGAAAATCCCCCTCCCGCCCGATCTGGCAGTGAAAGCCGCAGCCAACCGGACTCCGCTTCCCTGGTTTTCCCGGTGCGAGTGGCGCGCTTCGACAGCTTGCTACAGGCTCAGCGCGCCCACCACTTTGGGGTTACCTGCCTGCTTTGCTCCCAGCTTTACTTACCACCTAGCCGCATCTTTACCCGCTGGCCAGCTCGTTTAGCACTAAACCTGGCGGCACTGCCTTACGAAAAAGTAGCATTACTTTCCGATCTGCAGCTGGTTGCCACCTGGCGCTGCCTCAAAAAAGCCCGGGCCGATACCTGGACAGTTCGGGATTCTTCCACCCTGCGGCAACTCGCTGCAGATTTCCGTGACCGTTTCGAGGACGAAGTGTACGACCTCGCCCGCGAACTTGGGGAGGTGGGTGCCAGCTACCGGGAGGTATCAGCTGCCCTCTCCTCGCATTTCCCCCTCGGAGCCTTAGGGGAAGTTACCCAGGTGCGCTCCCAACTATCACAGCTGATTTACCCGGGGTTCCTGTGGGACTTGTGTGAGGGAGCCGAGGATTTAGGACGCTACTTACAGGCGATAGCTACTCGCCTACAAAAGGCAAGTCAAGGGCAAAACAAGGGAAGCCACCAGGAAGAACAGGCTCTAGCTATTTGGGAGGGCGCACGCGAAAAGCTAGACAACCAGGAAAACCTAATCGCAGATCCTGCTTCCGTATCCGCCCTCATCCACGGACGCTGGCTAATAGAAGAGCTACGGGTTTCGCTGTTTGCCCAGCCCCTAGGTACGCGGGAGCGCGTTTCACTACCGCGCCTAAGCAAACTTCTAAAAGAGGCGCGACTCTAAACTGGGTTCCTTAAAGCAATAGCAAAACTACCGCTGCTACCAGGGTGATTAGAGCACCAACAGCTAGGCCGATCGCGACTCCGCCTGCGATTGCTTTGGCTGCACTCCGGCGGGGAGCTGGGGCACCTTGTCGGGGAGAAACCCTTGCTACCTTCTCGGAAAAGTCAGAATTATTCCCCCAAGCTCCCAGAGTTTGCTCATTTGCACAAGCCTCCTGCTCCCTGTGCGGCGATAACTCCCCCGCAGATCCCGCTCCTTCCTCGATAGCCTCCTCAGTATTAACCATAATCGCCGGAGGTAAAGTCACCGGCTGCCAGACGGGAGCCACCGGTTCCACCTGCCCGTGCGCCGTCTGCCCCGACTGCGTCTCGGCCTCATCGTGGGCGGGAATAATCGGTTTGACCGATGCCAAGGAAGTTTGAGCATCCGGTGGGGAAATCCGCACCACATCTGCTAAAGGTTGCGGAGGCGGGGGCTCCTTCAACACTTCCAGGGCGTCTAGGGAACGAACCTGGTCAACTACCGATTTCAAGAGGGTGTGAGTCTGAGCAGCGCTGGGTCGTACCGAAGTTTCTTTCGCCAGCATTTGGGTAATCACATTCCATAGGGAGCCGGGGATCCCCGGTAGCATTCCCGGCATATCGTAAAACTGATGGTTTAACACCTCCGCCACCGAGCCTCTAAAAGGGGTGATTCCGCAGAGCAACTCGTAAAGGATCACTCCTAGGGAATAAATATCGGTTTTGGAACTCACCCCTTTACCTTCAATCATTTCGGGCGCCATATAGTAGGGGGTTCCGGAACGTTTCGTGGTTTGGATTTCGTAACGGGGATCAATCCACCGGGCTAAACCAAAATCCGCGATTTTGGGCACCAGGTAGCCCCCTTGTCGTTGCAACAAGATATTCGAAGGCTTTAGGTCGCGATGAACAATTCCTGCTTGATGAATCGGGGAAAGACCAGCGGCAATCCCCATGCAATAGTAGACAGCATCTAGCGGTAGCAGGGTGCCTCTGCTTTTAAGTAACTGTCCCAAATCCCCGCCATCGGTATATTCCATAATGATCGCCATATATTCCGGGGTCTGGATCAGGTCATACACTTCCACGATATTTTGATGCCGCACCCCGGTGACCAAATCTTTTTCCATTCGAAAGCGTTGAACAATCCCGGGCTTGATTGCCAATTTGGAACGTAAAATCTTAGCGGCATATAAGTTTCCCCAAGGATCAGCGACCTTCCACACTTCACCCATAGTGCCCGAACCCAGGGCTTTTAACAGCCGATAACCAGCTATAACTGTGGAATCTTGGGGGGCGGACCGGATAGTTGAATTCTCCGGATTCTCGGCAGCAGGGAGGGGTTGTCCGGCATAGGGGTGTGGCATCTGATAATTATCCATACATTCCCTGCAACTTGGTCGATAATCTTTCAGTATCCAGTTTAAAGCTTCAAAAAGAGAATTCCTCTCTCACCTAGCTCCAACTTTTAATGATTCTTACAGATTTTGCGAAGTTCGCGTAGGTATGCCCGGTGGTGATGGGGAGGGCTTCCCCGGTAGGTCCAAGTAAAAATGTTTTCTATTTTAAAGTCACGAGAACACTTAGAGCAGGCTAAAACTCGGGTAGGGGTGCGGAAACGTTCAATACGGTGTCCGGCTTTACATACCCCGATCCAAGGAGCCGGGAGGGAGGGCGCGTTAGGGGATACCGTCCGTTCGCCGTTACCTCCTAGGGCTTTAACCGCCTGCTGCCAGCGCTTACCATGCCCCGCCTTAGACCCTACTTGCGCATGAGCGACCTCGTGTAAAACCACTTCGCGTGCGGCAGCCGAATCGTAGAGCGGAAGTAGATAGCGAGAAAAACTAATCCTTTTATCTCCAAAATGGCAGGCGCCAGCCCGGCGGCGCGCATGATCGAGACCAACTTCCCAGTCTTGCAGGCCGTTGGCATCCAAGGTACGGCGCGCTAATGCTAATACCTCTTCCAAGCTCTCTACTTTCAAAAGCAGCCTCTCCTCGCTGGATAGCGGGGAGGGACACTAGCGATTGCCCCTTAGTGTCCCAACCCTTCCGCTGTCACCGGAGGCAGAGTCGACCAGGGGAAATTAATCCATTTATCGGTGTGCTTTAGTACATAGTCGGGGGTAATAATCGACCGCGACTTCACATAGATACAAGCACATTTGGCTTCTGAAACCGCTACCCGCTCGCCTTCTTGCCCAGAAGGAATCCCGCGTTCGCGAATCAAGCGCATCACCAATTCGAGAGTTTTCCCCGAGTCGGCAACATCATCGACTACCAATACTCGTTTACCGGACAGGGCGGAAACATCCATTAACGGCGGAATTAGCACTGGTTCCGGCAGAGTTTCCTCGATATCGGTATAAAACTCTACATTCATGGTGCCGATTGCTTTAAGCCCTAACGCGTAAGACAAAGCACCCGCCGGTAACAATCCACCCCGAGCCACCGCCACTACTAACTCCGGCATCCATCCGGAATCTACAATATTTTGCGCAATTTTTCGGGTAGCATCTCCGAATCCTTGCCAGGTGAGCACTTCCCGATCTTGTATATCTGCCATAAAACTAGCCTAGCTATCTTTAGGAAACTTTTTGAAACTGCGAGCGAATATTTTTCCTGATTTGCCTTCTCCAAGTTATTTACCAGGGATAACACTCCTTATTATGCCTCGAAATACTCTTCAGGTTGATTAAGGTCTCCCCCTTTTGCTTTCTTTGCACTAAGCTGAGTAGCCGTGCGCTTTTTGAATGGAATGTCGGCACCTTATGAGCTGACCTATGACGATGTTTTTATGGTTCCTTCACGTTCGGGGATCGCTTCCCGCTTCGACGTGGATTTATCTTCCGATGATGGCACTGGCACCACGGTGCCGATTATCGTCGCGAATATGACGGCGGTCGCCGGTAAACGCATGGCGGAAACAGTTTCGCGCCGCGGAGGTCTGGTAACTCTACCTCAAGATGTTCCCGGCGATATTATTGCTAAAACCGTTGCTGAGGTTAAAGCCTGTCACACGGTCTATGACACTCCGGTGGTGCTCGGCCCGCACGACACAGTAGCGGCGGCTCTGTCCTTGATTTCAAAGCGCTCCCACCGCGCAGTACTGGTTGCAGATGAAGAAAACCGCCCGATAGGGGTAGTTCCCGAGTCAGCGCTGACCGGGGTAGATCACTTTGCGCAGCTACATACGGTGATGGATACCCACACCTTGCTATTACCGGAGGGGATTGGTCCGGAGGACGCTTACCGCCAATTAGCGGAAGAACACCTCGGGCTCGGCGCCGTGGTTGATACTGACGGACGCCTGGTAGGGGTAATGACCGCGCCAGGGGCGGTGCGTTCTTCCATCTATACCCCGAACACTGATAAAGACGGCAAGCTGCGGGTAGCCGCAGCGATCGGCATTAACGGTGACGTGGCGGGACGAGCCTGCCAACTGGTAGCAGCGGGCGTAGATGTCTTAGTGGTCGACACTGCCCACGGATATCAGGATAAAACCATCCAGGCTTTAAAGGCAGTACGAGCTACCTCAGTGGAAGTACCTATTGTGGCAGGAAACGTGGTCACCGCAGATGCAGTAACCGAATTGGCTGCTGCCGGCGCCGATATTTTGAAAGTCGGCATTGGCCCAGGCGCAATGTGTACCACTCGGATGGCTACCGGCGTAGGTCGTCCCCAATTCTCGGCGGTACTCGAATGTTCGCGCCGCGCCCACGAACTAGGAAAACATGTTTGGGCTGACGGCGGCGTGCGTCATCCGCGGGACGTGGCCTTAGCCTTGGCAGCCGGAGCCTCCAACGTGATGGTGGGTTCCTGGTTCGCCGGTACTCACGAATCACCTGGCGATATTTTGCGCGATGGGAATGGACGCCCCTATAAGGAAAACTTTGGGATGGCTTCACGCCGGGCAGTTCGTAACCGTAATGCCACCTCCCGAGGCTTTGAACGTGCCCGTAAAGAACTATTCGAAGAGGGAATTTCCACCTCGCGGATGTATCTGGATCCTGCCCGTCCCGGGGTGGAAAACTTGATCGACCAGATCTTGGCGGGAGTGCGTTCCTCCTTCACCTATGCGGGCGCCACTAACCAGGCGGAATTCCGGGAAAAAGCAATCGTTGGAATTCAAAGCGCCGCCGGATATAAAGAGGGCGCTCCCGTCGAAAGCTCCTGGTAAACCTGTTAATCAAGAAAAGGGCACACCAAACCAAATAAGTTACGAAAGGAATCATCTTGACCCGGGTACTGTTCGTATGTACCGGTAACATCTGTCGCTCAGTAATGGCACAGGCAGTTGCTGCTCAAAAGGCCGAAGAAGAAAATCTCTATAACCTAGATTTTGATTCGGTGGGAATCTCTGACGAAGAACACGGCAATCCCCCAGATTACCGTGCCGTACATATCCTGGAAGACCATGGCTGGCTGACGCCAGACCATCACGCCCGCCAGATTAGTCGCAGTGATTTTAACGATTTTGATCTGTTGCTAGCTATGACTAGCGGACACAAACGTGCCCTCACCCGTCTGGCGCAGCGCTGGGGAGCAGATGAGAGCAAAATTCGTCTCTACCGCGAATTCGATCCCGAGGCCAGCGAGGACGATATGGAGGTTCCCGATCCCTGGTATGGCGGGGAGCGCGAATTCGCCGACACCCTGGAAGTAATCGAGCGGGTAACTCCGGTACTCCTAGAAGTACTCTCCGAGCTCTCCTGACCCTTCTCACAAAATGTCCTCAGCCTCGGCTGGCTCAGCGCAGGGAGTCGTGCGCGCACAGGGGCGGATTTTGCCTCGCGCCCCGAAATCCGGAAAATGCTCTTGCATTTTCACGGATTTAACGCCCGCAGCCTACCCTACGGCATAAATCCGCCCCTGCACGCTAGTTGCGTACCTTACGAGAATCTTTTACCAGCTGTACCCCTTGCGTGGGGGAGAAGTTTTATCCGAGCAGGCTAGGTGGGCGCAAAATTTGGAAAACGCCGCTACGTTTTCCAAATTTTTGGGCAGGAGGAAAAACTTCTCCCCCGCGCTCAGAGCGGAAGGAAAAACCTAGGCTCCGCGCATAACTTCGGAGCGCTTTTACGGCTCGACCCGATACCGGAAGAAAAGATAATACAGCGCGCGTAGGTATCGGTTTGCTTAGTTTTGGGTTTTAGCGCTTAAAATCAAGGAAACGAAAAGCGATCGATAAGGGAACGCCAATGCCGAACAAACCAGTCGAGGTTGAAGACATTATTAATAGTCATTCGGGGAGATTGCAACGCAACCTCTCGAATCGGCACATTCAGTTAATCGCGATCGGTGGAGCCATCGGTACCGGCCTGTTTATGGGATCCGGACGCACGATTCACTTGGCAGGACCGTCGGTTCTGGTGGTTTATGCCATCATTGGGGCAGTATTATTCCTGGTCATGCGATGCATGGGGGAATTGTTAGTTTCCAATCACCGCTATGGAACTTTCGCCGATTTCATCACCGACCTATTAGGACCAGGCGCCGGTTTCGTTGTGGGATGGACGTATTGGCTATGTTGGATAGTTACCGGAACTGCCGAAGTGATCGCGATTGCCGGTTATTTCAATTTTTGGTGGCCAGATCTGCCGCGCTGGATTCCCGCGATTGCCACCGTGGCATTACTGTTTTTCCTTAACGCCCTAACGGTGAAAGCCTTCGGAGAAACCGAGTTTTGGTTCTCGATGATAAAAATTATCG
>ERZ1673752.4351-NODE-4351-length-11981-cov-4.487087_pt1 | contig 11981 bp, 9 predicted proteins | sample MGYA00580195_ERZ1673752 | MGnify/ENA primary metagenome ERZ1673752 (study PRJEB41218, sample SAMN15661744) | gut metagenome | host: Homo sapiens | place: Canada: London | collected 2015-08-20/2019-03-30 | study: EMG produced TPA metagenomics assembly of...
GTTGCTCAATAACTTCACCGCCCACGGATTTCAGTGCCATCCACCTGGACATCAGAAGTGAAATGAAAGAGCCACCGAAACCAAACAGCAGCGCCATAATCAACAGACCCTGAACGCTGCTCGACTGAATTCCCGTCAGGCTTAGCACCAGCCCGAATACCACCATCACCGCCAGGTTGGTGAGCAGGAAGAGCGCGATTCGCATCATAATATTCTTTTAACCTCAGTTTAACAAAACGCACTATGCGATTACCCACATCGTATGGGTATTACGGCTATTTTCAAGCATCCAGACGGCGTAAGTCACCAGAAAGACACAACTTTACACAATTGGAAATCTGCCTGACGGAAGGAGGAGGTACATAAAGAAACAGGCACAATTTCTTGTGCCTGTTGGGGGATTATTTTGTCGGAGCAGGTTGCAGGGCAGGTTTCTCTTTTTCCAGCTTCGCGAGATCAAGCGCGATATGCACCGTCTCGTCCAGATACGGATCGGGCTCCTGGTAATCCTTAGGCAGATCGTCCAGTTTTTTGAGCAGAGGCTTGCCTTCACGTTTGAAGCGATCGTTGATACGCGCCAGACGTGTCGCGTCATCTTCATTGTTCTCTTTCTCACGCTGGGCATAGTTCAGAGACACAATGTTCCGTTTCGCTTTCAAAGCGTTGAAACGCGCGATGTCCTTCATGATGTACTGGAATTCCGGATCCTTCCCGATGCGATCGTTGTGATTTTTCAGCAGTTCCGGTCCGAACTGTTTCATATCACCCGATTTCACGAATGTCGCGGCATCAATGCTATCCCACGGCAGCGCGTTATCTTCAAACTTCTCGCCCGTTTCCGTCTCTTCGGTACCTGTCGGCATCATGATATCCGGCGTCACGCCTTTGCGCTGCGTACTGCCGCCGTTGACGCGGTAAAACTTCTGAATGGTGTACTGTACTGAGCCCAGCGCAGGCCACTCAGGGCGCAGCATCTGGTCGTAAATACGGTTCAGAGAGCGGTACTGCTGAACGGTGCCCTTGCCAAACGTCGGTTCGCCGACGATTAATGCCCGGCCGTAATCCTGCATGGCAGCAGCGAAGATTTCCGATGCAGAGGCGCTGAAGCGATCGACAAGCACCACCAGCGGACCCTTATAGTAGACCACACCATCGGTATCGGCATCTTCACGCACTTTACCGTTGTTATCGCGCACCTGTACCACCGGGCCAGACGGGATAAACAGCCCGGAAAGCGAGACGGCCTCGGTCAATGCCCCGCCGCCGTTGCTGCGCAGGTCAATGATCACGCTGCTGACATTCTGCTTTTCAAGCTTCTGGAGCTGCACTTTCACATCATCGGTCAGGCCGACGTAGAAACCTGGGATATCCAGAACGCCAACCTTCTCTTTACCCACGGTTTTCACCGACATTTTCACCGCGCGATCTTCCAGACGGATACGCTCACGGGTGAGAGTAACGATACGGGTTTTAGTCCCCTTACCGGCTGGCAGGATCTCCAGGCGAACTTTGCTGCCCTTCGGCCCTTTGATCAGCGCAACAACGTCATCAAGACGCCAGCCAATCACGTCCACCATGCTCTTTCCGGTTTGCCCCACACCGACAATACGGTCGCCTACGCTGATCGCTTTGCTTTTCGACGCAGGGCCACCGGCCACCATGGAGTTGATTACGGTGTAGTCATCGTCCATCTGAAGCACAGCACCGATACCTTCCAGAGACAGGCTCATTTCGGTATTGAACTGTTCGGTGTTACGTGGAGAGAGATAATTAGTGTGCGGATCAATTTCATGCGCAAACGCGGTCATCGCCAGCGAGAAAACATCTTCACTGTTGGTCTGCGCCAGACGACGAATAGCGAACTTGTAGCGACGGTTTAACGTCTCACGGATCTCTTTCTCGTCTTTGCCTGTAAGCTTGAGGCTCAGTTCGTCATATTTGACTTTTCCGTCCCACAGCGCATTCAGTTCAGCCTCGTCTTTCGGCCATGGCGCTTTGCTGCGGTCCAGATTAAAGGTGTCGTTGCCGGTGAAGTCCATCGGACGTTCCAGCACTTTCAGCGCGTATTGATAACGCTCAAAACGGCGCTTTTGCGATAAGTTGTACAGATCGTAGAACAGATCGAGCTTTCCGGAGCGCAGCTCATCACCCACTTCGGATTTGCGTTTAGCGAACTGTTCGACATCGCTGGCCAGCAGTACGTTATGGCTGTAATCCAGCAAGTTCAGATAACGGTCAAAGATTTTGGCCGAAAAGGCCTGATCGAGATCGAACTGACGATAGTGCGAACGAGTAAAGCGCGACGTCACGCGCTCACTCACCGTCGCGTGCTGAGTCTCTTCCTTGAGCACCGGAATTTGATCAACACGCGTAATATCGTCCACAGCGAAAGCGTGGCCTGTTATAGCAAACAGGCCAGCCAGCGCGGTGAGCTTAAAAAAAGTGTTCATGCCAGGCTCGGCCTCCGTTTCAGAACAACAAGTGTTCTGCGCGTACAATCATTGACATACCAGAAGTCAGCTGTACACGAACGCCATCTTTGGTGATTTCCAGTACGGTGGCGTCCATCGCGTTGTTACCCGCTTTCACCTTCAGAGACTGACCTACGCTCAGCGCATTGATGTCAGAAACCGGGGTGTGACGCGGCTCTTCGCGCGGCGCACGTGGGGCTTTAGCTGCGGGTTTGTCAGCACGCGGTTTGCGATCGTTATTTTCAGTACGACGCGGTGCCGGGCGCGGTTTACGCTCGCGACGAGGGGCGTCTTCCTGACCGTTTGCCGCTGCGGCTTCGCGTTTTTTCGCCTGCTGTTCCGCACGCTGTGCCTGCACGCGAGCTTTGGCTTCTTCAAGCTGCTTACGCGCATGTTCTACGTGCTGCTCGTCCAGCTCACCGCACGGGTTGCCGTCAAGGTCGACACGGGTCGCACCCGGCTTGATACCGTACAGGTAACGCCAGCTCGAGGTATAAAGGCGCAAGGCAGAACGAAGCTGCGTTTTGCTGAGGTTCATCTCCCCCTCAACGCGCGCGACCAGATCCTGAAAGATACCGACTTTCAGAGGACGCGCTTCACCTTCAGCGCTGAAGCACTGCGGGAAACGCTCGGCCAGAAATGCGATAACTTCTTTACTGCTATTCAACTTAGGTTGATTTTCCATGAAATTTCCTGATTACAACGGACGTTGCCAACAAGCGCAGGCATGAACAGGCGACATTATAATGACGCTATCAGTAAATGCTACGTTATCCGTTGATTATCCTGCGACGCTCGCAAAGAATTTATGATAATCGGTCTCTGCCAGAACATTTTCCAGGTTTGCGGCCAGCGCGCGCAGCCCCTGCTCATCCTCGGCAGTAAAGCGGCTGAAGACCGTGCTGTCGATATCCAGAACGCCAATAATCTGATTTTTAACCACCAGCGGCAGTACGATTTCAGAATTGCTGCTGGCATCGCAGGCAATGTGGCCGTCAAACGCATGAACATCTTCGACACGCTGAACCTGACGGGTCGCCACTGCGGTACCGCACACGCCGCGACCTACCGGGATACGCACGCAGGCGAGTTTACCCTGGAAAGGCCCCAGCACCAGCGTGTCGCCTTCCAGCAGATAAAAGCCCGCCCAGTTCACGTCAGAAAGGCGTTCGAACAGTAATGCACTGGTATTTGCCAGAGTGGCTAAGAAACTGGTTTCCCCTGCCATTAATGCCTTAAAATCGCGATTCAGATCCGCGTAGAATTCTGTTTTGTTCATTATTCAATCACTTAGTTATCTTACATAGTTACCGCATAGCCTATTAAAATAAGCATTAAATGCGCTCATGCTCAAGATGAATCCGTTCATGAGTTATTATAACTTTCAACAATACTAATCTGTGTGCGACTGATGGCCCTAAAAACACCCCAAATTACGCCGACACGAAAGATCGTTGTCCGTACGGTAAGCCAGGCTCTGCCCCGTGCACATTATCAGCGTTGTCCCCAGTGCGATACGCTTTTTATGTTGCCGAAGATGAAATCGCACCAAAGTGCTTTTTGTCCTTGCTGCGATGCCAAAATTCGCGATGGCCGGGACTGGTCATTGACGCGTCTGGCGGCAATGGCGGTCACCATGCTGCTGCTGATGCCCTTCGCCTGGACCGAGCCGCTGTTAAAGCTCTACCTGCTTGGCGTGCGTATTGACGCTAACGTGTTGCAGGGGATCTGGCAGATGACGCGCCAGGGCGATCCGCTTACGGCCGCCATGGTGCTGTTCTGCGTCGTCGGCGCGCCGTTGGTGCTGGTCGCGGCAATTGCCTACCTGTGGTTTGGCAACATTCTGGGGATGAACCTGCGCCCTGTCCTGCTCATGCTGGAAAAGCTCAAGGAGTGGGTGATGCTGGACATCTATCTGGTAGGCATTGGCGTGGCCTCCATCAAGGTGCAGGATTATGCGTTTTTACAACCCGGCATTGGCCTTTTCGCGTTTATTTCACTGGTCCTGCTGAGTATTTTGACCCTGATTCATCTCAATGTTGAACAGCTTTGGGAGCGATTTTACCCGCAGCGCCCCGCGACCCGGCCTGATGAAAACCTGCGAGTCTGCCTGGGCTGCCATTACACCGGTTTTCCGGATAAACGCGGGAGGTGCCCACGCTGCCACATTCCGTTAAGATTGCGACGCAACTACAGCCTGCAAAAGTGCTGGGCGGCGCTAATCGCCTCCCTGGTATTTTTGTTCCCGGCCAACATGCTGCCGATCTCCGTAATTTATGTGAACGGCGCCCGTCAGGAAGATACTATCCTTTCGGGGATTATCTCTCTGGCGCACAGTAACGTGGGGGTCGCCGCCATTGTTTTCATCGCCAGTATTCTGGTGCCCTTTACCAAAGTGGTGGTGATGTTTACGCTGCTTATTAGCATTCACTTTAAATGCGAACAAGGACTACGCACCCGCATCCTGCTTCTGCGATTCGTGACCTGGATTGGTCGCTGGTCGATGTTGGATCTGTTCGTGATTTCGCTGATGATGTCGCTCATCAATCGCGATCCGTTACTTGCTTTTACCATGGGACCCGCAGCTTTTTATTTCGGCTCTGCGGTGATATTGACTATTCTTGCAGTGGAATGGCTGGACAGCCGCTTACTTTGGGACGCACATGAGTCAGGAAACGCCCGCTTCGCCGACTGAAGCGAGAATTAAAACAAAACGCCGCATTTCGCCATTCTGGTTGCTGCCTGTTATCGCGCTGATGATCGCAGGCTGGCTTATCTGGACGAGCTATGAAGATCGCGGAAGTACCATCACGATTGATTTCCAGTCTGCGGACGGCATTGTCGCCGGACGTACCCCCGTTCGCTTCCAGGGGGTGGAAGTGGGTACCGTGCAGGATATTTCCCTTGGCAAAGGGCTGAACAAAATCCAGGTCCGGGCGAGCATTAAGTCTGATATGCAGGATGCCCTGCGTGCCGAAACGCAGTTCTGGCTGGTCACGCCTAAAGCCTCCCTGGCCGGCGTTTCCGGGCTGGATGCGCTTGTGGGCGGTAACTATATCGGCATGATGCCCGGCAAAGGTGAGCCACAGGATCACTTTGTTGCGCTGGATACCCAGCCGAAATATCGGCTGAATAACGGCGATTTGATGATCCATCTCCGCGCGCCGGATTTGGGCTCGCTGAACAGTGGTTCTCTGGTCTATTTCCGCAAAATTCCGGTAGGCCGCGTTTACGACTACGCCATTAACCCGAACAAAGATGGCGTGACCATTGATGTACTCATCGAGCGCCGTTTTACCAACCTGGTGAAAAAAGGCAGCCGCTTCTGGAACGTCTCAGGCGTCGATGCCGACCTGAGCTTAAGCGGTGCGAAAGTGAAGCTTGAGAGCCTGGCGGCGCTGGTGAATGGCGCTATCGCCTTCGACTCACCTGCTAACTCCAGCCCTGCCGCCGCAGAAGATACCTTTGGCCTGTACGCCGACCTGGCGCACAGCCAGCGCGGTGTCATCGTCAAGCTGACCCTGCCGGATGCCAAAGGCCTGAAAGCCGGTTCGACCCCGCTGATGTACCAGGGTTTAGAGGTCGGGCAACTGACAAAATTAACCCTCAATGCGGGCGGCTCCGTTACCGGCGAAATGACGGTGGATCCGAGCGTGGTGGATCTCCTGCGAGATAAAACGCGCATTGAACTGCGTAATCCGAAGCTCTCCCTCAGCGACGCCAGCATCAGTTCCCTGCTGACGGGAAGCACCTTTGAGCTGATCCCCGGTGAAGGCGCGCCGAACAAAAACTTTGTTATCGCGCCGGCGGATAAAGCCCTGCTGCAAAAACCGGGCGTGTTGACGGTTACGCTGAATGCGCCGGAAAGCTACGGTATCGAAGCCGGGCAACCGCTGATCCTGCACGGTGTGCAGGTGGGCCAGGTCCTCGAACGTAAGCTGTCGGAAAAAGGGGTCTCCTTCTCCGCCGCCATCGATCCGCAGTATGGCAACCTGGTCCACAGCGACAGTAAATTTGTGGTTAACAGCCGGGTCGACGTGAAGGTGGGTCTGGACGGGGTTGAGTTCCTCGGCGCCAGCGCCAGTGAGTGGGTTAACGGCGGGATCCGCATTCTGCCGGGCAGCAAAGGTGCGCTGCGCGAAAGCTATCCGCTGTTCGCCAATCTGGACAAAGCCATTGAAAATAGCCTCGGCGACCTGCCAACCACCACGCTGACCTTAAGCGCTGAAACGCTGCCGAATGTCCAGGCAGGCTCCGTCGTGCTTTACCGTAAGTTTGAGGTGGGGGAAGTGATCACCGTTCGTCCTCGTGCGGACGCGTTTGATATCGAACTGCATATCAAGCCGGAGTACCGCAAGCTGCTCACGCCAAACAGCGTGTTCTGGGCTGAGGGTGGCGCGAAAGTGCAGCTCAACGGCAGCGGGCTGACCGTACAGGCATCGCCTCTCTCCCGTGCCCTGCGCGGTGCGATCAGCTTCGATAACCTGAGCGGCGCGGGCGGCAACATGCGTAAAGGTGACAAGCGGATCCTCTTCCCGTCCGAAACCGCGGCGCGCGCGGTCGGGGGGCAAATTACCCTGCACACCTTTGATGCCGGTAAACTGGCTGAAGGCATGCCCATCCGCTATCTCGGCATTGATATCGGGCAGGTCCAGAAGCTGACGCTGATCACCGCACGCAACGAAGTGCAGGCGACCGCCGTGCTTTATCCGGAATATGTGCAGACGTTTGCCCGGGCAGGCTCGCGCTTCTCGGTGGTTACGCCGCAAATTTCTGCCGCAGGGGTTGAGCATCTCGACACCATACTTCAGCCGTACATTAACGTTGAACCGGGTCGCGGCAACGCGCGTCGTGAATTTGAGTTGCAGGAGGCCACCATCACCGACTCCCGTTATCTGGACGGTTTGAGCATTGTGGTTGAAGTGCCGGAAGCCGGTTCGCTGGGCATCGGTACGCCGGTCCTGTTCCGCGGCATTGAAGTAGGGACAGTAACAAGCCTGACGCTGGGTAATCTGTCCGATCGCGTGATGGTCGGCCTGCGCATCAGCCAGCGTTATCAGCATCTGGTGCGCAACAACTCGGTGTTCTGGCTCGCTTCAGGCTACTCGCTGGACTTCGGCCTGACCGGTGGCGTGGTCAAAACGGGGACCTTTAATCAGTTCATTCGCGGCGGCATTGCCTTCGCGACGCCGCCTGGCACGCCTCTGGCGCCTAAGGCGCAGGCAGGTAAACACTTCCTGCTGCTGGAAAGTGAACCGAAAGAGTGGCGCGAATGGGGAACGGCGCTGCCACGTTAATCTCGCAGGCTCCGGTGTCAACGCGCCGGAGCCTTTATGTTACACTACGCGCCTGAATGTTTCCCTGTGGTGTGCCCGTGGCTCAAAACTCCGTATTTCTTCCCGAACAATTCCTCGCACAGATGCGCGAGGCACTTCCAGCTCATCTCTCTTTCGACGATTTCGTTGCCGCCTGCCAGCGCCCTTTGCGCCGGAGTATTCGCGTCAATACGCTGAAAATCAGCGTCGGGGCGTTTCTGGATCTCGTCTCCCCCTACGGCTGGCAATTAACGCCAGTGCCGTGGTGTGAAGAGGGTTTCTGGATCGAACGGGATGACGAGGAGAGCCTGCCGCTCGGCAGCACCGCCGAGCACCTGAGCGGGCTGTTTTATATTCAGGAAGCCAGCTCCATGCTGCCGGTTGCTGCGCTGTTTGCCGACGGGAACCAGCCTGAGCGGGTTATGGATGTCGCGGCGGCGCCGGGCTCTAAAACCACGCAGATTGCCGCCCGGATGAACAACCGCGGCGCGATCCTCGCCAACGAATTTTCCGCCAGCCGCGTTAAAGTCCTGCATGCCAATATCAGCCGCTGCGGGATCCACAACGTCGCGTTAACGCACTTCGATGGTCGCGTGTTTGGCGCTACCCTGCCGGAAGCCTTTGATGCCATCCTGCTCGACGCGCCCTGCTCCGGCGAAGGCGTGGTGCGTAAAGATCCTGATGCGTTAAAAAACTGGTCCGTTGAAAGCAACCTGGAGATCGCCGCCACGCAGCGCGAACTGATCGACAGCGCGTTTCATGCCCTGCGCCCAGGCGGGACGCTGGTTTACTCTACCTGCACGCTGAATCGCGATGAAAACGAGGACGTCTGCCTGTGGCTCAAGCAACGCTATGCGGATGCCGTCGAGTTTCTGCCGCTGGACACCCTCTTCGACTCGGCCAGTCATGCGGCCACCCCTGAAGGCTTCCTGCATGTCTTCCCGCAGATTTACGATTGCGAAGGCTTCTTTGTTGCCCGTCTGCGTAAAACCCGCGCCGTCGATCCCTTGCCTGCCCCTAAGTTTAAGGTCGGCAACTTCCCGTTCACGCCGGTCAAAGGCCGTGAGGCGGCACAGGCGCAAGCGGCTGCGAGCAAAGTCGGCCTGCACTGGGATGAGAGCCTGCGCCTCTGGATGCGTGACAAAGAGCTGTGGCTGTTCCCGGTCAACATCGAACCGCTGATTGGTAAGGTGCGTTTCTCCCGCCTCGGTATTCGCCTGGCGGAGATCCACAACAAAGGCTATCGCTGGCAGCACGAAGCGGTCATTGCGCTGGCCGGCAGTGAGAACACCTTTGCCCTGACGCATCAGGAAGCGGAAGAGTGGTATCGCGGTCGTGACGTTTACCCGGAAGACGGCCCTTCACAGGATGAAGTCATCGTGACGTATCAGGGCTATCCGCTGGGGCTGGCGAAAAAAGTCGGCTCGCGGCTGAAAAACAGCTATCCGCGCGAACTGGTACGCGATGGCCGCCTGTTTACCGGTAACAACCGCAGCGCCTGAAAAAAAGCGCATTTTTTTACTGGCGATTTCGCTCTCCTTGTCTAGGATCAAAAATGGGTGACTGCACTGGTCATACCAGATTTTGGGCAACAAACCGGAGAGCATTATGACGAAAACCAGCGTACGCATTGGCGCTTTTGAAATCGACGACGCTGAATTGCGCGGCGAATCACAAGGCGAACGAACGTTAAGTATTCCCTGCAAATCCGATCCGGATTTGTGCATGCAGCTGGACGCCTGGGATGCAGATACCAGCGTCCCGGCGATCCTTGATGGGGAACATTCCGTTCTGTACCGTGAGCATTACGACAGTAAAACCGATGCCTGGGTCTTGCGTCTTGCCTGACCCAAAGAGAACCCGCCCGAAGGCGGGTTATTTATTACTGAAGCTGCGCCAGCGTCAGAAAGCCCCCGAATACTGCCCCCGTATCAATGTAGTGCAGATTGTTAAAATCGTAGCGTTTGTCCACAGGCGTATGTCCAAACCAGAAGTGATCCGCGCCGCTAATGCCCTGCCCTTTGCCCACCATAAAGCCCATTAACCGGTCGCGATCCCACAGCACGCGCTGGGCATCCACCGGCTTATGCCAGCCATATTCAGCGGAGGGATAATCCGCATGAGCAATCACGTTCAGACCGTTTTTGCAGGTTATTTCAATAATGTGCGGTAAGTCCCGACACGCATCGAGTAAACCCTTCGCCTGTTTTTGTTGAGCGTCCTTAAGCCCGGTATACCAGTTACCGCCATTTATCGACCAGAGACTAAAATCATTATTTTCAAGCGCATCTAACGCCATTTGCTCGTGATTACCGCGTACCACATAAAACCAGTTTTCCTGCATCAGCTGTAAACATTTTACGCTGTCAGGCCCGCGATCGATAATATCCCCCACCGAGATCAGCAGATCCGTATCAGGATTAAAATGCCGTCGTTTCAGCTCATCTATAAGCCACTGATAGCAACCATGAATATCGCTGACAACCCAGACATGACGCCAGTGTTCTCCCTCTATTTTCTGATACATAACGCCTCCTGTAAGAAGTATAGCTGCCACAGAAAATGTCATGAGCTGGCGTTGGATTTTGCGAATCCAAACAAACCATAAACCAGCCGGAAATAAAGATCGCTGCGCTATTAATCCCTTATTCCCTGGCCTTTAAAATAGAGCGGAATAAAAAGAGGGATTTTCACGTGTCAAACATACACCTGCAAAACGATGTTTTTTATCCGCATCGCACAAATATTATTTCTGAACTGGTGAGAGGAAAACGCGTTCCCGGCCCAATCTGGCACAAACGTGATTACCGGTTAAAGTTCCTTCTACGCTCGCTTTTATTCTGGTCCTCCACCCATCGCATGCTGGAGGCTCTGTCCGGGCGCGATGATTTCGACAGGCTGCTCACCTCTCAAATTACCTTGCCGAGCAAAACTCACCGCCAGTATCTGATGCGCGGCCTGAACTCAAACGATCGGGCCGATGCTATCATCAGCCACTATCAGTGGATTGATAGTCTGAAAAACATCGCCCTCGCCCACGCGCTGACCAGCCCGCAAGAGGTGCCGGTTGTCCGGTTCGAGGCAAAAAACGGCGAAATCTATACCGTCCACGCCTCGTCCGCAGGTAAGGCCGAACGTGAAGGCGAAAGCACGCTTTGGCTGCACGACAATGACAATACGCTGCTTGCCAGCCTGACGTTCTGTGTCGCACGCAGTAACGGCCGTACGGTGCTGGTGATCGGCGGCCTTCAGGGTCCACGTCGTCATGTTTCACGGGAGGTGATTAAGCAGGCTACCCGTGCCTGCCATGGGCTTTTCCCGAAACGCGTGCTGATGGAGGTGATCTTCCAGCTTGCCTCACGCTCGAACATTAGTGCGATTTTTGCCGTCAGCGATGAAGGCCATGTTTTCCGCGCGCTGCGCTACCGTCTGAGCAAAGGCCGTCATTTTCACGCCAGCTACGACGAGTTTTGGGAAGGCCTGAACGGAAAGAAACTCTCCCCCTTCTGCTGGCAGTTGCCGCTTCAGATGGAACGTAAAGCACTGGAGGAGATTGCCAGCAAAAAACGCGCCGAATACCGTCGCCGCTTTGCGTTACTTGATGATATTGCGGCTTCCGTACATGCGCGCATTGATCCCGCAGTCTTCTCAGGCAAAATACAAACAAAAATTTAACAAAACAGCCAAAAAGGACTGGACTTACGCCTGCCGGGTTGTGGTATGTTTGAAGCAGGCGCACAGGAAGTGAACCTTCTGCTGAGACGAAAACCGGATTTTATCGTTTATTTTCAAGCAGATAAAAAGAGACCGAATACGATTCCTGTATTCGGTCCAGGGAAATGGCTCTTGGGAGAGAGCCGTGCGCTAAAAGTTGGCATTAATGCAGGCTAAGTCGCCTTGCACTATAAGAATAGTTTAACGCGTCAGCTTTTCCAGTCCGCGGCCAAAGTGGCTGCATAATTCCTGGAAAGGGGGCCTCTGCCAGCGAAAAAACCGCCACTGCCGTTGTCCGGCAAGGGCGGTTTTTTTAATGTTATTACAGCAGGATAGCGAGAAAGTTTAGCAGAGCTTCTGCGCTCGCTCGATAAAGGGCGCGAGGCTCATTTTTTGTCCCGGATGCTGCGGATCGTCGATCTGAATCACTGAGATCGGCTGCGCGGTGGTTTTGCCGGCTTTGACCTGCTGCTCAGCCACC
>ERZ1673752.4361-NODE-4361-length-11949-cov-4.163612_pt1 | contig 11949 bp, 4 predicted proteins | sample MGYA00580195_ERZ1673752 | MGnify/ENA primary metagenome ERZ1673752 (study PRJEB41218, sample SAMN15661744) | gut metagenome | host: Homo sapiens | place: Canada: London | collected 2015-08-20/2019-03-30 | study: EMG produced TPA metagenomics assembly of...
CGAGCAGGTCACGGCTACCACCGTGCATAACCCCATCACCCTGAACCTGAACGGCTACACCCTCACCGGCAAGATCACCCTGACCAACGGTCAAAACACCAACGCCTTTACCCTGACCGATGAAAAGGCCGACGATTATAAAGCAGGCAGCACCGGCGGCGTCCTTACCGGCCCGGCCAACGGCATCGAGATGAACAAGGGTAAATCGTCGACCATCTGTAACACGCTGAAACTGAAGGGCAAGACCCTGACTTTGACCAACATGTACCGCGGTGTAAGTGCCACCAGCGGCTACGCGGATATTTCTGCAGACGATGTAACTTTTACCCAAATAACGAACGGCGGCGTTTATACCAGCGGTGGTTATTGCAAGGTACAGGTTGCAAATGTTACCTATACCAATAACACAGGCAATGCGTTTCTTGTAGGCAGTGGCAGAAATATCCTTACGGTGGATAATGCCAATATGGGCTACTTCCGGCCTGGGTACGCTGAACGCAACCAACTGCATCATCAGCGGTAACACGGCAACCGTCAAGGGCGGCGGCATTTTCGCATCGGCCTATGATACCAAGGACGGTGAAAGCCGCCTGCACCTGACCGACTGCACCATCACCAACAACACGGCCAACTATGGCGGCGGCATCTACGCGGCCCGCCAGATCAAGCCGGAAAAACGCAGCAAAGATTACCAATACCGTGATTACTACATGGGCCATGCCGCCGATACACAGACCATGATCGTGACCGGCGGTACCATTGCGGATAATATTGCCCAGAAGTACGGCGGCGGCATCAGCACCGATGTTGTGGAAAAAAACACGAACTATAACACCCTCATCGTCAAGGTTGCGAACGGCACGGTGGAAAACAACCGCGCCCAGCTGGGCCAGGATGTGTATGCCTACAAGACCCAGGCCGATACCGTGCTGCACCTGCCCAGGGCATCGGCCATCCACGACAATGGCCGCTGGCTGAACGAGAATACCAGCGAGACCCTGAAAGATGAAGCCATCGACTACGACCCCATCCAGCGCACTTACCCCCTGACCCTGAGCGTGCCCAAGGTGGAAACCGAGGTCGCGCAGATCGTGGAAACGGGTGAGGTTTACAACAGCCTGCAGGAGGCCGTGGATGCCGCCCGCGCCATGCTGGCGGAGGATCCCAACCAAAAGCTGACTGTCCAGCTGCTGACCAATACCAACTCCAGCACCCAGATCAGCCAGGACACCAACGTCACGCTGGATCTGGCGGGTCATACCATTACGGGCATCGGCGGCAAACCCGCCCTGACCGTTGAAAGCGATGTTGCCATTATCGGTGGCGGCACCATCAGCGGCACCGCTACCGACGGCGGCGCACTGCTGCTGCGCAACAATGCCAACGTTACTATGACCAATACCACCATCACCAACAGCCGTGCGGCGTACCGCGGCGGTGCGGTCTGCGTGGACAGCGGCAGCAGCTTCACCCTTGGCGGGGGCAGCACCATCACCGGCTGCCAGGCGGGCCGCGGCGGCGCGGTATATGTCATCGACGGCAGCTTTGCCCAGACCGATGACGCGGTCATCACCAACTGCAGCGTCTTTGAGAATGCAGCGTTCAGCGCCTGCGGCTACGGCGGTGCAGTCTATGTTGCCAAGGGCAGCTACACGCTGCAAAGCGGTTCTGTCACCAACAACAGCGCAACCCAGAACGGTATCATCTACATTGCCAACAACAGCGGCGCTGAGTTTACCATGACCAAGGGCAAGATCAGCGGCAATACCTGCAAAAATGGCACGATCTACCAGGCGGGCGGCACCATGACCCTGGCCGGCGGCAGCATCACCGGCAACACCTGTACCGAAAGCGGCGGCGGTGTGTACCAGAACGGCGGCAGCAGCCTGCTGCTTGGCAACACCCATGCCTCGCAGGATGTAGTCATCAGCGGCAATAAGGCCGTCAATGGCGCCGGCTGGTACATAAACGGCGGCAACTGCCTGATGCGCGGCGGTAACATTACCGGCAACAAAGCCACCAAACGCGGCGGCGGTGTGTGCCAAAGCAACGGCACCCTGACCGTAAACGGCGGCGACATCACCACCAACAATGCCCCCGAGGGCGGCGGCCTGTGCCATAGCGGCGGTACGTTCAACTTCCAGGGCGGCGGCCTGTACGGCAACATTGCTACCGGCGATGACGGCGGCAACGATGTTTACAGCACCAGCAAAAACGGTGTGATGGACCTGATCGCCGCCGCAGCCATGGACAGCGATAAATACAACGTCTGGCGCGACGACTACTACCCCTACACCTTTACCAAAAATTATCATAACACCTCGGATAAGATCGCTGCCGAGGGCACCGAGGATGGCGGCAAATACCTGACCTCCACCGTGCCCAACGTGAACAACGTCAAGCTGACGGCGGACTACTACGAGAACAGCAACATCGAGATCGAAAGCAACGATATGTATATTTATCGGATGTCGATCACGAAGCAGGACACCGGCGACGGCGAAAAAGACTATTACGATGCTGAGGACGGCGTAATTACCGCTGCCGACGTGATGAACGGGGCAAAGGCCGACAACGTAAAGAGCGTAAAACTCACCGGCAAAACCTACCCGCTGAACTACGACAAGGAGATCCAGGCTGATGTCAAGACCGAGGAGGCCCTGATGGTCACCTATAAGGATGGCAGCACGGAAACGGTCCGTCCCGAGACCCCTGTACAGTGGACCGCCGGCAGTGATGCGACCAAGGATAACGCCCTGATCCGCAGTTTCAGCACCGCAAACTACATTGTCTCGCTGGATACCAAGAGCGCGGGGATGGGTAACAAGCTGTTGAACGCTACCGAGCGCCTGTGGATGCGCATCAAGGTCCCCTGCGAAAGCGGTGAGATCAGCTTGTCGGGCAATGGCACGGTGTTCAAGAGTTCTTACACCTATTACGACCCCGAGTCGCGTTGCCAGATTCTGGAGGGCTACCAGGACCATGTGATCGAGGAGCAAGACCTCGGCGCCATGAATATGACGATGCAGTTCTCCATCAAGGTGGGCGGCATGCACAATGGCGCAACGGTACAACCGACCATTGAAGCATGGTTCGATAACAGCAGCTATCAATCGTATTGGACCAACACCAACCAGTATAATGACCGTGTTGTGCTGGATGCCAACATCATGCGCGTCTCCGCCAAGGCAGCCTATAACCTGTCTGTGGGAAACAACCCGAGCCTGCGCCATATCGGCTACTTTGATATGAACACCAAGACCGAGATCACCGAGGCAGAGTATAAAAAACTGCTGGCCGAGGACGGCCATAACGTTGTTTACGGCATGATGGTCGGCTACGGTATGTCCCTGCAGCTGCGCAACCAGGATACCAGCAAGGGCCTGCGCGGCATCGAGGTACCCAGCGGGGATATTACCTTTGATGTAAACATGCAGGGCGGCTTGAAGTTCAACGGCAAAACAGTATGCTATGCCGAGGGCGGCCAGCCGGTTGCCATCAACCCGCTGCTGTGGGCCTACAAACCCAACGAAAGCGGCAGCTACACCGGTTATGATACCAGCAATAATACCGCCGGTATCAACATGAACTGGAGCGATGAGGACGACGACGACCGCAGCACCCACTACGACAGCAAAATCGCCATGAATGTGGATGAGAACCACAGCGGCGGCACATGGACTGCCTTGCACCCCGATGAAAATTCCACCTTTACCCGTGGCGATGGCACCGAGGTCAAGCAGACCAAGCTGACCTTTAAGGTGAGCGGCTACACCATGCGGCCCATCAGCAAGAGCAACGACCAGGCGTATTCGTTCAGCACCGGCTACCTGCAGGTGCTCATCCCGCTGGAACTGGATAAGTACGATTTTGCCAAAAACGACGGTTATGAGGGCTTCCTGCAGACGGATATGCACATGGCAGGCGGCAACATGACCATGGACAACGTCGCCGATGCAGATCTGAACGGTGTGGAGGCCGAACTGACCGATAAAGTCAACGGCTACTTCAACTATACCGACGAAGGCATACTGCGTGGCTACGCCAAGAACGAATCCACCTACGGTGATAACTATGATAACAGCTCTACCCTGGGTATGAACATCAGCCGCGGCTGGGGCGGAAACGCCAGCTACATTACCAAAACAAACTACTGGCTGGGCAGCGATGGCAAAACCGTGCTGAACGATGACCAGAACAAGCAGCTGGGCACCAACGTGACCGGCATAGCCAGTAAGGTGTACATGACCGGCAACCTGGACTTTGGCAGTGAGGTAGTCACCCCGGCCAATAACACGGATAAGTTCATCTATGATGCGCAGGTCGACCAGCAGGCAGAGTATTACTACCTGACCGCCTACGATGTGCTGATGAAGTTTGACCCCAGCGCCATGCGCCCCGCAACCTACATGGTGGATGGTGTGGAAAAGCCCGTCTACAAGATGAGCCAGAAAGAGGTTGCGGCCAACTTGAAAGACGTTACCCACATCAGCCTGTCGGACAATGGCTACAGCGAATGGGATACCACCAAGCAGCTGACGCAAAACTATGAACTGACGATTCTGTACGCAGCCAAAGCAAAGGATACGCCCGTCCTGAAGGATGGAAGCGAGGGCAATGGCTGGCAGTACGACCGTTGGGCGCGCGCAGACGGTGCCGGGCTGGATGACAGCCAGCCGCTTTGGAACGGAGAAAAAAATACCCGTGACAACGGCGGCACCGCCGATATGGACAAGTACAGCTTCAACGGCATGGAAATGACCGTTGGCAGTGACGGGGCAACAAAAGAAATCGAGGGCCTTGTCTACTACGACACCTTGACCGAACTGGAAAAAGCCGGCCACACCTGTGTGGCAGTGCTGTACCAGATCCGCAACTGCTGCGTGCGTACCGGCCGTTCGGTCGAGATCGGCCATATGATGGAAGTTACCAAGGACGTCAGCAAAATCGGCCGTAGCTATGCCCTGACCATGGATGTGCGCGGCTGGACCACCTACCGGCCCTTCTACCGCAGCGCAACGGCCACCGGCAGCAATCCCGGCTGGACCCGCCTGATGGATAACGGCACGGTGCTGACCAAGCGCAGCGAACTGCTGTACCAGGGCCTGATCGAGGGCAAGGGTGAGCAGGCTAACGCGCCGGTAAGCCATCCCCTGACCAGCGCAAAGAACAGCACCATCCACTGGGATATTGGCACACCGACCATAAGCCGCATCACCAACAACTACCAAAAGACCCAGTACAGCAACGGTTACGAGGTGGGCGGCAGCCACAGCGGTTACCTTTCCGGCAACACGGTGTTGCTTGCTACCCAGAACGCCACGGTCGAGATCAAAACGACCGATGTAGCCGAGGGCAATATCCGCCAGACCGACTACCAGCTGGACGAAGGCCAGCGCACCGTTACCGTGCAGGTCACCCCCAGGGTCACGATGCAGAGCAACGCAAAGGCAAACCTGGAAGTGTTTGACGGCATGACCCAGACTGACCTTACCCTGGATGTGAAGCTGCCCCAGGACCTGACCTTGCAGGAAGGCACCCTGACCTTTGATTACAGCAACAGCAGCTATAACCGCGGCGACCTGACCTGGGAGGCTAAATACCAGTATTGGGACGGCAAGACCTGGCAGGAATTTAACTTTGAAACAAATTATGAGAAAGACTATGTGCAGCAACCGACCCGCCTGCACCTGACCACAACGATCACGGATGTCAAGAAGGTTTTGCCGGTACTGTCCTTTAAGGCAGGCATCGGCTACCCGGCTGACCCGGGTCGGGATATTACGGGCGAGAAAGATCAAGACGGTGCCTGGTACAAGAACCTGCGCATCGATGCAGAGATCCACACCACCTACGAGGAAGAGGACGTCAACGCCTCTCTGGGCCGCACGGATTATACCGAGATCAAGGTTTTGCGGAACAGCAAGACCGTAGTCAACAAAACAGCAGCCAGCAATCTGGTCGAAATCGGCGATGTTCTTGCGTATGACCTGACCTATATAAACGAAGGCGGCGCGAATAGTGATCTGGAACTGTGCGATCTGCTGCCGTACAACACGGAGAAAGCGAAGACCTTCCACGGTGCGTATGGCTTGAAATCCGTCACCGTTACCGTCCAGAATGCAGATGGCTCTGCCATTAACTTGGATACGGATGACATTACGGTGAAGTACGCCGGTACGGATTCCGTTGCCTACACTAACAAAGACGTGCTGGACCGTGTGGCTACGATGAAGAATGCCGAAAGCGGAACGTCGCTTACTACCAAAACCACCCAAGGCAACAGCGTCACCTTTACCCCGGATACCATGCCCATCCATAGGGCAACGGGTACGAGCGAGCTGGGCAGCCTGTATCTCCAACTGAAAGGGTTGCCCAACGCGATTGTTAAAGTCCATGTGAAACTGGCCGTGACCCAGACCAAGGATGACGTAAATGCCCTGCTGACGGACAGCGACAACACGGTACAGCAAAGCAATGATACCTACAATAACATCTACTTTGCCCGTGCCGGCGGCGAGAGCAACGCACTGCTCACCAGCCCCACGGCATCCATCAAGGTGCGCAGCCGTTCCATCAGCGGTTTGGTTTGGATGGACCAGAACTATGACGGTATTTACACCACCAAACTGGACGACACCGGCAAAAAGAACGTTGGCTCGGACAAGACACTGGCAGGCATTACCGTAACACTGGTGCAGACGGAGCCGAATACGCAAGACGAAAACCCCGTTTACACTGATGGCAAAGATAACAGCTACTATGCCGTTACGGATACGCTGGGCAACAAGGTACAGCCCGTTACCACCAAAAACGATGGCCGCTACACCTTTGAAAACCTGAAGCAGGGCAACTATCGCGTCCTGTTCACGGACAGCAAAGACGGCTACATGATGGAGGATGGCAGCAAACCGGTCCTGCCCTTTGGCAAGTTAAGCGTGACAAAGCACGATGCCACCATGGGCGATACCTCCAACAAGGCGGCCCCGCAGTACGGCACCGAAGATGCCAACACCCTTCAAGCCGCCATGAGTGGGGAAATCACCCTGGGCGATGCTGTGCTGACCGGCCGCGACGACAAGACCAACATCAACGCAGGCTTCTATTATACAGAGCTGCGCCTGGCCAAGGTCTGGCAGAACATTCCCGATGCAAAGAAAGCCGCCGAGGCCAAGGTCAACTTTACGCTGGCCGCCACCCAGGACGAGAACGAACTGGAAGAAGCTGTGTATACCCTGAGCAATACCGCGGTCAGCAAACCGGCCAAGGCAGACGAGAACGCCGAAAACCTTACACTGTTTGGCACTTTTGTGGGTGACAAAGTGGATGTTACCGACGATTCCGCCGAGCGCACCGTGCGCTGGCAGACTACGCAGGGCCTGCCCCTGCAGGCGGAGAACGCCAAAGGCCCCATCACCTACACCCTCAGACAGGATACCGTCCGGGCCGATGGTGACACCTGGATCGGCAATGTCAGCTTCGTGCAGCAGCAGCATACCGAAAAGGTCAGCAGCGGTGCCGAAAGCGATAATTCCGTGATCGCAACCCGCCTGGTGGCTGTAAACACCGCCCGCATCTACGAGATTCTGATCCATAAGCGCAGCGATGTGGAAAACAAGGAACTGGAAAAGGCCGAGTTTACTGCAACCCTGCAGCCCGCCAGCCCGCTGGAAAAACTGCTGGGCGGCAAGGTGGAGATCAAGTCGAAGCAGACCATCCAGCGCACGGGTGAGAATGAAGAAACCGAAGAGATCCGCTACCGCCTGACCGACCTTACGGCGGGCACCTACACCCTGGCGGAGACCAAGGCACCCCTTGGCTACGCCAAGGACCCGGTAAAGTACAAACTTACCATCACCGACCGCGATAAGACCGGCAACACCCTGCCCACCATCGCGCTGGAAGATGACAAGGGGATTCTGCTGTACACCGCTGTTATGACCCTAGACCAAAAAACGGGCGATTACAGCGTTGATGTGACCGCGGATGCCAACCGTAACACAAGCACCGCCAGCGCCGTTATGACCGCAGGCAGCTGCCTGGAGACGATGCCCAAGACCGAACAAGAGCAATCGAATTTGCCCATCAGGACCCAGATCAGCATGGAAATTACCGATTCTTATCTCTTCAGCCTGCCCTTTACCGGCGGCAGCGGCATGAACCGCAGTCTGCTGCAGGGCGTGGCCGTTATGGCATTGGCCGCCGCTGCCTTTGCAGTGACCGCCATCCACCGCAAAAAGAAGAACCACAGCTGATCCTACACACAAACAGCAAGGAGAGCAAAATTCGATGAAAAGACGAAAATGGATGCTTCTGCTGCAGATGGCAGCGGTGCTGGCCCTGGCAACAGGGCTGGCTGCCCCCGTGCTGGCGGCGGAAGTGGATACCACGCGGGGGACCTCGCTGACGATCGCCTTTGCCGAGGATGACGCCGCCGATGTGCAGAAAAGCATCGTGGCGGACCTGTCCCGCGGCGGGGTGCGGCAGTTCGATGCGGAACTGTACCGCGTAGGCAGCTACACAGCGGACGGCTCCCTGATCACCGAGCCGGACTTTGCCGAGCTGGACCTGGAAAACGTGGTGGCCGAAGCCCTGGCAGCTTACGAAAAACAGCAGCAGGAAGCCGAAGCCAACCCCACGCCGACCCCGGCGGCCACGGAAACCCCGGCGGAACCGACCCCGCAGCCCACCCCGGACAACGGGCACATCCCCGGTTCTGTCTGGCAGGGCGTGTGGGACGAAAAAGCCGCACAGGCGGTCAAGCTGATCCAGCAAAACCGCCTGGAACCTGCCACAACGGTGCAGATAAATTACGAAACCTGCACCGACACCACCGCTCGCTATACCGGCACGGCCGGCAACCTTGTGTGCGGCATGTATCTGGTACGGCTGCCCGCCCTCAACGGTGCGGCCTACCGTTACAGCGCCAAGGACTATCTGGTCAGTGTGCCCTACAATGCCTCGCTGGATCTGAGCATGCCCCAGACCCAGCCGGATGTCTGGGAGTACGAAGTGACATCCTACCCCAAACTGGATCGCCACAACTACCCCAGCCCGGATCCCACCCCGACACCGCGCCCGACCCTGGAGCCGGACGAGGAGAATACCCCCGCCACCCCCGGCATCGGGCCGTGGCATCTGCCTAAAACCGGCGACAGCAGCCAGCCGCTCCTTTGGCTGGTGCTGATGCTGGCGGCAGGCGCAGGTTTAATTCTGGTTTTGGTCAAAAAACATAAAGAAAACGGAGGACAAAAGAAATGAAAATAGCAAAGCGGCTCCTGACCGCGGCCCTGGCGGTACTGTTCACCTTTATGTGCGCACTGCCGGCCATGGCCGATGACCTGGTCAACCAGGAAACGTACACCCTGACCATTGATAATCCCGAAGCTGGGCATACCTATGAAGCCTACCAGATCTTTGAAGGTACTTTCAGCGTAGGTACTGGTAAGAATGCACAGGGCAATCCCGTAAATGAAAGCTATCTGTCGGACATTAACTGGGGCACTGGCGTTGTTCATGAAGGCGAAACAGGCTATGATGTTATGATTAAAGCCTTGAAAGAAGCTACCCCTACCCTGTACGATGACGGCGAAACCCTGGTGGCTGGCGTAAACGATGCCACCAAGGTGGCCGTTGCCCTGAACAACCACAACAATGCCGAGACCGCAGACATTTTCAACGAAATCGTCGGCGGCCACCTGACGGGTGTTTTTGCAACGGCAACTGCTACGGCCGATGGCAAGATGGCCTTTGACAAATTGGCCCCCGGTTACTACCTGGTCAAAGACAAAGACAACTCACTGAGCGAAAAAGAAAATGAATCCTACACCAAGTACCTCGTCAAGCTGGTCGATTCGACCACTATCGAAGTCAAGAGCCAGAGCATGAGCCTGGATAAGGTCATCGTGGAAGATGGCAAAGAAGTCGATGCCAACAACGCCGCTATGGGTGAAACCGTAAGCTATAAGCTGACTTCTAAAACCTCTGCTATGGATGGCTACGAGGACTACACCTACATTATCCATGATGAACTGGATGGCGGCCTGACCTTTGATGGTGTGGAAAGCATGACTGTTACGGTTGGCGATGAGGACTACAAGGAACACTGCAAAGTGACTTACTCCACCAATGGCACCAGTTACAGCGCAGACAACACTGCCAACCCTGGTCAGAAGCTGTACATCAAAATCGAACTGAAAGATCTTGTGCAAAATAGAAAGAGCAACAAAGACGTTGTTGTGACCTATACCGCTACTGTCAACGAAAAGGCTTCCATCGGTAATACCCCTAACACCAACACCGCTTATCTGGAATACTCCAACAACCCCAACCAGAGCCAGAAAAACGATGCCCCTACGTCCAAGACTCTGAAAGAGCACGTAAGCACCTATGTGGCCGGTTTCCAAATCAGCAAAAAGAGCCCCAAGGGTGATGATCTGCCGGGTGCACAGTTCATGACTACTGGCAACGATATGCAGAAGCTGAACGTCTTGGGATACTCTTTCACCAATGAGGGCGAGGGCGAGAAGAAATACTACCATACGAACGATAGCTACACGACCGTGGCCTCTACGGAAGATGCCGTGGCAGAGTACGCCGCACAGGGCGGCACCAATGTCCAGACCGGTGAAAAAATCGTTGGTATGACTGGCGATGGCGAGAACGATACAGCGAAAGGCATCCTGCGTTTTGACGGCCTGAAAGATGGCACCTACACCATCAAGGAAGTTCTGGCCCCCACCGGTTACAAAAAGCTGGACGAGGACATTACGCTGGTCGTCAAATGGTCAGCAACTGCTGATGAAAACGGCAATCATTGGTCGTATGTGGTATCCAGCGGCAAGGGTGACACTGACACAATCAGCATTGATAAAGACGGTGTCCTGCACTTCAACATCGTCAACCAGCACGGTCTGACCCTGCCGTTTACCGGTGGCGAGGGCGCTAACCTGCTGGCTGGCCTGGGTCTGGCCCTGATGGCTGCCGCTGTGGCCGCGATCCTGTACATCAAGCGCCGCCAGAACCGCGAATGAAATACCGCGTCCTAGAAGTTCTGTTCGGTCTGGTTTTCCTCGTGGGGCTGTACCTGTTTGCCCACGACACCGTGGCCGACCAGCTCAACAATCTGCGGCAGGACCGCACGTTAAGCGACTATCAGGAGGCTGTCAGCGAGGCTTCGCCCGAAACCTACGAAGCCGAGATGCAGGCCGCCCTGGCCCACAACGCTGCCATTACAGAGAATACCTTCGCCGGGGACCTGTTCGCCGGCGAGGGCGTTCAGGCGGACGACGAATACAATGCCCTGTTGAATCTGAATGGCGACGGCGTCATGGGGATGATCTCCATCCCCAAGATCAACCAGACCATCCCCATCTATCACGGCACCGATGACAGCGTACTGCAGGTGGGTGCCGGGCACCTGCCCGGTACGGCCCTGCCGGTGGGCGGCGAAAACACCCACTGCGTACTGGCAGCCCACCGTGGTCTGCCCTCGGCGCGGCTGTTCAGCGACATCGACCAGTTGGAAGAAGGGGACATGATCTACCTGCACATCCTGGGCGAGGTCCACGCCTACCGGGTCGAGAACATCCTGCCCATGGTCCCCAAGGATGACTTTGAGACCCTGAACAAAGCCCTGCGCATCCTGCACGGGCAGGATTGGCTCTCCCTGATGACCTGCACGCCCTACGGCATCAACACCCACCGCCTGATCGTACAGGCCAAGCGGGTGGCCTATAACGGAGAGGACGATGCCCCCACCCAGCCCGTCCAGGCGGTCATCCACTACACGGCGCGGTCGTTCCGGCGTGCCTACACGCTGTATATCGGGGCCGCTGTCATCATCCTGCTGGTGGTGGTCCTAATTCTCCGCAGGCGTAAAAAACGTCATTCGCCTAAGGCAACACCGCACAATTCCCGCCTGACGGCTTAAGCACCGCTCCGGCGGCT